>Ga0256405_10010573_pt1 | contig 12131 bp, 9 predicted proteins | sample RumenRJG_02DNA_FD_189096 | JGI IMG/M metagenome (GOLD analysis project Ga0256405, IMG submission 189096) | Bovine rumen microbial communities from Lethbridge, Alberta, Canada - RJG_02 | ecosystem: Host-associated > Mammals > Digestive system > Stomach > Rumen | place: Canada: Alberta | collected...
AACTGTTTCTCATGTAGGAATATATCTCAAAGGAAACAAATTCATCCATGCAAGTAGCAGCCGCGGGGTGGTGGTAAGTAATTTATCAGAAAACTACTACAAAAAGCATTGGATTTCAGGAGGAAGAGTGAAAAGTCACTGATAAAACGGCTTAAATCACATATATAATTAAATAAGTTTGGGCATCCCGTGTTTTTTTCCTAATTTTGCAGCCGCTAAACAATTTACATTACACCCAGTTTGGTGTCGTGTGCTTGGTAACCACGTAAAAAACAAGATTAATGAATCAAAAAAACAAAGCAGAATTGAACAACAAAGAAGTTGTTCAAACAGTCAGTGAGCCTGTTACTGACAATAAACAAACAGTTAAAAATCATCAGGTAAGTGTCTACTTCATGCTATTCGGCATACTCTTCTGTGTATGTCTGGTTGCATCAAATCTCTTGGAAACTAAAATCGTACAGGTCGGAAGTTTTTCCATGACTGCAGGATTCATAGTTTTTCCCATCTCTTATATCATTAATGACTGTATAGCCGAGGTATGGGGATTTCGCAAAGCAAGACTTATTATCTGGATGGGATTCCTGATGAATTTCTTCGTAGTAGCACTTGGCGGTATCACCACCGCTTTGCCTTCAGCACCATTCTGGCAAGAGAATCAAGTACATTTTGAATTTGTTTTCGGCTTAGCTCCACGTATTGCAGCTGCAAGCCTGATGGCATTTCTTGTAGGCTCTTTCCTTAACGCATGGGTTATGAGCCGTATGAAACTTCGCGATGGAGAACGTCGTTTCCCTTGGCGTGCAGTAATGTCAACAATAGTAGGAGAGGGTGCTGATTCCATTATTTTCTTCCCGCTGGCATTTGGAGGGTTGATGGGATTGGAAGAGTTGCTAAAACTCATGCTTCTTCAGGTAACAGCAAAAACACTTTACGAGATTATCGCTTTGCCTCTCACAATTCGTGTGGTACGATATGTAAAACGTAAAGAAGGAGAATCGATTTACGACAATAACATTTCATACAATATCTTTAAGATCGGAAATATCTAATTAGTTGAGCAAATACGGCTATGTTGAACAAAAATAAGGCAGTTGTTGTTTTTTCAGGCGGCCAGGACAGTACTACGTGTCTGTTTTGGGCAAAAAAACATTTTGCAGAAGTTTATGCTATTTCTTTCCGCTATGGACAGAAGCACGAGAACGAAGTGGAGATTGCCCGGGAAATTGCAAAAGAGGCAGGTGTGCCACTTGAAATCAAGGATGGATATTTGATAGGTCAGATAGGAGCAACTCATTGTTCGCTTACAAATCCTGATATTGTCATGGATAAGGTGGTTCCGTCAGAATCCTTGCCAAATACATTTGTACCAGGACGTAATTTATTCTTCCTTTCTTTCGCTGCAGTATTTGCAAGGGAAGTAGGCGCTATGAACATTGTAACAGGCGTATCCCAAACTGATTTCTCCGGATATCCTGACTGCCGTGATTCCTTTATCCGGTCATTGAATGTAACTCTGAATCTGGCAATGGAAGAGCAATTTGTCATTCACACCCCATTGATGTGGCTCGACAAGTGTGAGACATGGCAGCTTGCAGACAATCTTGGAGTTTTTGATTTAGTCCGGACAAAGACTCTGACCTGCTATAATGGAATTCCAGGAGACGGATGCGGTGAATGCCCTTCATGCAGACTTCGCCGTAAGGGACTTGAAAAATATCTCTCAATACGTAACAAACGATAAAATCATTTCAGGCTATGAACAAAGAACGAGAAACAGAGGGATTGCAAGCTCTGGGAAAAAAGACAGAATACAAACAGGACTATGCTCCTGAAGTACTTGAGACCTTTATCAACAAGCATCAGGACAATGATTATTGGGTCCAATTCAATTGTCCTGAATTCACCAGCCTTTGTCCTATAACTGGGCAACCAGATTTTGCTGAAATCCATATCAGCTATATTCCTGACGAGAGAATGGTTGAGAGCAAGAGCCTTAAACTTTATCTCTTCAGTTTCCGTAATCATGGTGATTTTCATGAGGATTGTGTCAACAAAATCATGAAGGATCTTATTAGTCTGATGAATCCAAAATACATCGAAGTCACCGGTATATTTACCCCTCGTGGCGGTATCAGTATATATCCTTATGCCAACTACGGACGGAAGGGAACAAAATATGAGGAAATGGCAAACTACCGTCTCATGAATCATGCAATGAAATAATTTTGGTAAACTTGCTATGTTCAGTTGCAAGAATCCTGTATTTTTCATAACTTTGCAACTTGAATTTTACAAAGTAAACTTTTTTTATATAGAAATCACAATAGTTTAAGCCAACATGGAAATCAATTCTAAGTACGCTCCACAAGAAATCGAGAGTAAATGGTACAAATACTGGGAAGACAAGAGAATGTTCAGTAGTAAACCAGATGGACGCTCACCATTCACAGTCGTCATTCCTCCACCAAATGTCACAGGTGTATTGCACATGGGACATATGTTGAATGAAACCATTCAAGACATCTTGGTGCGCAAAGCTCGTATGGACGGCAAAAACGCATGTTGGGTGCCAGGCACAGACCATGCATCTATTGCAACAGAAGCAAAGGTAGTAGGAAGACTGGCAGAGCAGGGAATCAAGAAAACTGACCTCTCTCGTGAAGAGTTCCTTAAGCATGCATGGGATTGGACTGATGAGCACGGAGGCATCATCCTGAAGCAGTTGCGTCGTCTTGGTGCAAGCTGCGACTGGGATCGTACAGCTTTCACTATGGATGAAGAGCGTTCGAAGAGCGTTATCAAAGTCTTTGTAGATCTCTATCGTAAAGGATTGATTTATCGTGGTGTAAGGATGGTCAATTGGGACCCTAAGGCTAAAACAGCCCTATCTGATGAAGAAGTAATATACAAGGAAGAGCACTCTAAGCTCTATTATCTGAAATACAGACTTGCGGATGGAGAATCTATAAACGAAAAAGATTTTGAGGGTTCTGTCATTCATAAGGATTCCGAAGGATACTACGCAGTTGTGGCTACAACCCGTCCTGAAACCATCATGGGTGATACAGCTATGTGCATTAATCCTAAGGATTCCAAGAATGTATGGTTGCAGGGAAGAAAAGTTGTAGTTCCACTTGTTAACCGGGTGATTCCTGTAATCGAAGACGACTATGTAGATATAGAGTTCGGAACAGGATGTCTTAAAGTTACCCCTGCTCATGATGTAAACGACTACATGCTTGGAGACAAACACGGATTGCAAAGTATTGACATTTTCAATGACGACGGTACACTCTCAGAAGCAGCCGGACTCTATGTCGGAATGGACAGATTCGATGTTCGCCGCCAGATTGAACAAGACCTTGCAAAAGCCAATCTCCTTGAAAAGGTTGAAGACTACACCAACAAGGTGGGATGTTCAGAGAGAACAGGAGTAGCAATTGAGCCAAAGTTATCTATGCAGTGGTTCCTGAAGATGAAGCACTTTGCTGACATCGCATTACCACCGGTAATGAACGATGAAATCAAGTTCTATCCAACCAAATACAAGGTTACATACAAGAACTGGTTGGAGAATATCAAGGATTGGTGCATCAGCCGCCAGTTGTGGTGGGGACACAGAATTCCTGCATGGTATCTTTCTGAAGGAGGTTTCGTGGTAGCGGAGACAGAGGACGAAGCTCTTAGTCTTGCCCGTGAGAAGAGCGGCAATGCCAACCTTCAGCTTTCAGACCTCAAACAGGACGAGGATGCCCTTGACACATGGTTCTCTTCTTGGTTATGGCCAATCAGTCTGTTCGACGGAATCAACAACCCTGGCAACGAAGAAATAAATTACTATTATCCTACAAGTGTCCTTGTAACAGGACCGGACATCATCTTCTTCTGGGTTGCACGTATGATTATGGCTGGTTACGAATACATGGGGACTATGCCTTTCAAGAGCGTGTATTTCACAGGAATCGTTCGCGACAAGCTGGGACGTAAAATGTCGAAGAGCCTTGGCAATTCTCCAGATCCACTTAAGTTGATGGACGACTACGGAGCAGATGGTGTAAGAATGGGTATGCTCCTTTCTGCACCTGCAGGCAATGACATCTTATTTGACGAAAAACTCTGCCAAAACGGACTCGCTTTCTGCAACAAGATATGGAATGCATTCCGTCTTGTAAAGGGTTGGAATGTTGTCGATGAAACACCTTCTGTTGCATCACGGCAGGCAGTCACATGGTTCGACGCTAAAATCAAGGCATCATTTACTGAGATTGAAGATCTGTACGACAAATACCGTTTGAGCGAGGCACTCATGGCTGTATTCAAATTGTTCACCGATGAGTTCTCAGGATGGTATCTTGAGATGATTAAACCTGCATACGGATCTCCAATCGACAAGCAAACCTACGATGCAACCCTGCGTTTCTTTGAAATCATGATGAAACTGATTCATCCGTTCATGCCGTTCATCACAGAAGAAATCTACCAGCAGATTTACGAACGCAAGGAGGGTGAATCCATCATGACAGATATGCTGCATCTCGATTCTGTTTCTGCAGCAGAAGAGGAATTGCTTAGCAGCTTCGAGACAATGAAACAGATTGTCAGCGGAGTTCGTGCCGTTCGCAACAGCAAGAACATTGCGCCAAAAGAAATGCTTGCTCTCGAGATAATTAAGTCTAACCCCGTAGAAGCACTTAACGACTTGATTAAGAAAATGGCTAATGTCAGTGACATTACTGTTGTTGATTCCAAGACAGATGGCAGAAGCACATTCATGGTTGGAACTACCGAATATGCAGTACCAATTGGCAACCTTATCGATGCAGATGCTGAAATTTCCAAGTTGGAGGCAGAGCTGAAACACCTCGAAGGTTTCCTCGCAGGAGTTGTAAAGAAGCTCTCCAACGAACGTTTCGTAAGTAATGCACCAGAACAGGTTGTCCAGCTCGAACGCAAGAAGCAGCAGGACGCAGAAACCAAAATTGCCACAATCAAGACAAGTCTTTCTAAACTTAAGAAGTAAAAGTGGTAGTTTGTATCGCCGAAAAGCCCAGTGTAGCTAAGGATATAGCACGTATTCTCGGAGCTAACCAGTCACACACAGGTTACATGGAGGGAAACGGCTATCAGGTAACCTGGACATTTGGACATTTATGCGAACTCAAACAACCGCATGAATATACCGAGCAGTGGAAACATTGGGATCTTTATGCACTCCCAATGATTCCACCGCGATTTGGTATTAGGCTTAAGGACGATGAAGGCATACAGCGTCAGTTTGCAGTTATTGCCAAACTGATGCAGTCGGCAGACAGAATCATAAACTGCGGTGATGCCGGTCAGGAAGGAGAATTGATTCAACGGTGGGTAATGCAGAAGGCAGGAGCCAAATGTCCTGTGCAACGATTGTGGATTTCCTCACTTACCGATGAAGCGATTCGGGAAGGCTTTCAGCACCTCAAAGATCAAGCAGATTATCAGTCTTTATACATTGCCGGACTGAGCCGTGCGATAGGTGACTGGTTGCTCGGTATGAACTGTACTCGACTATACACCGTAAAATACGGGCAGCAGAAGCAGATTCTTTCTATCGGACGAGTACAAACACCCACTTTGGCTCTGATTGTAAAGCGTCAGCAGGAGATTGACCAGTTCGTTCCAGAACCCTACTGGGTACTGTCAACCATCTATCGCGAAACCACATTCACCGCAACCAAGGGGAAATTCACCTCCAAGGAAGAAGGGGAGAGCTACCTGAAATCTGTTCAGAACTTTCCTTTCACGGTTACAGACATCAGTACGAAAAAAGGGACAGAGGCACCACCTCGTCTATACGACCTTACATCACTTCAGGTTGACTGCAACCGTAAATTCGGATATTCTGCCGAACAGACACTCAACCTGATCCAGGGGCTTTACGAAAAGAAATATACCACATACCCTCGTGTTGACACCACATATCTTACTGATGATGTCTATAAGCAGTGTCCCAACATACTGCAAGGTATTCGTGGCTATGAACAGTTTACCAAGCCCCTATATGGCAAGAAATTAAAGAAATCATCCAAGGTTTTCGACAATTCCAAGGTCACAGACCACCATGCCATTATTCCTACAGGACAGCCTGCCAACCATCTCACAGACATGGAACGCAACGTTTACGACCTCGTAACCCGCGCATTCATTTCTGTGTTTTATCCGGATTGCCTCTTCCTCACTACTACGGTATTAGGACAAGTGCAAGGAGAACAACAGGCTGTTGAATTCAAGGCTACAGGAAAACATATAACTCAGATGGGGTGGAGGGAACTCTATCCCAAACAACAAAGTCAAAACCCGGAAGAGTCAAAGGACGAAGAATGTCTGCTCCCGGATTTCACAGTTGGCGAATCAGGAGTACACACTCCTCAACTGACTGAAAAACAAACCACACCTCCACCATATTTCACCGAAGCATCATTGCTTCGTGCTATGGAAACCGCAGGAAAGCTGGTTGACAACGAAGAGTTGCGTGAAGCATTGAAGGAGAACGGCATTGGTCGTCCTTCAACCCGTGCAGCCATCATCGAAACTCTCTTCAAGCGCCATTACATACGTAAGGAGCGGAAGCGTCTCATTGCCACACCAACAGGTATCGAACTTATCAGCATCATTCATGAAGAACTGCTGAAAAGCGCTGAGCTTACAGGTATATGGGAAAAGAAACTAAGAGAAATAGAGCGAGGTCAGTATGATGCCCATCAGTTCATCGACGAACTGAAAGAAATGCTTACTCAGATTGTAACGACTGTACGAAATGACAATCAGTCACGACGAGTTACAGTCATAAGCGATGAAGACCTCAAAAAGAGAAGCAAATCATCGTCCAGATCATCCTCAGCAAAAGCATCCGCTGGTGAGGCAAAAGCTACACAGAAAAATCCATCTGTTGGAGCACAGCATGTTGCAGGATTTCAGCCACGCAAGAGCAACAAAGCTACAACTACACCTGCTTCACCATCGGCTGTTAACCAGAAGTCGGATAATCAGGACGAATGGATTGGGTTGCCTTGTCCAAAATGTAAGACAGGACACATCATCAAAGGTCGCACTGCTTATGGTTGCAGTCGTTGGCGAGAGGGTTGTGATTATCGCCAGCCATTTCCAGAATCAGCGGAAGCAACACCTTCCTGATAACCTTCTCATTTAAGCGGTGTTCACCTTCAAAGCGAATAGCGTGAGGATAGTGTTTGTGAAACAAATCATAAGTCTTCACCATAGGATCGTTGATTCCGAATAATCCATAGCAGTGTTCACGATCCCAATCAGTAATATCCTTGAATTGCTGACGTTCCATCTGATTGTGATGCTGGATGATGTCACGAGTTATTCTGAATGTTTTCTGATTATCCTTACGTCGGTTGAAGAATTTATGTTCACCTGTCTTCAACACACTGCTCATTGTTGACATATTAAGTGCTGGATTCACACAAATTCTTACGAATCCACGCATTTGCTGAGCGTACATTCCACCCATACTGGTTCCGACCACAATGTCAGGTTGCTCATCCTCACACAGTTTTTTAAGGAAAGGTAGTGCTTCCACCGGATCAATTGGAATGTCCGGAGCAATAATTGTTGCATCTGGCAACAGGTTACGCAGTGTCTCTACTGTACCGCTCGCACCCGATGAACCGAATCCATGAAAGTAAACTATTTTCATTGCTTCTAATTCTACGTTAAGTTTAATATATAAAAAAAATGCCTCTCTTCACAGAGAAGCATTTAAGGAGTTAGTATTAGTTATTTAAGGTAAAAAGATAGTGTTTATTTTAGGATTACTTTGCAAATTTAATCCAAATCTTAATTACCTCCAAATAATTAATACAAAAGTTTAACTTTTATTGCTTCTCGCTTTAATTTTGTTTAAGAATGCAATCAAAAGACTGCCGAGAATGCCTGCGCAAAGCGATCCAAGCAGCACAGCTATCTTTCCTTGAGAACGCAATTCTTCGGTTATAGCATGAGTATTTTCTCCAAACGAGAGGGTATCGACGAATATACTCATCGTGAAACCAATACCTCCCAGACATGCTACAGCAAAGAGCATTTGCCATGTAGATTTCGATGGCATTTCGCCAACTTTCATCTTAACAGCAATAAACGAAGCCAAGGTGATTCCTATAGGCTTACCAAGCAGCAGACCGAAGAATACACCCATGCCAACGCTACCAAGTTCAGGAGAGTTCTGGAATACATTGAAATAACTGATATCTGGAATCTCAACACCAGCATTGGCCAGTGCGAAAATTGGCATAATCACGAAGTTCACCCAAGGCGACAATGCATGTTCAAGCTGATAGCTCATACCCATGGCGTTCTGGCTAATACTGCTCATACGGCGTAAACAGTGGCGCTGAAGCTCGTTAGGGAATGGCAAGCCTTCATCCTCGTCTAATTTTTCGTAGTCATCAAGACGCTTATGGTACATTTTGTCCTTGCACTTCAGGTATTGATGGCTGTAACGAGGCTCCATAGGAATCAATAACGCCATCACCACACCCGACATCGTAGCATGAATACCTGCATAATAGAAGAGGAACCATACAGCTATCGCCGGTACCATATAATAGCTCTTGCGTTTCTCTCCTAAGAGATTCATTATAATGATAAAGGCTATAAGAATCAAAGCAATAATAAGTAACACACCATCTATGTGACCTCCATAGAAGAATGCCACAACTAGAATTGCGCCCAGGTCATCGGCAATAGCAAGAGCCGTAAGGAACACTTTCAGCGATACAGGTACACGATTGCCAAGAATCGACATAATGCCTATGGCAAACGCAATATCCGTGGCTGTAGGGATTCCCCAACCCGACGATGCTAATGTACCATTATTTATAAAGAAATAGATTAATGCCGGTGTAGCCATTCCACCTGCAGCTGCAATCACAGGCATCATTGCCTTTTTCACACTCGACAACTCGCCGCAAACCACTTCACGTTTGATTTCCAGACCAACAGTGAAGAAGAACACCACCATCAGGATATCGTTGATAAACTTCTCTACAGTCAAATCCCTTGGAAACACCCAGTCGATGGAACCATCATGACTTTGAATCGACATAGACAACTTTGTCTCAAGAAACTCATGATAGAATTCTTTAGTAAACGGCAGATTAGCCAGCAGCATTGCTAAAACAACACAAAGCAGGAGGATTCCCCCTCCTGCCCATGGTTGATTCATCAATGCGATACGGTTGCGCGATATTGTGTGCAATCCTTTCGTCCAAGAATAAGTAGGAATAAGTTTCATGTAAAATATGATTAGCCTACATATCTATTTAATATGTACGGTAAAGTAACCAAGCATCTGGATAGGTTGCACGAAGTTTGTCACGAGAAGCTACAGCTGCAGCTTTGTCATCAAATGTGGCAGCAATAACTCTGAACATTTTTGTCTCAGGATTCTGAGCTACTTGAGCGCTGTAGCCAGCGTTTACAAGTGTGTTTCTGAGATTGTTGGCATTATCCTGGCTTGAGAAAGAACCGCAAACCACGTTGAATGCCTTAAGGGAGCCACCGTTCATCACGTCGAGACGCTCAGTACGAACAGCCACATTGTCTGTGTTTACATTGCCCTCATTCACAATAACAGGAGTGACGGTAACTGAGGAGTTGTCTTCTGTAGCATCAGCCATTTCGTTAGCCTTTGCCAGATCATAAGCCTTTCTGAAATTGCTTTCCTTGGATTTACAACTACTAAGTGCCAATGCAAGCACAAGAGCAAGAGATACTAAAAATGTTTGTTTCATAATAATTAATTTGATTGTTTTAGTTTCCACATAATTTGTGCAAATATACATCTATTATAGCTTTTTATCAAGAATTCCGTCCAAAATTATGTTAAATACCCATTCTTTATTTCTCCGTTAAGTTGAAATACATTAAGTTTGTATAAAATTAAAGAACAATAATCATGAACGATTTCAAGTCCACCTTCAGTTTAGGGCAGAAGATTGCCAAACAGTACTATATCCTGACTCGACTCGAAGCAGCCGACATACTTTCACGCCTGACCACAACCATAATAGGCATTATCATTGCACTTATCCTTATTATCATCACAATAGTTTATCTTTCTATCAGCCTATGCTATTTTGTCGACACATTCATCGGCAATATGGCGATAAGCGCACTTATCATTGCGGCCTTCAACTTGCTGCTATGCATCATCGTTTTCCTTTTCCGCAACTTTATCTTCGGCAGAATAATCCGTCGCATCTTCATCAAGACACTCTTCCGCAAAGAAAAAGTCAGCACAAACATAGAATTGGAAAAATACAAAGCTAAATACCTGCTTCACTCACAAACAGATCAGCTCAAGAAGCAAGTTTCGAAACAGGTTAATGAAACAAAAGAGATGGCAGCATATCAAACTGCACGATATATAAGCATATACACTTCCCGCCTATTATCGCTCATGAAATACACCCATCTCATCCTCTCATTTTACAAAAAATTCAAAAAGAAAGGTAAAAAGAAAATCTCACTCGCCTGAAGGCGAAAAAATCCAAGAACTGAAGAACTCAAAAACTCTAAAACTCAAAAACTTAAAAACTCAAAAACTAATTTTAAACTGGAATTTTTAGAATTCTGGAATTAGAGTCATCGCTCAGCTTTGCTGAAAGGCTACGGGTAGGCGAACTTGTTCGGGAATCGCTTGGGGCAACGCTCCCAAGAATTTCTTTTCGCTTTGCGAAAATTGTTCCGGAAAATTTAATAAATAATTAACTTCGTCGAGCTAAAGGTTCTCTAATTCGAGACAGAAAAATAATCCTCTTTAATCCGGCGCTTTAGCGCGATTCTGCTATTTCTGCAATTTAACTTCGTTGATTTTCCTCACGCTCGGAAAAGCTCATACAAGCATGGCTCTACTCTCGCTTAATCGGAAAATTCTGCGGGACAATTCTGTATCATCAAGGGATTTCTCGGTTTATGTTAATAAAAAAAGACGCTTGAAAACGAACTTTCAGCGTCTTTTTTGTATAAGTCTTGAGCCTCTTGTCGGATTCGAACCAACGACCCCGAGATTACAAATCACGTGCTCTGGCCAACTGAGCTAAAGAGGCGGGTGGGTAAGCTATCTATATCGCGCCGCTACGACCTAACGCCTTTGCTGCGGTCAAGCCCTGGAGGATTATAGGGAGCTGGCCGTATAGGACTTACCCATGATTTCTAAAAGCGAGTGCAAATTTAGCTCTTTTATTTCATTTGACAAAGGAAAAGATTGATTTTAAATTAAAAAAGTGTAACTTTGCAAGCAGAAAGAAAAATAATTAATGGAAACAGAAAAGATATACTGGGAAGACTTAGGTGTGGAAGCACAGATTTCGCTTTTCACACCCGACAATGGAGTGGGGGAGTTCCATTCCATTTTGCATGTTGACCCACGTGGCGAAAACTTTGAAAATCAGCTGAATCGTATCTATGCCGGTGAAGACCGCCTTACAGATTTACCAGAACTCTCTGGCGCCAAGCCTTTGGTAAAACGCTACTTCCTGAGCGACTCGACCAACCAGCGTCCACTCATGAAGGAAGAGAAGGATTGTGCAAACTCATTTATCCAGCAGTCCCCTTTGGACGGTTCAAAGATTGGTGTATGGATTTATTTGGTTAATAGCTGTAATGTCCATAACGAAAATGAAATGGTGGTTAGCGAACACAACGGATACCGTCATCTTTGGAAGATGGGCATGCACGAGAATAAGGGTGACAGCGCATGGCAGACAGAGAGTTTGTTAAAACAATATGAAGAACAGCTACAACACTTTGGATCAACCCTTGCAGACAATTGCATACGTACATGGTTCTTTGTACGTGACGTTGACACTCAGTATGCCGGTATGGTGAAAGCCCGCCGCGAAAATTTCAAGGAGCAAGGTTTAACTCCCGAAACCCATTACATAGCTTCAACGGGAATTGGCGGTCTGCCAGCCGACGCCCATGCGATAATTCAGCTAGGCACATACGCCATGACAGGATTGGAATCAGGTCAGCAGAAATACCTTTATGCCCCGTCACATCTTAACCCCACTTACGAATACGGTGTGACTTTCGAGAGAGGCACCAGCATTGAGTATGGTGAT
>Ga0256405_10010574_pt1 | contig 12127 bp, 9 predicted proteins | sample RumenRJG_02DNA_FD_189096 | JGI IMG/M metagenome (GOLD analysis project Ga0256405, IMG submission 189096) | Bovine rumen microbial communities from Lethbridge, Alberta, Canada - RJG_02 | ecosystem: Host-associated > Mammals > Digestive system > Stomach > Rumen | place: Canada: Alberta | collected...
GATCTGCTCCGCACTCAGGTCCTCTGTCTGCTTACGCGTCCGGTGCCAGTCGATAATCGCCCGGTAATACTCCTTTGACTGGGAAAAGTATCCGAAGTTCGGAAAGCGCAGCCGCTCTTCAATCGCCTCCGTCACTGCCGGCGCCGTCGGGAAGCTCATATCCGCAATCCACATAGGGATGGCCGTCACACCCTCCCGCACCGTCACGCCTTCATGGGGAATCACGTCAGTGGCCAGAAGATCATGACCTCGCCGGTCCATTACCGTTGTAAAATCATAGTTCATGGGGTGCTTCCTCCTTCGTCTGTCTCACGTGAACCGGAATCGCCGCACAGCTGATAGCCGATCAGGTAAGCAGTGTAAACGCTATAACTGATCTCTTCATATCACATCCCCCGCAATTTCTGCAAGAGACTTTCCTTACATCCCATCTCATCATAGACAATGGCTTATGAAACGCTGGGCAGCGAAGCTGCAAAGCAAACTGTAATCTCACATTTCCCATCATCATAGATCAACCAGGTTCTGCTATCCTAGCAGCCTTGATATTTCAGTTGCCAGTTATATTGAGTAGCTTTCAAAATAAGATTCATTTCTTCCATTCCGCTCTAAATAACGGATTGTCTTGTCATGCAGCTTCACATATTCAATCTCTGACCTGGTGCTGGATCCGATATAGCCGCCGACATTGATCACGAAGATCTCATCCGCCATATCGATCTTCCGCTTATGCATGTCATCCAGCATTTCCTTGGTTCCTTCCGTCCAGACTTCCTCATCACCGGAGTGACCGAAGAGGCCAACACTGATGACGATGTTTCCCTCCAGCGTCAGGCGTTTCTGCGCCTCCATGAATGCGTCCTTAAAGCGGGTGCTTCCACAGAGGGTGATGACTTTATACTTTCCTACCATAATCGGCCTCCCTCCGCAGCTTTATTCTACGCCCAGGGCCTTAAATACCGCATCTTCGGCCGAGCTATAGAAGATGAGATTGAAGCAGCCGATCAGCTCAGAAGGCACGGTTCCGAGGTCAGCCGCAGACGTAATCGGCAGGAGCACTTTCTTTGCTCCGGAATCCAGGCAGACCTGAAGCGTGTTCGCCAGTTCCTCCACTTTGATGATTGTTCCTCCGATGCTAATCTCACCAAGCACCGCAAGGGAGCTCAGAACCGGCTTTCCAAGTGCGACAGAGCACAGCGAAACAAGCGTGGGAAGCGCGAGACGGTCCATCATTCCGATCCCCTGCAGATCCTGATAATCCACAATATAGTTTTTCTGAGTTGTACTGATGGAGCCGCTGATATGTTTACTATTGGCTTTCAGATAATTGAAGGCCGTATTCGTCGCTTCCTTTGGTTCCCTGCCATAGCCCAGACCGGTCCGCTCGAACTTCCCATTACCAGGCAGCATCTGCGCTTCCAGTCGAAAGACACCTATCATACCGGAATTTCCCTGTCCGATGGCATAAACCTGGCCCGGATTGCACATGCCCTCCGGAATCAGCTTTCCGCCGCCCTGCTCAGGAACGGAGACATACTTTTCCTCAAAGGTCTCGTTGTCGATATAGGAGAAGTTCACATCATAGAATTCCATGCCGCCCAGCTTCTTCAGCTGTTCTTTCACACGGCGGCGCATCTCCAGGGCCAGACGGAGGATCTCCTCCAGCTGGTCTTTCGTATATTCTCCATCCGGATAGAGAAGCTTAATGAGACCACCGACCATCTTGCGGACCGCAATGGTATCACGCTGGTTCAGGTTCTTGCCCAAACGGAAGTAATGATCCAAGGCATCACCATACTGTTCTTTCCGGAGTTCCCGCAGGAATTCCGCCAGATAGTCCGTGATGAAACCATAATCATCCGTAAAATGCTCAGGGCGGAACTTGGGGATCTCCCAGCCGGGGATATAGCAATGCATACGATCCAGGAACGCGGTATCGGTTCCCATCTCCGGCGGGAACGGATCAAAGAGGCTGGAAGTCTTGAGAAGCACATCCACACTCTGATTGATATTTCCGACGAAGACCATGGAGGCAGAGGCAGCCTTTTCTTCCTTGCCGCGGGCAAAGGACCCGGAAGCCATATAATCCTTCATGATCTGAATTCCATCTTTGTCCTTGAAATTGATGCCGGCAACCTCATCGAAAGCAACGCAGTCCCAGAGGCCGACCAGCCCGACAGTCTTTCGGGCCATGTTATAGAACAGGTTCGCAACCGTAGTCTGTCCGCCAGAAACCAGAATGCTGTTCGGGGAGATTTCCTTAAACAGATGAGATTTGCCGGTGCTGCGGGGGCCTAGTTCACAGAGGTTGAAGTTGTTCTCCACCAAAGGAACCATCCGCAGCAGAAGCAGCCACTTCTCACGAGCGGACAGTCTGTCCGGTTCCATACCGATAGAGCGGAGCATAACATCCATCCACTCTTCCTGCGAAAAAGCCTTTCTCCCCTGTTTCAATTCATTGATATCCACATGGGGCATCTGGATCGGTGTCAGCTTCAGGATATGGATTGGGAGCCCCTGCTTATCCTCTTCCACGAACTCGTACTCCAGCTGCACAATGCACCAGATCCCACCGCAGAGGAGACGATCATACTTCTCCGGATAGTCTTCACTGATCGGAATGCCCTTCAGGCCGAGATTGGAGAATTCCGCCTCATAAACATCTTTCTTGATATTCAGACCGACCGTGATCTTATCGATGACCGTATAAGCACCACGGGCACGGAGAAGAGAAAGAATCTTCTGTGCCTCATCCGGGCGCACGAAGTTATCCGCCAGGATCTTCTTGACGTTCCCGACGCCTCTTTCGATGATCTCCGGATCATCGGAGCTGCAGTACTGTCCCAGAAGGAACTCCAGGACATAGACAGGAACATTTGCCCCTTCCTTGATTTTCTTGGTCAGATCCTTCCGGACAATCTTCCCATCAAAATGCTCACGAAGCTTGCCTTTGATGATCTCTCGAGTATCAAGCTCCATCTCTTGCATCTTACAACATCCCCCTCACCCAAAAACAATACTTACTATTTCCCTGGCAATTTCGTCCGGACTTAATCCGGTTGTATCAATTTTATAGGAATTATTAAAAGCGGATATTAGTTTCTCTTGTGAATTAACCCAGCTCAGCGCGAATTTCTGGTCTCTTTTATCATCATTCTGTATTCTGGACTTTAAATCATCAAGTGAAGAATATAAAACGACATGAAAAATGCTATATCCTTGATCAGCAAAATAACTTATAGGATCCAATTTGAGCTTTAAACCCACTAACGACATATCAACTAGGACTATTTCATTTACTAGTAATTCTGATTCAATCAAGCTCTCAAACTGTGCCATAAAACGCTCATTAGTCTGAGGAGGATATCCACCCATCAAAATGTTCGGATCTTTGCTTGCTATTTCTAAATAAAACTCATCCGACGAACACCTTGTTAGATTCTCGTTAGATAATAATCTTGATATCGCTTCAATAGCCGTTGTTTTACCTATTCCATGAGAGCCATCTACCCAAATTATCATGATCTAATTTAAAACCCGAAGTCAAAGTCATCTACTGCGAAGGCAATGTCTATCTGGAATTCTATCTTATTGACCTGGAGTCCGTTCTCATCCTCAATGACAAGAGAATAAACCTCTGTATTGCTGAACTTCAGAGATTTCAGATTGAAACTGCAGCGGAAGGTACGATCCTGATCATTCACGCTGGTCCTGTCGGCTATAATCTTCTGAACATCGCTGACCTGCAGACCGTTACTGTCTGTGAAATACAGCTGATACACGGCCTTCTCGCGATTTCCGCCAACCGGTTCCTTCTGATAGAAATCAAGGGAGAAAATCATATTGCTGATCTTCCTGCCGTTGGAAAGCAGGATCAGCTCTACCGGTTTGGTGTCATACTTGCTGCGGTTCTGCTTATATTCCACGCTCTGATTACGCAGGAAGTGATACTCGATCACCGGGACTACCATCTCCTGAAGGCTGATACCGCCATGCACAAACTTCAGGCCACCGCCGAGCTTTTTGATACGCAGACAGTCACGGGGTGCAAAGGCATCATACTCGGTCTTCCCTTCCAGGAACTTAACCGGAAGCAGATAATCCGGGTCGGCGCCCTTCTGCATAATCGCATAGCGCCTGCCGATCTCCACATCCAGGGCACTCTCGGTGGTCTTATCCACCTTGGAATCTTCCTTCAGCGGCATCTTCGTGTACAGGAAACCATGATCCGCCGTAATAATGATATTGGTTCCGCCCCATTCATTGGCAATGATACGGACCATATTCTTCAGCTCTTCAATGGTCGTCTCACAGGCATCGAAGACACCAGACTCATTATGACCGGCTTCATCTATCGTATCATGATAGATATAAACGACGTTCATGCCCTTGACCAGCGTGCGCCGCTCTGAACCCTTCATACCGATCAGATCAGAGTATTTCAGAACAACAGACGCAGGATCCGCAGCCTTCAGGATCTTTTCCCGGTAATTCGCATCCGTATAGACGCCATCCGCAAGTACGGAAAGGCCATCGGATTTTGGGGCCACACTGAGTTCCTTATGCGGCAGCAGGGCAGCCATACCAAACTTGGTGATCGTCGGGAAAACACCCTGAACCGACTTCAGATCCACCTGAGCCTGCGTTTCCCGGCGAAGCCGCTCCGCAAGGGACGCTGCTACATCATAGCGCATGGCGTCGGAAACGATCACATAGCTCTTGGTATTGGAAGAAGCAACATTCAGGCGATAGAAGTCACTCTGCTGGCTGACCTCCATGATTCGTCCATACTCCCGCATCTCATCCGAGCAGGCATTGGTCCAGCAGCTGCTGAGTTCGGTCAGGAACCAGCCCACATACAGGCCTTCCACCTTTTCCATCACGGTACGGAAGAGATCCGACAGTTCGACATCATATTTCTTCAGGCTCGCAGAATAGCAGCGATGGAACTCCCGGTAGTATGTATCCATGAGATAATACTCCGAGGTGTACTCCTGCCAGACCTTCGCTGGCTCCAAGGTATGGAAACCGGCGGCATGGGCTTTGAAGAAGGTCTGCATGCGGGCGACCTGAAGAAGCCCCTCATAGTAGTTCCGGAAATTCTCATACCAGGCACAGACGCGCCGCTTCTCCACCGTTTTCGGGATCACGACATCATCAATGATATGGTTCCCGATCTCAGTCATGAGCTTGACAAGAATTACTTCATTGACACAGGGGAAGACCTCTGTCTCCAGAAGATCAGAAACTTGCAGCTTCATGAAGCGCTGCGGGAGCTTGAGACTTGTTTCCACCTGCGTCCCAATATTCCAGAGGGAATCCGCATCCTCAGAACGGATCCAATCGGAAACGAAGTCATAGCACCAGGCCTGATGAACAACCGAAATGAAGGACTCCAGCCCTGAAAGATGCTCCGGACGCAGGGTGCGTGTCGATGCCGTCAGAAGGATATGCGCAGAAAGTGCCTCCAGATCATGCTCACGCTCATAGCCGGTCCCCTTTTGCGCCAGCTGCCAGAAAGCATCCACGAGGTCAAAACGGATGAGCTCCTGATACCCCGGATTTTCTTCCACATTCAGGCCGTCGGAAAGGACCGCTTTCAACAGCGGCGCAGGCTTGGCCTCATTGCAGCCAAGCAGTACCGCCATCATGGAAAGCATCAACTGTCCGGGCGTCGTCGGCGCCGGAGAAAGTGCGGAAAACCGTGTCCGATTCTTCTGACGATCGAAGAACGGCCGAAACCGCTTTACACAGTTGCGCAGTGCGGGCGTCTGCGGCAGGTGAAGTTCATCCATCCACATGGAAATCAGATCCGCCCGGAACTCCTCACTGTAGAGCTTCACATCCAGAAGCCAGTCCGACTCCAACACCTCATAGGACAGCGGACAATAGAGCAGATAATTGCTGTAGGGATCATCCACAGCCAGGGTCTTTTTCACCTCAAAGCTGTTGGAACCGTTCAGTGCAAGCAGCTTCACCCCATTTACCTGAATGGAATCCAGCTTATCTTCAAACTCCCGATCCTCGTCATACCAGACAACAATCCGGCGCTTATAGAACTCCGGCAGCGGCTTTGCAAACCGGCGATTCAAATCCTGTATGATTTTTTCGGCATCCATAAGAGTGCCTCCTAACAAATTCCGAAACACTGTCTCGGATTTCTATGACTTTGCTTTGAATTTACTTTGACTTTAATCACAAGAAAAACAAGAAAAAAGCGACGAAACGGGGCAAAAATCAAAAATTCAAGAATTAATACATAAAATAGCAAATACATTGCTTTGAATTTTACTTTGACTTTAATCTTCTTTCGTATAGAACGTAGTTTTACCGCTACCGTTTTTTCTGAGCATGTTCTTTTCAACCATTTTCCTGAGCACATAGTTTGCATGATTCAAATCACTTTTGCAGTGTTCAGCAGTCTGTTTGCTGTTAATTCTGCCATACTGCTCAACATGTCGCATCGGAAGTACTTTACGGTCACTTTTGAATTCAATTATTAAAGTTCCTTTCAGTGGCTTATCCATAGTCATGCCTCCTGTGATGCTGTTGCCTGAGAAGTGTCTTGTTCTGAATCAAACATTTCTTTATAGGTCTGGATTTCAAAAGCTATAAGGTCTGGATAGAGGTACAAATACCGGCGGCATACCATTTTGAATAAGTTCAACATATCATCTGTTTCACAGAAGCCAACCATTCTGTCCAGGTAATACTCTACCTCTTCTTCATCCGCTTCACGGCTGCACAAATCATAGGTAATCGGTCTGTACTCCCGATACGCCATGTCCTGGATCTGCAAGAATGATTCCCCAATACTTCTTATGAGATTGTTATAATCCTCATCATACATCATGATACATGCACCTAACAGCCCCGGCTCCTGCGCATGAATTCGGAACCTGTAGTAAAATAAGATAGTGTGTCCAGCCTAACAGATGAGATTGTGCAATTGACGACTGCACAATTTCCGGGTGCTCTTTCCGTTCCTGTAAAGATACTGCTTGAAAAGAGGCTTGTTTCTCTTCAATACTGTCTGCATGAAACTTACGGAAACTTAGAGCCTTTGCTAAATAGCATCCATTTTTGCTTAAAAAGGCTATTTCAGCAAACTTTTGCAATGCGTTTACATCACAATACAACGCCATGTGAAACTTACGGAAACTTAAATCTCGTCCCTGTGTCAAAAAGATTGTTGCCTCACTGCGGCGACAATCTCGAGATAATGCAGAAAGAGTTCACATCGTTGTATCAAGAACGTTTCTGAATTACCGCCAATTCCAATAAAGAATTTTCCGGTACAGATCAGCCCGCTCATTAATTGAATTGCGCGTGAATGATTGATAACTCTTAAAAGGCAGCCCACTTGATTCCATAAAGGCTTTGAACCCCGGATTATTATGATACTTATTCGGATTCAGAGATTGCGCCAAAATGTTCTGTTCAAAATACTGAATTACTTTTTCTTCATACGGAGCATCGCCGTATGAAGAATTGAAACTCTTTGGCAGTACAAGGAGATCACCGATGCTGTTTCGAACCGCAGCAAACTCCTGCTCACTCTCGAATTCATCTGTATGCTGATCGAAATGGTTCGCCCAGATATGTTCCACTTCGATATCTTTCTTATTGAGCATATAATCCGGCATGCCGGAATTAGAGGCGACAATCTCAGTGACTAATGACAATAGCACCTTGATTTTCTGTCTGTTCTGCTGGTTCAACGTTGGTACATTGTTTAAGGCCGGAGGATTGAGCGGATCTTCAGCAAGCTTTTCTTCCAGCTCAGCAATCGACATGTTCCTTATCGTTTTACAAAGGTCATAGACAGGGGCCTCTAAGGAGCTTTGCGAGATAATCCAATGATTCCATACACGCCAGGTCAAAACCTTGGTCAGATACTTTGAAACAACTTTGATTTTCGCAGTAACTATATTATCGCTATCTCCATATTTGATGGAAGCGAGGATCAAAGCGGGCTGTAACGTGAACCCATAATCGTTGTTGACGATCAGATACAGATAATCTCTTGTGTTCCTACTCAGGATCAGGTCATTGATTTTGGAATATACTCTGGCAAAGTAAGCGATTTCTGAAATGAAAGCGGTAAAATCCGCGGATGAACGCAATCCCAAGAGACGGCTCTTATCTCTGACCCATCTGTGGAAACCTTTGCCGATCTGAATAAAATCAGATTGAGAATTCTTCGACTGTGACAAATCCTCTGCAAGGTGCCCACGGAAATACATTTTGAAAAACTCGAACTCTGCTTTCGATTTTGAGTTGAGCTTGATTCCTGTGAGAAGCCGGATTACATCATCCAACTCTTTCATTGACTTGGCTCTGTCTTCCGGGTGAATATTGGCAAGGAGATAGCTCCGCAGCATCTCAACCTGAGTCAGAGGCAAACCGCGGTCATTCATAGTCTCAAAAATGATATAAGCAAAATCATCACTGTTTGTCCATACCTTTGAGAATATGACTTTCTCCTTGATCCAGTACATAAAGGCAACGGCTTTTTCGTCAGTTATCCTCTCATTCCAGAAGCCGGCAAATTCATTATAACGGTTAACAATGTTCCTTACGGAAATAGAATCATTGTCTTTGATCGTATAGTCACCTGTATTATACAGAGATAGCATACAATCTTTGCGTTCTTCAATTTCCAGATTGAAGCGTTTTACGCCATAATCATCGCTATAGATCAGTTTTTCAATATCGGAGCGCGGAAATCCGGGCAATTGGCCAAAAGTATGCAGCATATAGATCAGCAGAAGAGTAAACGTCGTAATCCTTTGCTGCCCATCGATCACCGAGCTGCGCTTTCCGTCCTGAAGAGACAGAACAATTTCGCCCATAAAATAGGGATCATAATTGCGAACACTGTCTATTCCATCCCCATGCTTCCAGTTTTTCAAAAACTCACTGGACAGATCAGAGATCAAGTCTTCCAGCTGCTTACTTTCCCAGACATACTGGCGCTGGTAGAAATCCACATCAAACTTATCGGAAAACAATTCTTTTAAAGGATATGCTTTACTATCAACGATTTTTTGCATCATTCCTTATTTACCTCTCACTTGATCTTTATAGAACATTATGATCCATGACTTCAATCATTAGCACTGCATCTGTCTATTCCTCAGATGTTTCCTCAACCGGAAATAAAACATCATACCAATGCTGGACTAATGGCAGTAAATCATCAAAGGGAATCAGCTGTCTTATGATCCCGCAGGGCTTTGCGCCTTGTCGCTTCTCTCCTGTTTCCTCCGCAGCCTGGTGGATCAGATTCCGGTCAGCGCCAAGCACTGTGCAGATCCAGAGCAATGAGTTGGCATAGCGGAGGCGGTTATACGTTGCCCGTGCCGAAGGATTCGGAGTCGCACGTCCATAAGCCCCCTGCCCCAGAGTCATCTGGCTTGCAAACCAGCGGACCATGTGCAGCTGCTCATAATCATAGGACACGCCAATACTTTCGCAGAAAGCTCTGTCATCAAGATCGTAAGGGATGTGGGCAAGTACCTCAGCAAAAGGAATGACATGGGCGTCTGATACCGGCAGCGCCGGCTCCTGCCAGTCGGGGCATTCCTCTTTGCCAAGATCAATCTGTTCCTGTATAGAATCTTCCATATAGAGAACGTACGTGATTCGCACCGTTTCAGCGAGCTGCTCTTCTGGGTAGTTATGCTTTCGTAGGACTGTGGAGAAAACCCTTTCCACATAATCATGCTCCTGCAGGTAACCTTTGGTCAACCCGTCATTCTTGGCGCAAGCCAGCAAGTCCCGCGTGATCTGCAGGAGCTCATCGTCATTATAGTGATCGGAACCAAACGCTCTTTCATTCTGAAGGCACAATTGAGCTATATATGCCGCAAATTGATCTTCCTCCGCATCCAGGATCTGAAAGATCCGATCACTTGTTTCCATCAATCCCATAATCATTTCTCCATTCGTGCATAATCACAATCCGGAAGACTTTTCGCGATCTTCATCTTAATAAACAGCGATCCGGCGCTCATAGAATTCCGGCAGCGGCGTCGCGAACCGGCTATTCAACTCCTGTATGATTCTTCCGGCATCCACAAAAGTGCCTCCTGTCAAAATCCGAAACACTGTCTCGGATTTCTTTGACTTTGCCTTGAATTTACTATTATTCATATTGTTGTGTCAAAAACATTTTTTATCTTTTTTCTTTCAGGCACAAGACATTAAACTCGTGTACCAAAAAACTATCACAGAGTTAGATTTTGCTTGCCATATAATAATAGTACATAACATTCTCTTTTCCCTTTTTTTGAGCACTTTTCGCTTCGTCATGAGCCTGCACACCAAGATTGATGGTTTTCAAAAAGGCTGAAGCCGCCTCTGTTGAGAATGTTGCCATTGACATTGCGAGCAAAAGGTTTCTAAGCAAATCGGACATGTTGGACGAAGTAGTGATAGCTGTCGCTAGTCCACCAATAGCAAAGCCTGTTTTTTTACGTATTTCTTCATCGGCAAGCACTTTTTTTCCGAGGTTCTTTAAAGTACTTGTATCTGTGAGTAATTCGTTAATTTCGGCTACTTGAGGAACCACCTCTGTTTCATATATTTTGATGCATTCATACTGGAAATCATGATCCCATGGCATTGAAGATATAGTCTCTGAAAACCCATAAATAGCCTTACGGAAGCGAGCCAGTGAAGTAGCATTTTCACGTTTCAAATCGAGAAGTTCGTCATAAGAAGCAGCTTCCAATGTTGGCAACGTCATCAGAATGTTCGTTGCAACACCTGCGTGACGAATCACCTCTGCGTCCAGTTTACTGATCTCTATTAATTTCGTTTTGGCGATACTCCCGATCACATTTATACTTGCATCATCAAACAGAGGGAATGTATTGGTTGCATATATCGCATTCAGCATGCTTCCAATATAGCTGCCAGACATTTCATCGAAATTGATATCTTTGATATCATAATCGAATACACTAATTAGATTCCTATCAATCAGTCTTTGGAGTTCCAAAGAAGGGGGCTGATTAATCAACTGCTGCATTGTCGTAGTTAACTGAGCCTGCAGTTCATTTTGGTACTGTCGCATTTTCATTTGTGCCTGAATTTCAGCCGTAGTCCTTCGTTTTTTCTTTTTTAAGTATGGAGCAAATAACTGCAACTGAGTTTTTGCGGTCTCCAACAGCGCTAAAGCATTCTCTTTGTTCGGTATATTTATTGAACGGACAAACGGAATCAATTCACTTATGAACTCACTTATCCCTTCCTGACAATTCATAATCCTTGGAAGATACTTAAAAACTGCATACTCCGTGAGCCCAATTAATTCAATTTCATCTGCATATAGCATAGAGCTTTTAATAAGGCGGAGGTCATCTTCAAACTTCTGAAAGCCTGACACAGTCCCAATTGTGAATTTCATTCGTCCCTCCATAGCGTAATCGAATACATAATAAGCTCAGCCGTTCAACTTAGTTTTTTTCGCCCAGGTCAAGCTGGAACTCGGCATCTATTATATTGTGTCCTCACTGTGTTCACAATTAATACATTGACAAAATCATTTACTTTCCTCATCGTTATTGAGTTGAAAGTACCCCTAGATGCTTATTAACCCCATCCAAATAAGACTGCAAAGTACGGTTAACATGAGATTGTATCTGAATCTGGCAAAGCCCATGCTTTTTTAACTCACTTAATGACAACATATCAGTTGGATAAGTATAATCCAACTTCAACATTATATATTTGAGGGTTCTATGTGTGGTTCTTCTTCTAATAGCATAATTGTTTTCAGACAATGTCGCATCATCAATCTCATCACTTAACACATGACAACGAAACTTTATCTGACTAAAAGGGGCACCTAAATAAAGATAGGCTATATCACCCTTCTTTAAAGAAGCCACTGTCCCCATTACAATTGTATCTTTTCTTTCAAAATGAGCTAGTAGATTGTAACATCTAAAACTTGCATAAACTTATTTACTATGGTATGATATACTCATCATGTGAAATTGGGGTATGTCAGGTGCCATCAGTGAAATACATTATTGAGCTCAGTGATACCGATCGGAAAACCCTTACAGATATCGCAACTAAGGGCAGTGCTCCCGCTAAGACCATTCTTCGTGCA
>Ga0256405_10010575_pt1 | contig 12124 bp, 3 predicted proteins | sample RumenRJG_02DNA_FD_189096 | JGI IMG/M metagenome (GOLD analysis project Ga0256405, IMG submission 189096) | Bovine rumen microbial communities from Lethbridge, Alberta, Canada - RJG_02 | ecosystem: Host-associated > Mammals > Digestive system > Stomach > Rumen | place: Canada: Alberta | collected...
TTATTTTTGGGGATTGGGGATTGGGTATTGGGGATTGGGGATTGGGGATTGGGCCCAATCCCCAATCCCCAATCCCCAATCCCCAATCCCCAATCCCCATTCCTTTTTATATTAAAAAAATTTGATATATTTTATTTATTAATACAATATTTTATTTAAATATGGATAATCCATCTCCTAATATTTTAGAGAACAATGTCACAGAAATTTCTTCAAATAATGACAAAAATGAAATAAAAGAAGAAAACCCAATACAGGTTATAAACATTAACGAAGTTGAAATAGTTAGAAATGATAAAGATGAACAAGAGCAAAATATAAATATTAATAAAATCGATGAACCAATAAATATAAATGAAGTAGAACCTTATCAAAATCAAAATAATGAAGGAGAAATAAAAGTAGTCCAAGAACAAAATAAAGATGAGCAAGAGCAAAATAGAGAAAATATAAATGTAATAGAAATAAAGATAAATAATGAAATGGAAAATAACAATGAAGAAAATAAGGAAGAAAATGATTTAACAATTTTCAATAATCAAGAAAATATAAATATAGATTTAGCACTAAATGAGAAAAATAACATCGATGAAAATACTATTAATATTTTAGAAGAAAATAACAATGATTTGCCAAATAAAGAAATGGTCGAAGGAAATAATATAAATGAAAATTTAAATAATGATGGTGTTATAAAAACTATTGAAATAAAAATAAATAAAGATAATATTGAACAAAATAATCAAAATGTAAATGAAATTATTATAGAAAAAAAATTCGAAGAAGATTTTACTAACAAAGATATAGCGAAAATAACCGAATTTAATAAGTCAAATTATAAAGAATTTTATATAAAAAATCACTTTTGTGATTATAATTCAGGAAAAGAATGGCGTTCAGGATTTATTACTAATATATCTGACGATTATGTGGAACTTTTCGATTCAACTGGCTTTGCATGTTCGAAGAGTGTCGAAGGTATTATTAAAATCAGGATAAACGATTCCAAAAATTTATCATATTTTAGAAAATATAGTGTACCAGATAATAGCATGGTAAAAGGTTCTTCGATGAATTTAAAAAATAAATTAGCGCAATTTATTAATTTCCACAATAATTTCAAAGAATATTTAGAAAACTGCGACAGTTTCGATTTTTATTATTTTTTACGAGCGACAGTTTTTTACGGTCTTGATTTTTGCATGAATACAAATATAGATAATAAAGATATCGAAATAAGTTTTCAATTAATTTTAATAATATTAAATATCATTTGCGATTGTTTAAACTTTATTGAGGATAATTTATCCGAGTTTTTGAAGTATCATAACGAAATAAAACAAACTCAATTCAAAGACTTAGTATTACTTAATAAAAATTATGCCATATATAGTTCCTTCGATGACATCTATTTTTTGCTCAAAAAAATTTTTGCGGATACTCCCCTTTATTTAGACTGGTACACTAAATATAAAAAAGATATTAATAATTTCATTCCGACATCAAATGTTCTTCAAAATATTTCGCATTATTCGATTTTGTTTCCTTTATATGAAGATCAAACCAAAGGCGATAAGTCAATAAAATTATTAAAAAAATCTTGTTTAATAGAAGCATATAATGAAAATAATATATATTATACTTTAGATAAAAAAATATATTCATATATTATTGCCTATTTTGTTGATTATTTTAATTTTTTGAACGGATATGATATTTTATTTTCGCTTTTGTGTTCAATTAAATTAAATGAAGATAATTATTATATCAATTACACTATTCAATATCATATAATAGAAATGCTACTCACAGCAAAAGCACTCACTGATTCTTTTAATTTTTATCACAACGAAAAAAATATGAATACAATTAAAGAACTCCAAGGCACAGAAAAATTATTAAAATATATTGATGAATATTTAAACAGTGTTAACTTGGAAGAAAACGACCAAAATTCTTTCAATTATGAATTAGTGAATAAACTAGTAGATCAAATGATTACTTTAATAAAAAAAAATGAAGATGAAGAAGCGGTGTTAAAAGAGCGCTTTTATATAAAGCGTATTTTTAAACAATTAAAAAGCGCAAAAAAGCTAGAAAAAAGTATCTCGTTATTGACTAAAATAAATAACATAATAAAAAGCGTCGAATATAATTCGTTATTTTTCGAGATTAAAGAAAAAAATAATAAAAATTATAATGAACTAATGTTAAAAGATGCGAAATTTAAAGGGAAGGATTTAACTGTGAATAAAATGCAAGGAAAATATTTTTGTATTTTATGTAACGAAAATAATATTTTAGAATTATATTTAGAAAATAAAACTGCTCATGAAGAAATCATCAAAAGAATATATCCTTTATTATCTATAATGTATTCAAATAATTTCGGCTTTGAAGAAAATAATAATATTAATAGTAATAATAAAAATATAAATACTGATATAATAAAAATAGACGCGAAATATATTTTTAATTCGCTCTTTACTAAATTAGAAGAATCTGAAAAAAATAATGAAAGTTTATGGAAAATTATTTTGACAGAAATCATTTTAAAATTTGCTGATATTATTAAAAAAGAAGATAAAAAATATATTTTTGAATTAATTACAAAATATTATGAAAATACTGCAGCGAAAAAAAATTCGAAAATTATTCAATTATTAACTTTTATTGTTGATTATTCAATAAAATGTATAAATTCTAATATTGAAAATAAAGAAAATATGCCCGATTTAGAAAATATTATTAAAAATAATACTAATACTAATACTAATAATGGTAATATTAATTTTGATGATTTTGAAAAAGGAAAATTTAATAGTGATAAATTTTTTTGCTTGGATTTGTTAATTAATTTTTTAATTAACAAAGATAAAATAAATGAATTACAAGTCAATGATGATTTGAAAAAAAATGTTATAAATAAATGTATTGATGGAATTATTGAAATTATGAATAAAGATAAAGATAATGAAAATATTAAACAAATTTTATTTATAAAAGTTGTTAATGGAATAGTTTCAGGAACAAATACAATATCTAATATTTCATTACTAAGAAGAATAATAAATCTAATATCTAAAGATGAAACCAAAAAACAAATTAAATTATATTGCCAAAATAAAAAAATAATATCAGGTTTAATTAATGAGCTTTTTACTTATATTAATACATTACAAAAAGAAACAAAAGAAAATAAGAAAGACATCGAAGAAAGAATAAATTTAATATTTTTACTTTTGGAAAATAATATCGAAATTTCAACTGATGATTATAATTTATTATTCAATGTCCAAAAATATGAATTATATATCAAAAAAATAGTTTATCAAAAAATAAAAGATAATATCAAAAAAATAAATGTCGATGTTCAGAAATATATATTAGATAATATATTATTAAAAAAACAATGTTTAAAAGAAATCAATGATTTTATGAGTTATGAATTGGTTAAAGAATTTATTATGCAAATAAATATAACATTAAAACATTTCTTGATTATTTTAGAAGATAAAGAAAAAAGAAAAAATTTTTTGGTTAACACGAAACAATCTTGTGATGATATTTATGGATTTCAATCTCTTTGGAATATCTTGTTATTTACTGAAAATAAAGATATTAAAATTGATGTAAGTAAATTTATGACTTTGATATTTTTAGGAGTGAGATATTCATCATCTAAAAGTTATAAAAGTTACACTAATGATATAGTTATAAAAATACTTGAATTATTTAAGCAATATCAAAATATCAAAGAAAAAGGAAATATTAATAAAATAAAAGGTTTAGTCCTTCTTGTAAAAAATATAGTAGAAGTATCAAATTCTGATGGAGATATAATCAAAGATAAATATATTTTAGAAAAAATAATAAATCCACTAAAGCCAAAACAAAATGAAATAAAAGATGATAAAAAACAAAATAATACAAATTTAATAAAAACAGTTCAATTGCAATATTATGATTCAAGTTCAAAAAATGAATTTACTGAAGTACAAAATAATAATTGTGATATTTATCCTTCCGAATGCTTTTATCATTTAAGATATTACATAAGTTATAATTTCAAAATACCTTTAAAATGTATTCAAATAAAAAAATATGAACCAAATGAACTTAATAATGGTATTAATATATTAAATGATTTTCAAAATGTTTATGAGATAATTAATGATAAAAAAAAGAAAAAGAAAAATGAGCCAGATATTTTCTTTGTTGAAAAAATAAAGAATCCTTTTTGCGATGATGCTTATGATAATTTGAGGAAACTAATTTTAACTGGGAAAACTTTGTCTGATATTTTACAAAATTTATTAAAAGAAAAAAATATTGATTTCGCTAATGATATATTTGATTTGATTAAAGATAAAATTGAAAAAAGTGAAGATATGAATAAAGAAGGAATAAAATTAATCAATGATTTAGTGACAAATTGCGATAAAGAAGATATCAAGAAATTAAATGAACTTTTTAATTTCAACGATTCAAATTTAATTTATATGAATTATACTTTATTAAATATCAATAATTTTCTGGATAATGATGCAAAAATTGGTAAATTTATTAAAAGTTGTTTATGGAATAAAAAAATAAAAGATTTAGAAATAAAATTAAATAGTGAATTATATATTGATAATAAATCACCAACATTAACAGAATTATATACACGAAAAAATTATGAAATTAATTTAATGAAAATATATAAAAAAGTCTTGAATGAAATGTTTTTAAAACAAGAGCATTTAGAAACAATAGTTATTAACATTATAAAAATAATATATAATTTTGTTCACGATTGTTCCTTTATTAATTTTGGTTTTTTTAGAGAGCAAAATGATGACGAGAAAAATAAAATGAAATATATAAAAAAAACTTATCTAAATTTTTTCAAAAATATCCAAAAAATAATAAAGGATAATTCACGTTTGCATAAAAATATAATAGAATTAGTGAAAAAAAATAACAAAATAAAAGAACTTTTTGAATTTATATTTATAGAAGGAATATTAAGAAATAAATATCCTTTATTTAGTGAGCAGATATCTTCCTTATTTTTAACTTTAATTAAAGTAAATAATGAAGGCCTAAAAAAATTATTAAAAGATTATTATATAATTATATCTCAAATATTTTTCTCGCAAGAAAACAAAGAAAAAATTACAAAGATTTTATATGACTTATATAATAGCAGAAATATTGCAATAATTTCTAATATAGAACAATATGAATACAATTTAGAAGTATATTTTAATACTATATCGCAAGTGTTTGATATTGTATATAAAGTAATCCATAATGAAATTAATTTTGATATTTATATAAAAGATGTCGTGATGAATTTTTTGTTTAAACCTTTTTTGAATAATATTAATCATGAATGTAATTTTCATGATTATTTTCTTGGAGGAATGTGTAAAATAATGCATTATTATTTAGATAATATAAATGAAAATCAATTTAGAAATATTGAATATTATAAAGGAAAAAATGTTAAAGAATATTTATATGATGAACTTATTATGAATAATCACGAAAGTGATACAAATGAATCCTCCTCATATACAACCCAAGAAAACAATTCTTCCTCATCATATTTAAAAGTAGTCCATTCATTTAATTCAGTGGCTCAATTATTTATTTCATTTTTAATAAAGGAAGAATATTACTTATTAGAAACTCAAGGCGAGACACAATTAATTCCAAGAAAAAGTATTTCAAATTATTTAATGGAATTAAATAATATTCATTTATATAACATATCCAAAGGAAATCAGGTCTCAGATTGGAAAATATATTTCAAAGATCAAGTCAGTTCAAATAATTTCATAGGTTTAAAAAATTTAGGGTGTACTTGTTATATGAATAGTTTATTACAAGTATTTTATAATATCAATTTATTCAGAGAAAGTCTCCTTAAGTGTAAATGTCAAACGACAAATAAGAATTCGTTATATGAAGTCCAAAAAGTATTTTTTAATTTAAAATATTTAAGAAACGGATATTATACTCCGGATAGTTTCGTGAATAATTATGATAATGAAATATTAAATCCACATCAGCAAATGGACGTAGATGAATTTTTTTCGAATTTACTCGACAAATTAGAAAATAGAATTAAAAATACAGATAATGAAAATTTAATTAAGTATTTCTTCCAAGGAAAATTAAATGACAGTCTTACTTTCCAAGAAGGGTGTGAACATCATAGAACAAACGTGACAAATTTTTATTCGATTCAACTCCAAGTAATGAACAAGAAAAACATATACGAATCTTTAGATACTTTAACCGAAGGTGAACTCATGAACGGAGATAATTGTATTTTTTGTCCTCAATGTAACAAGAAATTCCCTGCTTTAAAAAGTCAATCATTTAACCAATTGCCTCGTATATTAATGTTCGTTCTAAAACGGTTCGAATTTAATTATGATACAATGGCAAAAATAAAAATTAACGATTTTTATGAATTTCCTTTAGATCTCGATATGAGTAAATATATACAAAATAATGATAATAATAAATATAAATTAAAAAGTGTCGTGGTTCATATTGGACATAGTGAAGGAGGACATTATTATGCTTATATTAAAGATGAACAAAGTAATGTCTGGCATCAATTTAATGATACCTCAGTGACAAAATTTGATATTAATGATTTAAGAAGAGAAACGTTCGGAGGAAAAGAAGAAGAAACCGGGGAAGAAAAAAATCGAAGTGCTTATTTATTATTTTATGAGAAGGTTGATCAGTCAAATTGCGAAAATTTCGATAAAAATAAAATTTTGAATAAATTAATTAATTTAAATAATAAAAAAAACAAAAAAGAAGAAAAAGAAGAAATTAATGCAAAAAAAGAAGAAAAAGAAAATAAAAAAGAAGATAATGATGGATTTAATTTATTACAAGAAGAAGGCGCCATTAATGAAATCAAAGAAATAAAAGAAGTAAAAAAAGTAGAAAATATTAATGATATTAATAATATTAATGAAAATGATGAAGAATTGGTTGATATGGGTGGATGTATGGAAGACGTGAAAAAAATATTAAAAAATATAAATGAGCAAATGAAAATAGAGCAAATGAAGCAATTATTATTTTCAGCAGATTATCAACTTTTCACTTTATCCTTTTTTTTAAACATAATAAATTTATACGATAATAAAAGTAACAATCTTCCCGAAGTAATAAAAAATTTATCCTTTATTAATAATGACCATCCTTTCCAAGGTCAAAGTTTCATATTCAGAGAAAAGACGCCTTTAATTTCCAACATAAAGAAATTAATCGATAAAAATAAAATAAAATTATTAAAAATCGATAATAAAAAATATACAAATGATGAACTAAAGCAAAAAATAATAGAAATATATAAATATATATTACTCGAATTTTTCAATATTATTATCCGTTCTCGAGAAAAAAAATATTTCGGATGCTTTGTTGAATTAATAAAATATTTAATAAATGAATACGATTTTTGTGCCGAGTTTTTCCTTGAAGAATTCTCTTCTTATAATACCTTAGTCGAATATTTAATTAATTGTCCCATGTACGAAATCAAAAAAGTCCTTGTGGGTTTGATATATTATGCCATGGTCAGGTCAGAACAAAGTTATACAAATGAAAAAAGAGCTCGAGATAATCAATATAAAGTGACTGAAAAATTAAGTGATGAAGAATTAGCTATGAAATTACAAGCTGAGTATTCCCAGGGATATAATAAAGATAAAGAAGGTGACGAATCGTTATTAATCAAAGATATATCAACCCCGAGTGTTTTAAGAATTGTATATAATGTGGCTCATATTTCTCGAAAAATTAAATTTTGGGCGCATAAAAACGAGGCAAGATTTTTATTCGAAGTTTTACTCAAATTTACTCTGACATCTCAACAAAATCGAAAAATATTTTTTAATGATATTAATATATTACTTCCACTTAATTATTTCTTAGCGAGTAAATGCAACGAAAAAAATTACTCTAACGAAGAAGCGTTAGATTATGACAAAGGCAAATTTAAAGCTCCTCATGAAATATTAAATCCGACTCCAGATGAGGTCATCTTAGGAGATAAAGACAAAACAGGAAATTATATCAATTTAGATTATGATATAATGTTATTATGTAGTTTGAATTATACAAAAGCGAAAACAAAAGACGAAATAAAAAAATCAAATGACGATATAGGTTATACTTTTTGGAAAGATAAATATTTTTATTCTTTATTACGTCATTGTAAAACGAAACAAGGTATTAAATATTTTGCGAAACTTGCTCAACTTAAATGTAATAATAAAGATATTTTTGACCTTGCTATAAAAAATTTAATAAGTTATTTAGAAAATATTAACGACGTTGATATTGCCTTTTTCGACGAGGCCGATCCGGAAATGGAATCTGAAATATATAAAAACACTGGAGAGAATAATACAGAATGTTCATTAAAGACTTTGAAAAAAAATGTAAGCTTTGTTCTTGTTAAGATATTAATGGAATCAAAAAATGATAAATTAATCGACTATAAAATAAAAACATGTCTCGGGAAATTGTTTAGTTTTTTCAGCAAAAATAAAAAATACTATTCGAAGGCTATTACCGTGGTTAATATTATTATTAATTTATTCGAGTCAGTTAATATCGATAGTAAAAAATACTCCAAGGAATTAAATGATATTTTAAATTGGTTAACTAAATTCAAAATACCTCCTAAATTTTACGAAATTAAAGGAATAGTAATGTATAAAAATCTCCCCCCTATGTATCACATGAAAGACATGACGCCTCAACAAAGAGCTGAATTCGATAAAAAAGAAACGGAAAAAACAAATAAAAAAATCGAAAGAATTAAAAATATTCTTTATAATAAAAAAATCGAATATAATGTAACAAATTTCGATGAGGACTTATCCGATTTTAAATTCAATTTTGGTGATGTGATATCTTATGATAATAAAGAATATGTCGTTACTAATTGCTTAGATGAAATGATAAGAGTGAAATTAATTGAAAAAAATAAAAATAAAGATGATAAGGATGATTTAAGTGAATGGGATGATATTAATCGAAGTAAAAAATTAAAAAAAAGAAAAATGACTATTTTCGAAAAAGAAAAAATCTCTTTCTGGATTGAGAAGGATAATTATAAACTAAGAATTAAAAAACTTGCGGAGTAAATCTAAAATTTATCTCATTTAAATAATGTTAAATTAAAATTAATTAAAAATTGAGTTTGGTATTTAGTAATAAAGAATAATATGAATAATTGGGGATTGGGGATTGGGGATTGCGCCCAATCCCCAATCCCCAATCCCCAATCCCCAATCCCCAATCCCCAATCCCCAATAAGATTAAATGTTATTCTAATGAAATTAAATATATTTATTATCTAATAATTTAGAATAATTATCATATAATTTATTTATTTTTTTATAAGAACTTATTTCCTTCTCATTTTCTTTATATAAATAAGTCACAAAAAAATTCGCTATTTTTTCCAAAACATGCTTTTGTCTTAAAGAATTATGTCCTCCTTCTACCACATTAATAAATTTTTCTCCTGCATAATTTTCAACTAATTTTAAAGTTTGCTCTAATGAAATTAATTCATCAGCAACAGCATGCAAAAAAAATGCAGGAGTTTTAGTTTTATTAGCATATAAAATAGGTTTTAATTTATCTATATCTAAACCACATTTTTCTTTAACAGTGTTTTTAACAAAGTTCATCGTAGTAGTCAAAACAAAATTGGGTAATGTGATATATTTTAAACATAATTCTTTTGCTAGCAATTTAAAATCGCTAAAAGGACTATCCATACATATCGCTTTAATTCTCGAATCACTATGTGCATAGAACATTGTCGTTGCAGCACCCATAGATCGCCCCCATAGACCTATAGTATACACCCCTGGTAATTTTTCAACGAAATCAATAATTAATTTAACATCATCTTTTTCGAACCAACCTAAACTTATATATTCTCCTTCACTCAAACCGCATCCAGCAAAGTCAAATATTACCACATTTATTCCATTTTTTAATAAATCAGGAGCGTTTCTAAATCCTTCGATTCTTGATGAACTATTACCGTGTAAATATATCACTACAGGCATTAAATATGATTCTCTTGTTTCAATGTCTTCTTCTAAAAATGAACATTGAATTAATTGACCTCTTTTGTTGATTAATTCATAATCATGTCGAATATATGTTTTACCTTTGTGAAAAAATTTATTATCTCCTAATTGCTCTAAGTCGTATTCGTCTCTGGGTGGACGAATTATTGATTTCCATAAAGTTTCATAGGATAAATCTAATTGACCTTGTTCAACCCCCCCTTCTACTTTTTTGAACATTTTTTATCATTTTTTAATTTTTATTAATATAAAATATATTTTTATTTAAATTTATTTTTATTATATAATAAAATTAAAATTATTATATGAAGAAATATAAACAAGTAAAAGTAATCGACGAAGAAAACGAAGAAGAGGCAAATGACGAAATAAAAGATGAACAAGTACAAAATGATTTTTTTATTAAAGATCAAGAACCGAATGAAATAAGGAAAATAGTCAGGTCAGAAAAAATAAGGAAAGAAAAAGAAAGAAGCAAAACAATAATAAATTTCAATAAATTATTTGAAGCTATAGGATGGAATAAGGATGAAAATAATAATAAAAGTAGTCATTCCTTTATAAAAGAAAAAGAAGAAGAAAGTCAAAATTCATCTTCGCTTGAAGACGATAAAAAAATTTCAGCAGATGAATTAGAAATATTCAGTGAAGACGATAATTTTTTGGAAAAAGATAGTAAAAATAGAAGAAATTACTTTGATGACTCGATAATATTTAAAGATAATTATAGTTTTAAACAGACGTATAAAAATTTAATAAAGCAAATCAAAGGCGAAAAAATTTTTTTGGCAAAAAATGTAAAAAATAAATTATTATTTAATCTTGAAATAAATATTGGAGATTTCATTGTTAGTGAAGGATTATTTTTTAATTATGTCAATTATGAACTCGAAGGAAAAATCAAAAAAAAATATTTTACACTATATAGACGTTATAGTGAATTTGCTGTCTATCGAAAATTATTAAGATCAAATTGGCCCGGTGTATTTATCCCTTTTCTTCCTCCGAAAAAGACCTATGGTAATTTAGACGATACTTTTATTTTAAGACGAAGAAAATTTCTACAATATTTTTGTAATAAAATATGCAATAGTCCACATTTAGCTTCTTCATTTGAGACAAAAATATTTTTGGAACCGAAAAACGAAAATTTTTTGGAATTGCCGATTGAAATATATCAAAAAAGTATCGAAGATATAAATAATATATATACAGAATTTTTCGGATTTTTAAATGAGAAACAAATGAGTGAAAAAGAAAAAATGGGTGTGCAAAATTTTTTTATTATTTTATCGAAAAGTAAAAAGAATATTGATAATGCCTTAATACTCGCCACGGAAGCAAAAAATACTCAAATGAAAGCACAAAGAAATTTAGTAAATTTTTATGAATATACTTATAATTTAGAAGATTCGCTTTATAATATGTTTAAATACGACCAAGAAAAAAAAGAAAAATTATGTGAAAATACTATCGAAATAAATAATACCGAAAATATTTCGCATATAAAGCATGAAAATTTTTTTACAACTTGTTTCGATTTTTTGACGAGTGTCGCTGATTCTATTCAAGGAATGATTGAATGTATTTCTTCTTTGTATGAATTAAATGAAAAATTCATGGCTAAATTTAAGGAATTAAAAGAAAAAAATGAAAAATTAAAAGCTTTTGTTAATAGGAATTTCATTGCTAAATTTTTTTTTCCGACAAATTTAAATCAAGTACAACAATTAATTAATGATATTGAACAATTAAAAATGGAATTAAATACTTATAAGGCCTTGGTTAATTTAGTTTATAAAATTATTTATTTTATTGAAATTCCCACGTTTAAAAAAGATCAATATAATTATTATATTAATTTTTTGAATAAAATAAACGAGGAAGAAAGCCATGTTCAAAGAAAAAATAAAATTATTTATAATTTATTTAGGTCAAAATGTGATAAAATTATGAGAATTATTTATGAAGAAGCAAAATAATAA
>Ga0256405_10010576_pt1 | contig 12124 bp, 10 predicted proteins | sample RumenRJG_02DNA_FD_189096 | JGI IMG/M metagenome (GOLD analysis project Ga0256405, IMG submission 189096) | Bovine rumen microbial communities from Lethbridge, Alberta, Canada - RJG_02 | ecosystem: Host-associated > Mammals > Digestive system > Stomach > Rumen | place: Canada: Alberta...
GACGATATGATGACGATTTCAATAAAAATAATGAAAACATTATAAAAATCATTCCAACTATATATCACATTGATCAGGCTAGAAATCTAGAGGCGCTGCAGAATGATGTATTCAGCTTTTACGATAAAGAAGCATTTCAGATGCTAAAGGATAACGAATGTACTTTTGACCCTACAAGAAAATGTAACAGATGTTTTCAATGTATCGGTCTTATCAATAAAAAAACACCAGAAGAGCTGACCGTTTTTGAAACTGCGCGCCTCTTACAATATAAGCTCTTCAACACTAACCTGACCAAATTTGAAGAAAAGGTAAATGCACATTTCCATGCAAACGGAAGTCCTTCACAGGATATACGGTATGTGCTTGATTATGATACTGATAGTCTTCTTCATATAGATACACAGGTTTACAACAATGAACGTGGTGGAAGTATTGGTTCTATCAATCTGCTTAGTGAAGGCTTAAGAAGTATATATGCGCTCTCCCTTCTTGAAGCGTACAACGAAGAACGTGACACACTTCCATGCATTATTCTTATGGAAGATCCTGAAATTTACCTTCACCCACAGCTCCAAAAAGTTGCAAGTGAAATACTTTACCGCCTTTCCAAGAAAAATCAGGTTATATTTTCCACACATTCACCTAATCTGATATTTAACTTCTCTACAAAGCAGATCAAAGAAGTTGTGCTCGATGATGAATATTACACTATTGTAAAAGAAAACACTGATGTTGATGTAATTCTTAATGATCTTGGATATACAGCAAACGATCTTATGAACGTCAGCTTTGTATTTATCGTTGAAGGCAAGCAGGATAGCAACCGACTGCCTCTTTTGCTCGAAAAATATTACTCTGAAATATATGATGAAGATGGAAATCTTCAGCGAATTACCATAATACCGGTTAATAGCTGTACCAATATCAAGACATATGCCAACCTCAAATACATAAATAAGCTCTATTTAAAGGATCAGTTCCTTATGATACGTGACAGCGATGGAAAAAATCCTAAATATCTCAAAAAACAGCTTTGCAGTTATTATGACCAGCGTTCCAAAGAAGATCAGGGAAATCTTCCTAAAGTAGAGCCTAAAAATGTACTTATCCTCAAATATTATTCCTTTGAAAATTACTTTTTAGACCCATCTGTTATGGTAAAAATTGGTGTTTTGAAGCATGAAGAGGATTTTTACAACATACTTTTTAAGAAGTTCAAGGATTATCTCTATAAACTTACAAGCGTTAAAAAGATGCAGCGTGTACTTGGTATCCGCATTAAAAGCAAACAGGATATTAAGGATAATATTGAAAAAATAAAAATATATGTAAGAGGTCACAACCTTTTTGATATATTTTATGGCAGATATCATGGTACTGATGAACAGAATATATTAAAAAAGTATATCGACGTTGCACCACGCGATACTTTTAAGGATATATTTGACGCAATTGACTCATTTGTTTATTTTGAAAACAGAAAAAAATAAGTTGACATACAAATCTATTTGTTTATAATGATGATATACGTATAATTCTGCCATTTTATAGGTATGTATTATCGTATTTACAAAATAGATTGAATTTTAAAGATTAAATTTTTGAATATACTACTTGAATTTACTTATATATACATTTGTTGTTTTAACAGATCAGGGCACAAACTGCCCTGATTTTAAACACATAATTATTTAAAAATTCCAGATTTGTTTGAATGAGGTGCGAAATGGAAAATCAATATATCATAAAAGGTGGCACTCCTCTTCGTGGAGAGGTTACTATTGGTGGTGCCAAAAACGCTGCACTTGGTATACTTGCAGCAGCAATCATGACCGATGAAACCGTTGTTATAGATAATTTACCCGATGTTAGAGATATAAATGTACTTTTAACTGCTATTGAAGGAATTGGAGCTACAGTAGAACGAATCAATTCCCATTCTGTAAAGATCAATGGAAGCACTATAGGCGATGTAACTATTGACTACGATTCAATTCGCAAAATACGTGCTTCTTATTATTTGCTTGGAGCATTACTCGGCAAATACCACAAAGCACAGGTTGCCCTTCCCGGTGGATGTGATATAGGCAGCCGCCCTATCGACCAGCATTTAAAGGGTTTTCGTGCTCTTGGTGCAACTGTCAATATCGAATACGGCATGATAAACACATATGCTGACAATCTTGTCGGAAACCATATTTTCTTTGATGTAGTATCAGTAGGTGCAACTATCAACATTATGCTTGCTTCCTGTATGGCGCAGGGTCGTACAGTTATTGAAAATGCTGCAAAAGAACCGCACATCGTTGATGTTGCCAACTTCTTAAACAGCATGGGAGCTGATATACGTGGTGCCGGAACTGACAAAATCCGTATACATGGTGTAGAAAAGCTTCACTCCAGCGAATATTCCATTATTCCCGATCAGATTGAAGCCGGTACTTTTATGGTTGCAGCAGCAGCAACACGAGGAGATATCCTTATCAAAAATGTTATTCCAAAGCATTTGGAAGCTATCTCTGTAAAGCTTATTGAAATAGGTGCAACTGTTGAAGAATTTGATGATGCTGTACGAGTATCTGCATCCGGCAGACTTGGTCACACACAGATAAAGACACTTCCTTATCCGGGATTTCCAACTGACATGCAGCCACAGATAGCAACACTTCTTGCCCTTTCAGAAGGCACAAGTACAGTAACTGAAAGTATTTTTGAAAACAGATTCAAATACGTTGATGAACTTTCACGCATGGGAGCTTCTATCAAGGTTGAAGGTAATATCGCCATAATTGAAGGTGTAGAAAGTTTTACAGGTGCCGCTATAAGTGCTCCTGACCTTCGTGCCGGAGCTGCCCTTGTAGTAGCCGGACTTGCCGCAGAAGGTTATACAACGGTCGATTCTATCAAGTATATTGAACGTGGCTATGAAAATTTTGAAGGTAAAATGTCTTCACTTGGTGCATCTATGGAAAAAATTCCTGTAGATGATGAACGTGCTGTTCAAAAATTCAAATTAAAAGTCGGATAATTGACATTTTTATCCGATATATTATGTAAGGATAATTTAAGGAAAGTAAATGCAATTTTGTTGCTATGCGCTAAGCTATAAGTATGAGCAGCAACGTAATTTCCGGTTGTTTTTTACTTTCCTTTTAAGAATTACATTCTAATCCAAGGAGGTCTTATATGTTTACACGAAACAATTCATCAAAAAGACTTGGAATACTTTACATAATATTATGTACGCTTACTATTGGAATCCTTTTTTCGTATAACTTTTCTACAGGAAAAGCCGCCAAAAAGCCATCTATAAGTACAAAATCGGCAACTATATTTATAAATGGCAGCTATACTATTTCTGTGAAAAATAAGAAAGCGAAATCAACATGCTTTTTTACATCCAATAAAACAAACATTGCCAAAGTAAATTCCAAAGGAAAGATTACAGGTGTTGGTAAGGGTTCTGCACAGATTAAAGTTCGATACAAATATAAAAAAAGATTTTACAATATCGGAACATTTAAGATAACTGTTAAAAAGTCCACTATAAATCCTTCTTATAAGGCAACTGATGTCAGTATGACAACAGGCCAGAAGCTGCCTGCTTCTTCATATCTGACTAATATCAATAAAAGTGCGACATATATTATAACAAGCTCTGATTCAGATATTGCAAAAGGAACATCAGACGGAACTATTATAGCTCTCAAATCCGGAAAAGCTTCTTTATCCATACATGAAGTATATAATGGCAGAAGCCGCACCATAGGATGTTTGATCGTTACGATTGAAGGTTCTTCCTTAAAATCAACTTCGATCAAAATGCCTTACAGTTCAACGCTCGATATCTCACAGATATTAAACAATATGAGCAGCTCATCTACATATAAGCTTACTTCAAACAATACAAAACTTGTATCAATAGATGACAATATAATCGAAACGGCATCACAAGGCGCAGAAAATGCATCATGTACTGTCGATGTATATGAGACAATTATTGATACCAATTCAACCCGAAAGATTGGTACATTAACGATAACTCTTACAAATTCAGCTTATATTGCAATCGATGACCAGACAGTCTACCTCGGACTTGGATCAAAGCTTGAAATCGGAGCTGTGGATAATATCCATATATCTAATCCGGCAGAAAATGCAACATACTCTATCGAGGCAGCAAGTACAAGCGTCCTCTCCGATGATCTTGTTGCAAAGAAATACGGAAAAACAACCGTTAAAATTAAAGAGACGATCAACGGTCAGACAAGAGTTCTTCCTGATACAATCAATGTAGTTGTAGAACGTGCCTCAATAAAAGACGAGCTTCTTATAGACGGTCTTACTACTATGGTTGAAGGAGATACATATGGAAAATATCCTGTGAAGTGTCGTAACCGCAATTATACATACTCATATGAAACAAAGGACAAGTCCATATGTGATGTAAAATCAGCGGGTACTCATGCAGATGAGGATTATCTTGTTATAGATCCAAAAAATATTGGAAGTACAATAATCACTGTATATGAAAAAACTTCGTCATCTTCAACAAAGAGAACAAAGCTTGGTTCATTCGGTGTAACTGTAACTGCCGACACTTCAGTTTTACCGGAAGATATCAATGCAAGTGATATAATTAAGAATATCTCTGTAACATCCAATGGAAAAACATATTCCGGAGTTATCAGTGATGAAGACCTTACATGTACATTCAGTGATGAAGACGACAATGGTTTCCTTGATTATGGTACTAAACTTGAAGATATTACAGCAGGTGATTTCAATATCACATTTAAGAAAGCAAAATACAGGATTATAAGTGTTGATACATCCGATGGTTCTGATTGGACGTTTACACTTGGACTTGGAACCAATAACTCCGCAAGTGAGGATGACAGTTCCGACGATACAGAAGAAACAACCGTTGACTTGACTGTAACATTAAAAACTGCTGCCTTTGATACAGCTTCTATCATCAAAAATATCAAGGTTAAGGTTGGAGCTACAACAAAGACAATTACAAGCTCAACTCCATTCAATGATGACAAGACGCTTATGCAGTTTGCTGAAGGCAATAAGAACTTTGAAGCATTATTTACTACTGCACAGTTCATATCAGCTGGTGCTACAGAATTTAAAGATGATGTTGAAGATCCTGTATCATTCAGTGATCTTAAAAATGTATCATGTACTGTTACACCAAATACATACAACAGTAAGTCAAATACTTCCGGAAATGCCGCTGTAATACAGATTACTTCACCTATATCAGAAGATAATTCTGAATGGACATTTACAGTAACATTTGAAGACGGAACTACAGAAGATTGTTCTGTAAAGATTGACAGACTTGATGATTAGTGACAAACAACTTTAGAATTATTGATAAGGGTTTCAAAATTATTATTTTGAAACCCTTATTATTACGGTTAACCTCTATTGTACAAACAATAAACATAGTTATATTTTCAGGAAAGGACAACAAAATGGATAATAATAAAGGACACTTTATAGTTTTTGAAGGTATTGATGGATGTGGGAAAACAACCCAGATTTCTCTTTTAAAAAAACATATTGAAGAATGTGGTCATAGATGCTATGAAACATGTGAACCCAGTGATGGTCCAATTGGTGCAATGCTTAGACAATGTCTAACCGGCAGAATGGAGATTGACGAGAGTGCAATGGCCGCATTATTTGCCGCAGACCGCCTTGACCATCTCAACAACAAAACCAATGGATTATGCCCAAAAATAGATGAGGGTATATCCGTTATTTCGGACAGATATATTCTTTCAACATACGCATATCAGAGTGTACGTGTTCCACTTGACTGGGTTATGAATATCAATTCACTTGCAGCAAATACATTAAAACCCGACTATCATATATTTATAGATGTTGACCCGGAAGTAACATTATCCCGTATGGCAAAAGGAAGATTCCAAACAGAACTTTTTGAAAATAAAAAACGACTAACTGAAGTCCGCAATAAATATCTTGAACTTATAGATTCACTTAGTGCTACTGAAAATATTCTCATCATTGACGGACTCCAAAGTATTGATTCCATAGCCGATGAAATATGGAGCAGAGTCTCTCACCTTTTTGACACTGTTAATATTAAATGATATACTTAAATGGCTTATAGAAGCTATTATCACGTTACTGTTCATTCACAGTCCTGACACTGGCTTTCAGACAGTGTGCCAACTACTAGTACATACAATGAGAAAGGAGCCTCAAAATGGAGATAAAAGTTACACCTATGCAGCAGCTTCAACAGATGGAACAAAAGATTCAGACACCAGATACAGACGGCTCATTTCGTTTTACACTTCTTAGCACTATAGAAGAACAGGAACTTCAGGCAGCCCTGTCACATATGATGGAAGACATCACACAACAGGGCAATAAACTTGGTAAACGTATGGATATACGTGATATGAAACTATACCGTAAACTTATCAAAGAATTTATGAATGAGATAGCCGGCCATTCACACATGTTCAGCAGGGAGAACTTCCTTGACAAGAAGGGCCGCCACAGAGTATACGGCATAGTCAAACAAGTGAATCAGACATTAGATGAACTTGCTGCTGAGCTTCTTAAAGAAGAAAAAGATCACATAACTATATTGAGCAAAATAGATGAAATACGTGGACTTCTGCTTGATATATTTACTTAAAAATTTTTGCAGCAAATTGCTCAGAAAAGAGGGTTTTTATGGCATATTTTAAAGATATAATCGGACAGGAACAGATTAAAAAACATTTACAAAAAGCTATAAATCAAAACAGTATATCACATGCATATATTTTCTGTGGAGAATCAGGTTCTGGAAGAAGAACTCTTGCTGATGCTTTTGCCAAAGCAATTCAGTGTGAAAACAAGACAGTAGATATCGATGCATGTGGAAAATGCAAATCATGTATTCAGGCAGAATCATACAATCATCCTGATATAAAGTATATCACTCATGAAAAAATGAGTATAAGTGTTGATGATATACGTGAACAGCTAAATAATGATATAGGCATCAAACCATACAGCAGTGCACACAAGGTATATATTATACCTGATGCCAACAAAATGACTGAAGAAGCACAAAATGCTCTTTTAAAAACAATAGAAGAGCCACCTGCTTATGCAGTAATAATACTTCTTGCAGACAACATTTCAAGTCTTCTTCCAACTATTTTATCAAGATGTATTACATTGACTATGAAGCCTTTATCCAAAAATGATATTGCAGTATATCTGACTTCAAAACTTCAGATGGAACCGGAGCGTGCAGAAATAGCAGCCGGATTTTGTCAGGGTAATATGGGAAAAGCAATACGTTTTGCGTGCTCTGAAGACTTTCAGAATATGAAAGACCAGGTTCTGATGCTGCTTAAGCATATCGATACAATGGATGTACCTGCAATCATGGAAGTCATACATGGTTTTGCCCAGCATAAATCACAAATTTATGATTATCTTGATCTGATACTTCTATGGTATAGAGATGTTTTGATGCTTAAAGTAACCAACGATGCCAACCTTCTTTTATATAGTGATGAATATCACGAAATTTCTAAGCAGGCATCAACAAGAAACTACGAAGATATAGAGAATATTATCAAAGCAATTGATAAAGCCAAAGTCAGACTTGAGGCCAACGTTAATTTTGATATTGCTATTGAACTTATGGTATTGACAATAAAAGATTAGCCAGAGAGATGAGGTGTATTATGATACTAATAATCGGAGTAAGATTTCGCAAATCCGGTAAAGTATATTATTTTGATCCGGGCACTCTTGATATTACTAAGGGAAACCATGTAATAGTTGAAACTGCCCGTGGTATAGAATACGGAACTGTCGTTCTTGGTCCAAAGGAAGTAACCGATGACAAAGTCATTCAGCCATTAAAACCGGTAATCCGTATATCAACAGATGAAGATGATAAAATCCATGAAGAAAATCAGCTTCAGGAAAAAGAAGCATTCAACGTTTGTCTTGATAAAATCAGAAAACATGAACTTAAAATGAAACTAATCGATTCTGAATATACATTTGACAGGAATAAACTGCTCTTCTACTTTACAGCAGACGGTCGTATAGATTTCCGTGAACTTGTCAAAGATCTTGCATCGGTATTTCGTACGCGTATAGAACTTCGACAAATAGGCGTAAGAGATGAAACTAAACTTATAGGTGGTATAGGAATCTGTGGCCGTCCTCTTTGCTGTCACACTTATCTATCTGACTTCGCACCTGTTTCAATCAAAATGGCAAAAGAACAGAATCTTTCTCTGAATCCATCTAAAATATCAGGTGTATGTGGCAGACTTATGTGCTGTCTTAAAAATGAAGAAGAGGCTTATGAATATCTAAATAGTACTCTTCCACATATTAATGCAGAAGTAAAAACTTCTGATGGATATATTGGTACAGTTCAAAGTGTAAGTGTACTTAAACAGCGTGTAAAAGTTATCATAAGCATAGATAACGATGAAAAAGAAGTACGTGAATACCACGTTGATGAATTGACATTTGATAAACCAAAACATGCCGGTTCTGCCCCTGTTTCTGTTCCACTTCCTGATGAAGAACTTGATGAAAATGCGCTTAGAGAACTTGAACAAATGGAACAGGGTGATATAGAAGATCTTGCAGAAGAAGAAGCTCAGAAACCATCCAAAAAACCTTACAACAAAAATTACAATAGAAACAATTCCTATGCCAGACATCCTAAAAACGGACGTACCCAGCAGGACAATAATTTCACAAGAGAAAATAAACATACCAAAGAAAACCATACGCCTCGTGAAAACCGTCAGGCAAAAGATGCTAAAAATCACAATGGAAACTTTGGAAACCGATCATATAGAAATCATAATTACAAAAAAAATAATACACCAAATAATCAGCAATAATTATATCGGAGCTTACTCACAAATATGAATGAACAGGATTTCTTACTTGCTGGTGAACGCTTTGATGATCTCCAGCGCAACAATTATAAAATAATACAAAATCCGGAAAAGTTCTGCTTCGGTATGGATGCAGTTCTGCTTTCCGACTTTACCACACTTAGAAAAAAAGATATGGTTCTTGATCTTGGGACTGGCACCGGTATAATTCCTATACTTCTTGCTGCAAAGACCGAAGCAAAACATTTCGATGCACTCGAAATTCAGCCGGAAAGCGTTGATATGGCAAAAAGAAGTGTAGCTTTCAATAAACTTGAAGACAGAATATGCATAACCAAAGGGGATATAAAGGAGGCTTCATCTATATATGGTGCAGCTTCCTTTGATGCAATTACGACCAATCCACCATATATGAATAACAATCATGGTCTTAAAAACCCCGATATGCCAAAAGCAATTGCAAGACATGAGATTCTATGTACACTTGACGATATTGCCAGAGAAAGTTCCAGACTTCTTAAACCGCATGGCAGACTGTACATGGTTCACAGACCGTTTAGATTTGCAGAAATAATAAATACATTAAAAAAATACCGTCTTGAAACCAAAAGAGCCTGTCTTGTATATCCATTTATCAACAAAGAGCCAAATATGGTTCTTATAGAGGCTGTAAAAGATGGTAATCCCATGGTGAAATTTGAACCACCGCTTATCGTTTATGACAGTCCCGGTAAATATACAAACCGGATAATGCAGATATATGGATACGAGTAAAATGAATCATAGCACACTAAATGTTACTGTCACACCACAGATGTAAACAGTAATCATAAACAATACAGGAGGTTACTTATGTCAGGAACTCTATATCTGTGTGCCACACCTATAGGCAATTTAGAAGATATTACTTTCAGAGTTTTACGTACACTAAAGGAAGTTGATCTCATTGCAGCAGAAGATACACGCAATACAATCAAACTTCTCAATCATTTTGAAATAAAAACTCCCATGACAAGTTACCACGAATACAACAAAATTGATAAAGCTGCCTACCTTGTCAATAAGCTTTCCGAAGGAATCAATATAGCACTTGTAACAGATGCAGGTACTCCAGGAATATCTGATCCCGGAGAAGAAATCGTACGCCAGGCTTATGAAGCAGGCATCAATGTCACTTCTCTTCCCGGTGCATGTGCATGTATCACAGCACTTACTCTCTCCGGACTTTCAACAAGAAGATTTGCATTTGAAGCATTTCTTCCCACTGATAAAAAAGAACGTAAAGCAATACTCGAATCGCTAATCAACGAAACCCGTACTACTATAATATACGAAGCACCTCACCATCTGCGTTCAACACTTGACGAACTTTATCAATATATAGGAGACAGAAAGATCACTCTCTGTCGTGAACTTACAAAACTTCATGAAACAATACAGCTTATGACAATTAAATCCGCAATAGAATATTATAAGGAAAATCCACCAAAAGGAGAATACGTTCTTGTAATATCAGGACGAACACTTGAAGAGCTTGAAATAGAAAAACAGCAGTCATGGGAAAATGTATCTCTTGATGAACATATGGACATTTATATGTCTCAAGGATTAAGCAAAAAAGATGCAATGAAAAAAGTTGCTTCAGACAGAGGTATCTCAAAACGTGATGTATATCAGGCACTTCTAAATGATAATTAAATGCAGCGTTTTTGCATCAATCTGATCTATGCATATGTGTGAAATCAGCTAAATCTAACAGTTCAGCCTTCAATTTATAAATCAGAAGGCTGAACTGTTACGAATAAATATATAAATTTTGGCAATAATGATTGACAAACAATAACAGGAGGTCAATCATGAAACATTTGCATAAATCTCATATCGTATCTAAATCATTCGCAATATCAATAGCACTTATATGCTGGGCGGCTGCATTTATAAACTTTACAAAAGATTACAAACATTCTGCTACACAGGCAGTTACAGCATTTTCTACCTCATCTATAAACCATATCTATAATTCTATCCAGATAACCCCAATAAATAAAACGACCTATGAAATATCAATAAACAATCAAAACAGATTAAATAAAACAGAACTATTCAACAATGTATATAAATACCTTACGACATATTATGACAGAGATATTAATTTAGTATCAATTCATCCCGCAAAAGGCTATAACGATTATTATCTTTACAGCTCTAAGCTATGTAACAATAAAAATATTTCACCACTTTCAGGAGGTTTTAACCTTCATATCGCTATAACCAATACAAAAAAAATATATATAGGAATTCCATGCATAGACTATGATTTTTAACGTTAATCCCTGCCCATGTTGCACTTATGACATCTCCTTCTCTGCCTTCTATACCCTATCTCGCTGCACATCATTACCTGAACCAGTGCATTCATCCATTTTCTTCCCTCCGTATCATTGCATCCATCGTAATCATTTTTTTTGCATATTTTCCTGACTATACGCTCTATACTAACTTTATCAGGACACCTGTCATACATCAGGCTTCCATCATATTCCATTTTGTCGCATTCATCCTCTACTTCCCTCTGCAATGCTGCAATTTCTATAGGATATAAGTATTTATTGTTCTCATCTATATCATCCTCACTAACTTCTGTTAATTCCAAAGGAAATGTCATTGAATTTCCTCTGCCATATAACATCTTTGCGTTACTCATAATCAGCCTCCATTAAATATTAACACAATATAATATATGTTTCATTGTTTGAAAAGGTTACAAATTGATTAAAACTTCTTATGCCGGTTGCCTTTTCATATTAAAAACACTATACTGTAATCATGCTATTTTATGAAAAATGAGCATATAAATTATTATTTTTATATGGAGGAACATCGTGAAACATTTATATAAATCTATTGGACTGTTTTTTTTATTTATAGGTTCAATTATTTTTTTTGCAAAAACCATACCTGAAGCAACTGCAGGTACTACCAAAGCAACTACACTTCAAAATGCAACATTTCCAATTATGTATATAGAAGTCGGGGATCATACAATAAATACACTTCATGGTTACAGCAGTGATCTAAACAGTGGCAATATCAGAGAATCAATCACACCTCTTGATACCAGCAAAACATTCACTGTCTCTATAGCTGAAAATGAAAGCAAAATCAAAAAGCTTGATTACCAGCTTAGGGATATAGCC
>Ga0256405_10010578_pt1 | contig 12121 bp, 10 predicted proteins | sample RumenRJG_02DNA_FD_189096 | JGI IMG/M metagenome (GOLD analysis project Ga0256405, IMG submission 189096) | Bovine rumen microbial communities from Lethbridge, Alberta, Canada - RJG_02 | ecosystem: Host-associated > Mammals > Digestive system > Stomach > Rumen | place: Canada: Alberta...
CAGCAAGAACGTGTCAGGAAGGGAATTTCTTGGTTGAATATGTGCAAATTAAAGTAAAAACGATAATAAAACGATTAAACGATGTTAAAAGACAGACCAATTATTTGGTTTGCAACATAGAGGGGACAGGTACCTGTTTCATCCCCGTTTCATCGCAAATGTGCGAAACAGGTACCTGTCCCCGTGTTCGGTAAAAATTGTTAAAAACCGGAGCATAGTGAGGTCGTAGAAGGGATTCAGTTGTTATTTATGTTGGTGATTTTTTTACATCACAAATAACATTAATAATTAAATTTATCATTTTAAAAACATGAAGAAAATTATTTTTTGGGCTTCATTGTGCCTGTTTGCTGTTAGCTGCAGCAACGAAACAATAGAGAGCGACAACGGAGTGACGAACGCAGAGAAGGTGTTGGCGCCGGTGACGGTGCGGGTGAACGGATTCTCTGTGACGCAGGAGGAGATGGCGTCGGGTGGCACTACGCGAGCCGCACAAACTGCTGCAAGTTACACTGGCGTGGGAGCTATCGACCTTGCTTTCTATTCTGGTGGGACAGAGGTCTACAAGCACACACAGTTGCGAGGAGACAACACGACTTATACTACCTTTGGTGAATTCTCGTGCAACCTGCCCATTGGAACCTACACGATGGTGGCTATTGCCAGAGGCTATTTCGATGGCGACGTGTTTACGATGACGAGTCCTACTGCAGCAGGTTATACGAGCGAGCGTCCACGTGAGACGTTCTGTGCTTCGCAGAGTGTGACGGTAACGGCTGCGGGTGCGGATGCCAGTGTGACGATGAATCGTATCATTACTCAGTTGAATATCATTTCAACGGATCAAATTTCGTCAGGGGTGGCAAAAATAAGGACTACCTATGGTGGCGGCAGCAAAAGTTTTGACCCCACTTCAGGACTGGCTACCGATGATAATGGATTCTCACTCACCAACAGTCCTACGGTACAAGATGGACATCTAGGCATCTGTAATTTCGCCTTCCTCGCTACTGACGAAGAGACGATGACCATCACCATTGAGGCGCTCGATGCAGACAACCATGTGCTGTTTACCAAATCGGTGCCCGGCGTGCCACTGAAACGTAACCGTAAGACCACACTTACTGGCGCAATCTTCACGGCAAGTGCATCGTCGGCCGCTTTTCAGGTTGAGACGGCTTGGATTGAAGGCAATACCGTTAACTTCTAAATCATTCGCAAGCAGATGAAAAAACGATTGTTTTCTTTATGCGCGGTGTGTGCGATAGTGGCGCTGAGCGTGATGGTGTCGTGCGAGAAGCCGCTGATGGGTGTGGAATCGGACGAGCCTGGAGGTAACCTGAAGGTGACGGTATTTGAGATTGAGAAGACACCGTTTGGAAGCTTGACACGCGTGGCTGAACCGGCCTCTGCGATGTGTAAGCGACTGAACTTTGCGATATATACCCTGGACGGGACGCGTGTGAAGCAGGTGAACCAGACGAGCGATGCGGCGGAATTCGGTACGGCCTCGTTCCAATTGGAGGAGGGCGACTATCAGGTGGTGGTCGTAGGTCACAGCTCGAACGGCAACCCCACGATGACCGACCCGTCGTGCATCAAGTTTACGAATGCGCAGGGGTATACGGATACGTATCTTTGTAGCGGTGTGGTTACGATAGGTGCGGAGCCCATGGATTTTCAGGTGTCGCTGGACCGCATTGTAGCCCTGTGCCGGTTTGTGATTACCGACGATTTCCCGGCGGATGTGAAACAGATGCGGTTCTACTACACGGGCGGCTCCGGAGCATTTGATGCCAACACGGGACTGGGCTGCGTGAACAGCAAGCAGGACGTGAAATTCTCGGTAACGACGGGACAGAAGCAATTCGACCTGTATACGTTCCTGCATGATGTGGAAGGTACGATTCACCTGACCGTGACGGGACTGGATGCTGCGGGCAATGAGTTGTACAACCGTCAGTTTGACGTACCGATGCAGCAGAACTATATCACGTGGCTCACAGGTGCATTCTTTAACGGCAGCGGCTCGTCATCGACGACCATTGGCGGTGTGACGGTGAACACCGACTGGGCCGGCGAGACCCACATCACGTTCTAAACCGGACACAGGAAGGACACGGGGACAGGTAACTGTCCCCATGTTCGCGCCTGTGTTTTTTGACAGATTAATGCCTTTACAAAGTTAAAAAAGAACGCTTGACGCAAGAAAAAGTGTTAATTGCTTGCTTTTTTGCAAAAAAAAACCTATCTTTGCACGGTCTTTACTCATAGTAAGGAACCTACAGAGGTTTCGGACGCTGAACCAGTTAATCAGCGTCCTTTATTTTTGTCTATCCTTTTCCATGTTCCATTCCGGCCCATTTATGATTTTCTCTATCGAGTTATCTGCCACATATGCAGTAATGAATCTTGCATGGTCCTCTTTGTACAATTGAATCACTACTACATAATCACCTTTAACCACAGAGACTCTCTTCGATCGTGTGTACCCCTTTTCCTTGCTGTCGTAACCGACATACTACCAAATATATAGTTAAATTTAGGTTTATATGGTGGATTCATCAAATAATGAAGTTCTGGAACAAATAAAGAATCCGCCCCTGCAACCAACATCCGAAAGTCACAGGGGCGGGTTCAACTTTATTTCACCAACATACATTACTACTACAATGAAACCTCGACATCACTCGTACTGATTGACCCTCTTATACTCCTCCATCAGCGCCAGAAGCTTCTTAAAAGCCTCCACCCTGCCGGATTTCATCTTCCCTGAATTCATCACCTTCCTATTCGCCTTCACCCAATTCAGCATATCATGCTCCTCAATCCTATGCTTCGACGGGTTCCGCTTATTGTTTTCAATAAAAGCCATCACCTCCTTATACCGTGTCAACCAACGTGTTTCTTGATCCATAACATCTTCCCTCTTCCATCAGCCATCAGCCATCATACCTCATCTCAATCACCTCCCAATCCACAATCTGCCACAGCGCATCCAAGTGGTCAGGTCTGCGGTTCTGATAATCCAGGTAGTACGCATGCTCCCACACATCGAAGGTCAGTAGCGGCTTCAAGCCCTTCTGCACAGGGTTCGCTGCATTCGCCTCCTGAGTGATCACCAACTTGCCATCCTTATCTGCCGACAGCCATACCCAGCCAGAGCCAAACAACGTTGCCCCACCCTTCTGGAATGCCTCCTTGAACACTTCAAACGACCCAAAGTCGCGCACGATAGCCTCGGCCAGCTTTCCCTTAGGAGCATTGTCTGCCTTAGGCGCTGTAAATTGTCCAAAGTACAAATTATGATTCAATATCTGCCCTGCATTATTCAACATGCCGCCCTCAGCCTTGCACACCATCTCCTCTAAGGACAATCCCACCAACGGACTCCCTTCCAGCAGCCCATTCAGGTTATTCACATACCCCGCCAGATGTTTCCCATGATGAAACTCCAGCGTCTGCTTACTTATCACCGGCTCCAATGCATCCATCGCATACGACAATGCCATCAATTCAATCTTTCCCATATTTTCAGTTTTTAGTGATTCTGTTTGCAAATATACAAACTTTATTTCATTTCCCCATCTTCTTTACATTTTTTATTAGAATACTTACCCCAAAACATTACACATTTGTGTTCTCGTCAATTTTTTGCTTAAACATCAATAAAAAAAGATAGTTATTTGTTTTATTCTCGATAGAAATGATTATCTTTGCAATCAAATAAGACTTAGTAAGGGTTGTTGCTTTAAATAAAATAGAAACAAAAAAATACAAGATATTATGGTTACAATTAAGAAAATTGAGATTAAAGATTATTTTGGACGTGGAAACTTCGAATGGAATCTTGACCCAGTTGTAAACATTTTAGGTGGTAAGAATGGTAGTGGTAAGTCAACCCTCTTTAAGTTGTGCTATACACTATTGACTAATGAGAAAATGAATGAATCTCTTGATGACAAATTCAAGAAAGTATTCAAAGAGGTCATTTTGACTTTCTCAAATGGTTGGACTTTGACATGGCCAACTAAAAAGTCGAATATGGTAACATTGAGCTTAGATGGTGGTAAAACATCTTTATTAAGGGACGTATTAGAACTAAAGGATGAGAAAGGACAAAATAAGAAATTCTCAGAATTACAAAAACTTGTTCACGTTTATTTAATCAATTCATTTGAACAACATGTAGACAAAGCTCTTTTATATGGTCAGCAACCTAAGACTATTCAGCTTGACGACCCAACCATGCTTGATTTGATGATTAAAGACCAAATAGATTTGCGCAATAAGGATTTCTCGAAAGCAATGGAGGAATTTATGGATGCTCCCGACGAAGATGAAAAGGCACGTAATCAATATGCCAAGAATTATAAGATGGTCTATAGTGTTTTAAATAGCTTCATGCAAGAATACGATAAAAAAATAGATAGTTCTTTTGAATTCACGAAGAATGGAAAACATATTAGTTACGAGCATTTATCAATGGGTGAAAAACAAATTCTTCTCCTATTATTGATGGTGAGCAATACCAATCAACAACCATGTGTATTCTTTATGGACGAACCTGACTTGAGTATGCATATTGATTGGAAAGAAATTCTAGTGAAGGAGCTGCACAAACTCAATCCCAATATGCAGATTATTCTTTCAACCCATGCACCCAGCGTCATTACTGGCTGGCATGACAAGGTAAAGGAAGTAAATCAACTCATTAAGAAATAAGGAGGGATTATGGCAACACTTGAAAGTGGATTTAATCCTACCTATTCGGAAAATGCCTCAATACTCACAGGCACCCCTAACAGAGTGACTGTTGAGGTAGAAGACACGATTGACAGGGATTTCTGGAGTGATCTGCTTGGGGAGTTATGCCCTGAAAAAGAGTTCCACTTCGACCCCAAACATACAATTCTCAATGAAGATGGAAGTACTGAGCGGACAGGAAAAGGGAAATCCAAAATCATTAAGGCATCGGCAGACTTCAATGCATGGCATATCGGTTGTGTTGACAGCGATTATGATTGGATCCTTTCCGACTATACTGAAGCAGGCAAGATTATAAGTAGCAATAAATATTTGCTACAGACCTATGCTTATTCCATTGATAACCTGATGTGCTTATCATGTACATTGGGAGATTTCTGCTCCGATAATACGGAAGAAACACCAGATTTTAATTTCGATGATTATCTAACCAGGCTCTCAAAGGCTGTTTATCCATTGCTTGTATAGTCAACATATTTATGCAGTAAAGGTAATCTGGATTTCACTCCTACCTCATGGCGCGAGGTATTGGTAAATACTGAGAAAGACCCAGAAGCTTCTTTAGGACAAATAGAGGCAAAGGCGAAAGCAAAGATTGAAGAGCTTAATAAAAAATTTGCAAACGAGATATCAGACAAAGAAGACTTTGAGTTTCAAACTGTCTGTATAAAAAGCGTAACAGATGACGAAACTTATCTCTATGTACGCGGTCATGAATTGTTTGATCAAATTCTGAATTCGGTCCTTAGTCCTATCATTATTGATCTACGTAACCAACATCGTGAGGCACTCAAAAAAAACAATTTTGGATGGGGAAACATGCAAAACCGCCTTACGTGAATATCAGGAGAAAGTAAAGCCCGTCAAGGCATTACTTTCCAAGAACTATCGATACAAGAACCACACCCTTATCTACAAAATGATTTGGGCCGATGTGATGCAGATTTGGAAGTAAAGGTAATGTAATGAAGTTTGAAAGATTAATCAAATTAGTAAGGAAATGTAAGGTATCCCCCTTCATTGGAGCAGGCTTCTCAATAGAAGCCAAAGCTCCTTCTGTGGGCGAACTTAAGACTATTATACTTTCTGAATTTGATAATGAAGAACTTCGTAATCAACATAAAGAGGATTCTCTACAAGATTTGACTAATTTCTTTGTGGAAGAATTCTGCAATGGCAGCAGGAATCAACTGATTGAGTTAATGAAGGATAAATTCATTTTTACTCCAGCATGTATGGACGACCATAATATGCTGGCAAAAATCCCTCATTTTAAACATATCTTTACCACGAATTATGACACACTGCTTGAAGACTCATATTCACAGGCAGAGCGGAACGTAGTCAGGAATGACAAGGATTGTACCTACATACAAGAAAATAAGACTACAATCTTCAAAATACATGGAGATTTCACAGATCCAGATTCTGTTGTCATCACATCTGCCGATTATGATCAATTCTTTGAAAATCCCAGAAACTTCGAACTATGGGATTTGACCAAAACAGAATTCCTAACGAAAAATATCTTATTTATAGGGTATAATCTGTACGACGATAATGTTATTGATATTATCAAGCACATATCTAAGGCTGTCGGCAAAAACAAAAAGGAGATGTTCCTTATTGTTCCAAAAATAAATGATAGTAGAAAGAGGCAATTAAATAAACTCGGAGTTACATATTATGAGGCTTATGCATCAGAGTTTTTAAATGAATTGCAAACTGAGCTAAAGGCCAACATCAGTAAAGACTTTAGACACAAAGATGTTTCCGCTGAAGTATATACAAAGTTCTGTAACTTCCATGACTTCACCCCCGGTGTTACTATGCCTCCGGATGGGGATAATCAAATAAATGATTTTAAGCCATTGGAGAATAAGACCATTGAACAACAGATTAAATTCACCGTTGATGATGCTTACAAGGATATTATCAATAATATGGATTTTGAGAAATATGGAGTTCTTGTTGATAATCCAGTCTTTCCTGCAATTCCCAAAATTGAGTTCACAGGAAAGCATCTTCTTAATTGTATTCATTCCGTAAATGGTATTGTCATTAACGATGAGATATCTAAAATATTCGTTATGCCTGCACCTAAAGACTGTGAGCTAACGATAAGGATTCCATCACGCAACTTTTTCGAAAAGATAACAGGTAAGGCATATGCACTTAATAAGCAGAAAATTGTAGTTGATGTGGATTTCCATATCTATACTTTGAAACTGATAGTTACCATTAATGAAGATGCTCCAATAGAGCAGAAAAATAATGTTGACTTCACATTTAAATCAAAAGACACCTATACAGACAATAGTTTGGCTATAAAATGGATTGACTTTATATCTGCATTCTTTAGCGGGGAAGATGTATATGTAAAGGAGATAACAAATGTACCAATTAATTCTAAGAATACAGTGAAGAACGTTGACCATAATTTTGAGAAACACAAGGAATATTATTTGAATATCAAACAGATTGAATTAATGACTGGAGAAAAGTTCTCCAAATATTACGGCTGTTCTGAACACGCATATAACGTCTCCTGTATTTTAGTTTCGTATTTAAAACACGAACCTGTCATTATGTCCTGTCCTGGTGGTGTTAAATTCTCAGCGGAAGTTACTCTTCTATCCGATTTTGTAAAGAACGTAAAAGAGAAAGAATGTATCTCCGCTGTCTCTACTGATGTAGATGTTTCCTTTAAGCTTAATGACAAAATGTTTAAGATACCATACAAGCACTCGATTTATAATCCATGTAAGGTTGAGAAAATGAATCGTATAAGTAAAGATAAGATAGATGCTGAGTTTAATTATGTGCCAGACAAATACTATGTGCTTTACTCTGACAAATCAACATTTGAAGAGTTCCCTTCACTCAAATCACTAGATGAAACCGCTTCATAATAATAAACTTTTCCCCTCACGACCTATGTACCATGGCCATAAAAACCTGTCCATACAAGGCCACGTCTCTTTCACTTGGTAATCGTGTCCCTTCAAAATACTCCCGTACTGTATAGCGGTCAGAGAAATGCACATATCGCATTACCTGGACGGCCGTTTCCATAATATGTACGAAATCCCGTCCTTCTCTCCCAATATATAGTTGAAGAACACCCCTGCTTATCGTTCCTATCAAACCCTTTCGGTTCTTATTCACATCAAGCACATGAATAACACGCTCGTTCAGCCTGCGCAAAAATCTGCGAATCCTGTGCTTCCGATAGGTTAGATAAAATCGATTCATCTGCTTGCAAACCACCATATCCAACTCAGCATATGCCCTTGTACAATGACTGAACATCATCATACCCATTAGCCTGTACATCCAGTCAATATGTTCTCTGGCCACAGATTTATTCACTTGCAGCTCCACAGCATGTTCCGTATCACAGAAAGCATCCATCCAAACTTTCAACCTTGTATATACCCCCACAGACCTATCCAATTGGCGCGATGCCTCATCATCCAAATATATCTGATAGTCCTTCTGCAATTGTGTCATTCGTTTGTAAAAGGCATCAAAACTATCCTCATCCATAAAAGCATTAGGACATTGGTAGCGAAAGGTCTCTACATCAAAATATCCTAGAATAGCCTTAGCCTCATACTCTTCCTTCAGTGATACTTCATGAATATCTTGCCCTTCATAAAAACATAAAAGTATTTGCTCATATCCGTTTATACGGTCTATAGCTAGTTTTCCTTCGATTTGGATTTCCCGCTTTCTTCTGCTCTGATAATAGACTGCGAACAAAGCCAGTACGACACCAGACACCAGTACGTTTAATATCGGGAATATCCCCTCCCAAATATACTGCGGCATATTCACTATTTCTTTTTGTTCGACAGAATATTACCAGCCATGCCCATAGCCACAGCCTTGGTCACAATAGCAGTTATCTCCTCTCGCAACATCATAATTTTTGTATTCATCAGTTCACCCATAATTGGTCTTTCCGGACTATTAAAGAAGTCGTAATTATATTGTATTTGGTCGCGATGATTAAAGTTCAGATTCATAATACTCTGCTTCATCGTGGCTATCACCTTATCCATCTGTTCTATTAGCTCATCCTGCAATACCATTCCCAATTCTGCTGTCAGAATCCGTTCAGCTGCGGCCACCACCTTTTCTTCGAGAGATATCCTTTCATTCACAAATTCTTGTTCAAACATGACCAGTAGCCTTCTGAACACTGCAAAATAGCTCTGAAACCTCAAGGTCTGTATCATCACATCATTGTCAAAATACAGTTTCTTAGATGCAATATACAGGTCTAACTCCAGAAAAGTCTCCGTCAATTTCTGTGGAGAATCAAAAATGCTCAACAGCTGGTTTGAGTTGATGGGATTAAACGCTATTTTCTCTTCTTGCAGCATCTTCACTGCTGCCTCATGCACATCAGATGGAATGACAACTGCTGATTTCAGTGCCTCTAGTTTTCCACACAGTTCCTCATAGATATCCATTTTACGCTTCAGCAATGCTCCTTCTATAGCATTGATTTCACTCTTGCGTCCAAACACCAAGGTCGTTATCCATGCCACGATGACACCTCCCAGAGTAAGGATAAGCAATTGCATGATCCCCTTTCCAATATACTCTGGGCACCGATTGATCACTTCTATGATAGTATTAACAAAATTCATCTTTTCAAATATTGACAAAAACAGTTATTATACTCCGTAGTCAGTCTCATAAACTCTTTTTTATTCTTCAACAAGTCAGGATTCTTGGCAAACTGTTCTTCAAAATGAACCAATACAAAGATTGTCATCAGCCCCATTTGGTTCCGATGTAACTGCGAGCGACAACCATAATATCTAAACAAGACATGATAGTAAAACCATTCCACCATACGGTCAAAGCATCCATCTTCCTCTTTATCCATTATGTTTTCGCAATACTCGCAGGCTTTTCTTTTATATCTTGTCATCCAAGATTCCGAATATACACCCGCAATTTTGATATTCCGAAGCCTATCCCTCAGCATCCCGTCTATCTTATAGTAGAATCTGTTCACGTCTTCCTGTAGAGCAATGCCAAGTATCTTACACGCAAGTTCACAATGTCTTTTTACCCTTTCCTCACTAAACTTCCACCTTTTATCATATTCCGTTCTCCCGAAAGCACCATAAAACATAATAACATCATCCAGCCAATACTGAAAACCATTCAGTTCATGCCTCAATGGATAATCAATGAAATCTTTCTCTTTGTTCATCATTTGGTTAAATTCCATACCAAATTTGAACAATCGTTCTGGAGTATCAAAGAATGTCGCATATTCCATTCCCTGATATCCAATCTTAAATTTAGTTGGCGATAGGATGTTCCTGTAGTGTTCTTCCTCCTGATTCGGTGCAGCTATTATACTTTGGAGCCCCATCACCCATCGATGAATGCTCTTGTATGTTTCCACCCGCCATTCTAACACCCTACCTTTAATATCAGTGCGTATATTCTTTCGCTTCACATACACATTACCAAGATATGCCAAGAGCAAGGCCACCACAACATATCTGATGACCCAAAAGATAATATTCCATGTATCCTGTGGTATATTTATGAACTCTTGTTGCATTTATCTTCTACTATTGACTTACATGATCACTCTGATTTTCAGCCACTTTATGATTTCAAGCCTAGCACCGTATACTAACGGTGCTCATATTTGGCTCAAAAATAGTGAAAAATCTTCAAACCTACATCATTTCAACACCTTTTTTAACAAAATTCATATAAACAGCAAAAGGCAGATGCTTTCACAACTACCCTTTGCCTCTATTCGTTCAATTCGTGAAATTCGTGTTCGTTAATGAAACACGTACTGTCCCAGTGTTCCCCGTGTTCGAGTTTTTAAAGATATATGTTCTCATCTTCATCACATACAACCTTGATATTATCAGCTGGTATGCCGCAAGAAAGAAGAGTCTTTACAAGGGCATCGTGCTGATCCTGTTTTGTCGCATATCTTTCTGTATCACGATGAAAATAATCTGTCCAAAGCGATGGTGATGCTTCTGCCTGTATTTTCTCAATATATGGTAAATCAACCTCTCCAAGAGAATGCCCTATAATTACAACCTGATCAATAATTCCTTTAAGTCCTTGGAAATACATTTCATGTTCCTTGATGATACTGTCAACAGGTTTGATAAACTGTTTGAATAAATCTCTTGCATGATCAACAGCTTCATCAGTTATCACCCACGCTTCTTTTTCTGGAGGCCATGCGTCATCATATTCCTTCTTCCCATGTCCAAAGATAGGATTACTCTGGTTGCCATGAATATGAAGAATATTAGTCTGAGGAACGTCGTATATTTTTTCTAATGTTTCAGTGTAATTGAATGTCAGAAAAAGATCCTTAGGGTTAATATCATAGAAGGGTTTCACCTTATCGAGCGATATCTCTGCGACCCAATCAGAGAAAGCATCAGCTAAACGTTCTCTGATATTCGATGCGTTCCAATGCATGATATCCTGTTGCATACGTGCCTCACGTTCCATTTCCTCATCTTTCCCAGCACTGTCTACGGCATTTTCATAAATCTCTTTGCCTGTAATGAGTCCCAAAGCGGTCTCAAATTCACGCCATAAATCTGCCTCAGTGCAACCATATAGTTCCTCCAGCATTATGACAAGGTCATCATACTCCTTGCTTTCATTCATAAAATCCCGGAAATCCGAATAGCGAGACTCTATTTTATGTGCGATATCAAAACCGTTACCTAAAAAAATATAATGTTTTCATTTCTTCGTCATATCGTCACGACCAATTCTTAGTCCCTTGTCTATCATTTCGTCAGTCTACCCTATTTCTGAGCCTGATTCCAGCCCAACTTAGACGCAAAGGGGGCATAGCCTCTTCAGCCATACCCCTTCAACAATCTCAATTAATTAACCTTAAATCCGTTATTCCGTCTATCCGTCGTTCCGTAAAACAGGGACTGTCCCGGTGTTCCTTCTTCTCTTCTCCTTATAAATACCCTTCTCTATATACCGGCACTGATGTTTACAAGAACGATGGACGATTTTTACAAAGTCATCACTTATGGATTTTGCCAGTCTTTTGGTCCTCTTCTCGCTACAAGTAACTTTTGGGAAATCTAAATGTGATTTTCTCGTTTTGTCGGGAGATAAATGGCGAGAAAAAAATTTTTGCTTAGTGACAAATCCGCGTAAGAAGCTGAAATACAGAATGTTTACGGGAGCCGAATCCTAAAATGATAAATGCAGACGTAAATGTCATCCCGGAGAAAGGGCTCAAATGAAAGTAAAGACATGTGGTTAAAAGTAAACCAAAAAAGTCTGATGAAATTTGAAGGGGTTTTTACCC
>Ga0256405_10010579_pt1 | contig 12120 bp, 8 predicted proteins | sample RumenRJG_02DNA_FD_189096 | JGI IMG/M metagenome (GOLD analysis project Ga0256405, IMG submission 189096) | Bovine rumen microbial communities from Lethbridge, Alberta, Canada - RJG_02 | ecosystem: Host-associated > Mammals > Digestive system > Stomach > Rumen | place: Canada: Alberta | collected...
CCCATGCCGTCGCCCGCGCCCTCGGCGATGACGATCAGGCAGTAGCGCTTGCCGGCCTCGTACTGCGCCTTGATGTCTTCGCACATCTGCTCGAGATCATACTTGACCTCCGGCACGAGCACGTACTCCGCGCCGCCCGCGATGCCCGACATCATGGCGAGCCAGCCGGACGTGTGGCCCATGACCTCGACGACCATGATGCGGCGATGTGCCGAAGCCGTGTCACGGAGCTTGTTCAGAGCATCGACGATCGTATTTGCTGCCGTATCGCAGCCGATCGTGTAGTCCGTGCCCCAGACATCGTTGTCGATCGTGCCGGGCAGGCCGACGATGGGGATGCCCGTCTCTTTCGAGAGCAGCGAACCGCCCGTGAGGGAACCGTCGCCGCCGATGATGACGAGGCCCTCGATGCCACGCTTCTTGAGGTTCTCATAGCCCTTGCGGCGACCTTCCGGCGTCTTGAACTCCGGGCAGCGTGCCGTGCCGAGGAACGTGCCGCCGCGCTGCACGATGTCGCTGACGCTGCGGCCCGTGAGCTCGACAATGTCGTCCTTCAGCATGCCGTCATAACCGTCATGGATGCCGTAGACCTTGATGCCCTCGTAGATGGCTGTGCGCACGACAGCGCGCGCCGCCGCGTTCATGCCCGGGCTGTCTCCGCCAGACGTCATGATGGCAATTGCATTCTTGATCATTTTCGCATCTCTCCTAAATATATTTTTCTAGGGCTTTCCCTTCAAATATCTGCTGTTCCCTCTCATTATTGTAATGAATTTGCGCCTTCTTGTAAAGGGAAAACTATAATCCCGTTCGGCTACAGCACCCTACTACTCCCCCCGCCGCTCACGCGGCCCATCCCCCCTCAATGAGGGGGGCTTTCCAGATACGAAGAAGGCCGCCGAGCGGCGGCCTTCCTTTGTAGAGGCAGAAAGCATATGTTTGTTTTGATTACTTCACGTTCATGATGCCGAGGCCATAGCAGATGATGCCGATTGCGAACAGGCCGAAGATGATCCAGATCGCATTGACCTTGCGCTTCATGAGAGCCATGCAAGCGAACGTCATGAGCAGCGGAACGAGGCCCGGCATGAGCTGATCGAGAATCGTCTGCACCGTCGTGACGACCGTCTCGCCTTTTGCATTCGTGATGGTCGAGACGACGACCGGGATGTTGACGCTTGTCCATTTGTTGACGAGGGCGCCCATGACGAACAGGCCGAGGATGGAAGCACCTTCCGTGAGTTTCTGGAGCTTGTTGCCAGCGACATCCTGCACGATGTCCGTGCCTTTCGTGTAGCCGTACTTGATGCCGTAGTAGCGGACCCAGAGGCGGATTGCATTGAAGAGCACGAAGAAGATGATCGGACCGAGGATGCTGCCAGAGAGAGCGAACGATGCGCCGAGAGCAGCCGTGATCGGACGCAGCGTGCCCCAGAAAATCGGGTCGCCGACGCCGGCCAGCGGGCCCATCATGCCGACCTTGATGCCGTTGATGACGCCGTCAGGAATGTCTGCACCATTCGCGCGCTTCTCTTCGAGAGCCGCCGTGATGCCGATGATCGGAGCCGTGACGAACGGCTGCGTGTTGTAGAACTCGAGGTGGCGCTTCATGGCCTTCTTGAGTTCCTCGCCCTCATAGAGGCGGCGCAGGATCGGCACCATGCCGAATGCATATCCGAGTGCCTGCATACGTTCCATGTTCCAGGAGCCCTGCAGGAAGTTCGAGCGAATGAACGCCCAGAAGAAATCGCTTGACGTCAGTTTCTTTTCCATGATTCAGTACCTCCTACCGCTTAGTCGAGTTCGTCGTCGAGATCGTCGTCAGCATCCGAGGAGCCAGAGGAGGCCGCCGGAGCAGCAGCGACAGCTGCATACTTCGGGTTGAGCTGGATGTAGACAATCGCGAGCACGAGGCCGATGACGCCGAGAGCGACGAGGTTGAACGTCGTGAACGCAGCGACAACGAAACCGAGGAAGAAGAACGGCATGAGGTATTTCGCGCCCATCATGTTGATGACCATCGCATAACCTACGACGACGATGAAGCCGCCAGCGACCTGGAGGCCGCCCGTAACAACCTGCGGGATGGCATCGAGCATGGCCTGGACAGCGCCCGTGCCGATGTACATCGCGACGAGCGTGGACGGGATGGAAACGCGGAGCGCCTGGATGCCCAGAGCGCCGAGGTGGCAGAGGTCGATGCCGCGGAGCTCGCCTTTTTCTGCGAAGCCGTCAGCCCAATGCTGGAACACGACCGTCAGCGTACGGCAGAGGATCGTGAGCACCTGGCCAGCAGCTGCGAGCGGCATCGCGATTGCGATACCAGCGGCGATGTCCTGATGGCCGGCGATGACGAGGATGGTGGAGATGACCGACGCGAGCGCCGCATCCGGTGCCATGGCCGCGCCGATGTTCATCCAGCCGAGTGCGATCATTTCAAGCGTACCACCGATGATGATGCCGGTTGTCATATCGCCAAGAATAAGACCCGTGACCGTGCAGGCGATGAGCGGACGATGCGTCTGCAGCTCATCGAGCACGGAGCCCATGCCGGCGATAGCCGACACGATAAAGATGAGGATAATTTGGATACCGCTAAGTTCCATGATTGATTCCCTCCAATATATTTGTTACCTGAAAATCCCCCAAGCGGGCAGCCGGGGCCCTCCGGCTGCCTGCCAATCTCCTTTTTTATGCCTTCTTCAGAAGGTCCATCATATCCTGTTTCTTGTCCGTATCAACTTTGCGGACCTCGAGCTCGATGCCCTTTTCGTGGAGCTTGTTGAAAGCATCGATGTCTTCCTGATCGACGGAGACAGCGCTCGAAACCTGCTTCTTGCCCTCGTGGAAGCTCATGCCGCCGATGTTGACGCTCTTGATGTCAACGCCGTGCTCAACGAGATAGAGAACGGATGCCGGCTTCGTGAAGAGCAGCAGGCAGCGGTCGTTCTCGTACTTCGGGTTGTTGTAGACGCGGATCGCTTTGTCGAGCGTGACGACGTGGCTCTTCATGCCAGCCGGTGCGACCTGCTTCAGGAGCGTTGCGCGGATCTTGTCGTTTGCGACATCGTCATCGCAGACGATGATGCGCTGGCAGTTCGTTGCCTTCGACCAGACCGTAGCGACCTGGCCATGAATGAGACGGTCATCAATACGTGCTAATACAATGTTCATCAGAGATCATCCTCCTCGTCTTCTGCGAGCTGGCTTGCATGGAACGTCTGCGTGCCGTTCTTGCCAGCTTCTACTGCCTTTGCCATGAGCGCCTGGATGTCCGAACCGTCATCGACGAGCTGTGTGCTCGTCATTTCGATGAGCATCGGCAGGTTCACGCCCGTCACGATGCCGTACTTGTCGTTCGCTGCAACGAGACGGCAGGCTGCGTTGTACGGGCTGCCGCCGAACAGGTCGTTGAGGAACAGCACGCCGCCATCGCAATCGAGCTCTTTGATGGCTTCCTCGTACTTCTTCACGACGTCGTCAGGGCCTTCGCCCGGGACGAGCGTGACAGCGCGGACATTCTTCTGCTCGCCGCAGATCATCTCGCAGGACTTCAAGAGCTCCTTTGCGAAAAGACCATGCGTACCAACAATGATACCAAACATGTTCGCTTTCCCTCCTTTGGGATTCTGGGTTATCTCGGCTTCTTTATGATGACACCCCTTTATATTGCAAGATGCGTGCCAACTTTGTGTATCAACAAAATTTCTTTTTCTGGAAGTTGTCTGAAAGCGCGGAATCTGGTACATTCCCGCCTGCGATTTGTGAAAGACATAACATGTCCTGATACATCTTCTGATACTCTTGATACACTTCTGCCCGAAAGTGATACTGAAATTTTCAGAAAACGCCGTGCAATAGAAAACAAAAGATACACTGATACAGTCCTTCGCTGTTTCAGTGTATCTTTGTTCTCTCGTATTCGATTCGCGTTTTAAATCATCTTGGCCATAAAGTAGAGCTCATCCTCGGAAAAATGGAGCTTCAGCGCGTCTTCAAAGACCTTGACAGCCTTTTGTATCGCTGCAAGTTTTTGTGTATCAATATCTTTTTTACTGTCTTCATAGTGCAATGGCGTTCTTGTTACGGCGCGTTCGAGCGCGCAGCCGCAGTGCACGATGATACGGATGCGGATGGGGTTCGAGAACGATTTGCCGAGCTCCTGCTCGACGATGCGGTCAAACTCCATGAGGCTGTCCATGATCTTCGATGGATTGAGATATGTCAGGAACTTCGTCAGCGATTCCTCGCAGAGGCGGCGCACGACGATGCTCTTCTGCCCCTCCTCGACGCGCTGGGCCGCGAGCGCATGGCTGCCAGCGCCCGCATGCAACAGCTCGAGCAGGCGCTGCTCGCCTGCCCCGCCGACGAATTCCTCGATCGGGATGAAAGGAATCGGCAGCTCCGGCTTCTTCATACCGATGGCTGCGCGGACGGCGTACTCGTTGCTGAGCTCGCGGATATGGTCTTCGAGCTGCACGAGGCCGACGGGCAGCACGGCGATGTTCTTGCCCGTCCCCTTCAGCACGTCCTCGACGAGCGACTTGAGCTTGATGGCCGCACCTTTGCCCGTCGAGCAGATCGTCACGACGGCCTCCTGCCGCCCATCGTCGGCGCGCTCCATCGGCACATCCTCGGAATCGACGGCCTCGTAGCCGCGGAAGCTCCGCAGCGACTCATAGATGCTCTCAAGATCCATGCCCGCGATGTCGGCCTTCCGCATGGCCTCGAGGATCAGCGGCGTCGAGACCATGTCGAGCGTGCGCACGGGAATCTGGAGCTTTTCTCGGATTTCTGCGCCGAGCGTCACGAGCGAGCCCATGTCGGCGAGGATCAGAACGCCCTGGCGGCAGTTCATGCCTCGGAGCATCGTGATGACGTTCTTCGCGATTTTCTGCGGATCCTTGTCGAGCGGCATGTCAATCGGGATGAGGTTCGTGTCCTGCGTATTGAAGAGCTTCTGCGCGACCTCGACCATCGAGCTCGCCGTCGAGGCACCATGCATCGCGACGAGGATGATGACTTTCTCTTCGAGGTCGTCGTCCTCAGCCGATTCCAGGAGCAGCGCGATGTACTCGACCTCGGTCGGTGGCACCGTCACATGATAGTGATGCTCGATGCGCGCCTTGATTTCGAGTGCGACCTGGTAGTAGAGCGAATCCTGCTCGATGGCGCCCGCGATTTCCGAATACGGGATGACCTCCTTGTCCTTCAGGCGCTTGAGGAACGCCGAAAGGTGCAGACTGAATGCATAGAGAAAGCGGTCGCGGTAGCTGCGGTTCAGCCGCTTCTGCACGAAGAGCGAAATCTGCTCGGAAAAATCGACGAGCGGCTCGTCGACGATCTTGAGCAGCCGGTCGCGCGTCGAAAGCGCGATGCTGTCGCGCTTATCGTAGAGCTGACGGATGTAGACGTTGACGTCCGTCGCGACGATCTGCTTGATGAGGTCGTCGCTGATGCCCTCGCCTTTGAGCAGCTCGACCTTGTCTTCGACGACGCGGTAGAGGTTGAATGCCTGCTGGTCCTGCGCACTGTCGCCCGTGCGCAGGCGGCGGCGTCCGGGCGGCTCGACGACGAGCGGCTCCGCGAGGTACTTCGTGAGCTCCGTCAGCGCCTGCCGGTTCGCCGAGAGCGTCAGCAGGCCATTTTTCACGGCCTGCGGCAGCATGCGGAAATCGACCTCGATGTAGTCCGGATTGTCAATGCCATTCAAAAATGCCTGCGCGCAGAGCAGCTTGATATTGCTCTTTAATTGCCCGACGTTGCCCGTGCCGATGCTGCCGATCAGGCTCTTCACGGCCTCGACGCTGATGCGGATCGGCTTCTTGACGCGCTGCGCCTCGTCCGTGAACAGCATCTTGATGATGTCGAGCTTCTCGCCGAGCGAACGCGACGCCAGCGTCGGGATCGAGATGATGTTCGGGATGCGGCGCACGAACGTCTTTGTCAGCGCCGACTTCGGATCTTCCGTCGTCGCGCCGATGATCAGCACCTTCGCCTTGCGCGAGCGCGTCGTCTCACCGAGGCGGTTGTACGTGCCCGTGTCCATGAAATAGAAAATCATCTCCTGCCCCTCGGGCGGCAGGCGGTGGATTTCGTCGAGGAACAGCACGCCGCCATCAGCCTCTTCGACGAGACCGGCCTTCGCCTGATCCGCGCCCGTGAACGCGCCCTTGATATGGCCGAAGACATGAGAAAGCAGCAGCTGCGGGTTGTTGTAGTAGTCCGCGCAGTTGAACGTCACAAACGGCGCGTCATCGGCAAAGCGCCCCATCGTTTTGCCATAGGCGAACATCAGATGCGCGAACAGCGTCTTGCCAACGCCCGTCTGGCCGACAATCAGCGTGTGCAGGCCGTCGGGAGGATAAAGAATCGCCGCCTTCGCCTGCTCGACCTGCCTCTTGAGGCTGCGATGCGCGCCGATCAGCGCGTCAAACGGCTCGACCTCCTTCTTCTCAACGGCGAGCGACCGCTTGCAATCGTCGAAGCTCTCATAGACGACGGGTCCGGCTGGCAGCACGACGCCATAGAGCTGCTCGAGCGCCTCGCGGCTGAAATAATGCACGGGCCGCCCGCCGAACTTCACGACCTTCTCGAGCCGCACGAGCTCGTTGAGCTCCTTCGACACATTGTTGCGGAGAATGCCCAGCGCATCGGCAATCTCCTGCGCATCGAGCCCCTCCCGCTCCGCCAGCGTCTCCTTTGTGAATGCTGCCGACTGCTCTGCGATATAATCAAAGATCCGGTCAATCCGTTTCACGACGTGTCCCCCTCATGATTCTGATACACTCTATTTGTATTATAACAGTGTATCAGAGAAAAAGAAATGATGCATCCCGCATAAGAAACAATCGAAAATCGACAACGTCTAGCTTGTGAGACTCCTTCAGTCAGCTTCGCTGACAGCTCCCTCTGAGAGGGAGCCATAAAAAAAGAGACCCGCAATGCGGGTCTCTTTTGAGAGCTTGCTGAAATCCCGAGGAGAACGGGATGTTCCAGAATTACTGGAGCAGGCTGAGAACGGAGCTGCTGCTCTGGTTCGCCTGTGCGAGCATGGACTGAGCTGCCTGGAGAAGCACGTTGTTCTTCGTGTACTCCGTCATCTCTTTTGCCATGTCGGCATCGCGGATCGTCGACTCGGAAGCCTGGACGTTCTCGGAAGCCGTCGTCAAGTTGCTGCTCGTGTAGGACAGGCGGCTCTGGACGGAACCGATCGTCGTCTGCTGGTCGAGGGCTTTCTGGACAGCGTTGTCGAGGACGTTGACAGCTGCGTTTGCCTGCTGCTGCGTGCCGATCTGGAGCGTAGCACCCGAGGAGCTCTGGAGGCCGAGAGCCTCAGCGCGCATATCCGTCAGGCCGACCTTGATGCTCTGGTTCGCCTTCGTGCCGACCTGCAGGCTGATCGCGTTGTCATCCGACTTGTTCTGTGCGCGGATGGACTCGGAGAAGTTGTCGAGCACGGCGTTGGCACTCTTCTGCACCTGGCCCTGCGTGTTCGTGACGCTGATCGTGATGCCGGAGATCTGGTTCTTGACGCCCGTGCCGGATGCCTCGATCGTCAGAGCCTGCTTCTCGTCTGCCGTGTGGACCGTATCGCCTGCGATGTCCTTGCCGATGTAGGACGTCGAGCCGATCGTCGTCTTGAACGTGTTGGTGTTCTTCGAGTTTGCATTCGCGATGAGCTTGTTGAGGTCATCCGTTGCAGCAGCCGTTGCGGAGTACGTCTTGCCTTCCTTGACGAAGGAAATCGTGACCGTATCCATCGAGTTGATGTTCAGGCTGTTGCCGTTGCGGTCCTTCATCGCGCAGAACTTCGTGGAGCCTGTCGTTTCGGAGGCGAGAGCCTCGTTCGTCATCGCCGTCGTCGTCGCCGTGACCTTGCTGTTGTGCGAGCCATCGACGAGGTACTTGCCGTTGTACGTGACGTTCGCGTTGTCGTTAATCTGGTCGATGCTCTGGTCGAGCTCTTTCTGGATCGTCGCGCGGTCAGCGTCCGTGTTCGTATCGTTGGCAGCGTTGATGACTTTCTCCTTCAGGGTCTTGAGGATGTCGACCGTGCTGGAGACAGCGCCCTCAGCGACCTTCATCATGCTCGTGCCGTTCTGCGTGTTCTGGTTTGCCTGGTCGAGGCCGCGGATCTGGACGCGCATGCGCTCAGAAATCGCATAGCCGGAAGCATCGTCAGCGGCCGAGTTGATCTTCATGCCCGAAGAAACTTTCTTGAGGCTCGAAGAGAGTGCTGCCGAGTTCTTGTTCAGCGTGTTCAGCGTGGAGACTGCCGACATGTTGTTTTTGACTACCATTGACATGATAAATTCCTCCCTGATATGTGAGTTTGTTTTTTCTAACGGCCATCCGTGACCGCTATCGCCATTTATATAATAGGCAGGTGCCGCCAGGGTTGCTAGCTGACCGAAGCCGCTGCCTGCATATTATCGAGACATTCGTCGTGGAAGAGCTCTCTTTTGCTCCTTCCACACTATATATCGAATGTTTTTCGAAAAACTTAAGTGATTTTCGAAAAAAAATCGAAAAAATTTTTTTGATAGGCTGCCGGGTCGCAAAGCGGCGACAAAAGAACGCCTTCCAGCACCCGTGTCCGGAGCGCCATCCGCTTCTCAGGCTGCACGATGAGCTCCGCCGCCATCCCGATATACCGCCCGGCACTCTCCGCGACGAGCTCCGGCAATCCGGCCGCCGTGAGGATGGATGCGCCGACACTGCGGCTGTGGCTGTCGCCGCGGAGCGTCAGCACGGGAACGCCGAGATAAAGCGCTGTCGCCGTCATCGCGCCGCCGGGATATGGGAACGTATCGAGGATGATGTCCTGCCGCGCGAGGTCGTCGAGATAATCATCGCTCCCCATCCGGGCCGTCACGCGCTCCATCGGCAGCCCCGCCGCGCGCAGGCGGCGCTCGAGCTCCGTGACGCGCGCGGGGACGTGCATCGTATCCTGCAAGAGAAGATGCGCCTGCGGGGCGCGGTCAAGAATCGCGCGCCAGGCATCGAGCGTGTCATCGCTGATCTTGAGGAAATTCTGGAACGAGGCAAGGCGCACGGGGACGCTGCCAGGCGCTTGTTTCCTGCGCCGCCGTCCAATTCTCTCCCGCGCCGCACGCATCGCCCTGCTCGGCATGAAGCACCAGGCGTGCGGAAGGCGGAGCGGCTGCTCGGAGAGAAGAGCCTCGCGGCCGGGCGGATCCATGACATCATCGGTCAGCAGGTAATCGACCGTCGGCATCCCTGTCGTGTCGAACCAGCCGACCGCCTCGATGATGATACGTGCCGGATGATGCGCCAGCAGCATCAGCGTCGCGCCGCCCGCCGTATGACCGCCGAGATCGACGAGGATGTCGAGCTTGTCGGCCGCGATGGCACGTTCGGAAGCCTCGATGTCGTGGGGCGGAAGGACTCGTGCATGCTCTGCCGTTCGCCATACATGCTGCGTAAAACCATCGGCAATATCTGTCAAGCTATAGACAAAAACCTCGAATGCAGCTTGCGGCAGATCGAGCATGGCTTCATAAAAACGCGCCGCCGAGCTTTCGAGGAGATCCGGCGCCAGAAAGCCGATGCGCAAGCGATGCCCGGCCATCGCAGCAGGCTCCGCCTCTCCCCCGCCCGCCTCCATTTCCGCAAGCTCATCCCGATAGAGCTGTCCATAAACAAAATGCTGCCGGGCAAGCTCCTCAGTGGAGATGCCCGACAGATAATGGAGCGTGAAGAGATACGAAGAATAATGCTCGCGCTGGCTCCGCAAAAACCGGTCGCACCGCGCCGCCTCATAATACGCCTGCGCACACCCAGCCGCATCGCCGCGCAAGCGGCACGCTGCGCCGCGCTGCTCAAAGAGACGCCAGGGTTCCTGCTCTTTTGTTTCCATGCTCATGCCCTCCTGAGCGTGAAGTATGCAATCTCTGGCGGGCAGCCGATGCGGTACGGGAACCAGCTGCCGTTGCCGCTGTGGACATAGCCGAACGTGCTGCCGACATGCACGATGCCGCGATTATATTTGAAGAACGGCAGCGCCGCATGACCGAAGATGCCGAACTGGCAGCCGTGCGTGTGGCCGGTCAGCGCCAGCGCCGCGCCATGCGTGGCACCGTTGTCGATGCCTTCGGGATGATGCGACAGCAGGATCGTAATGGCATTTTCGGGCACATCCCGATAGGCCGTGTCCGTATATTCCTTTTTCTTTGCCTGGAACGCCTCGTCGCCATGCGCCTGCGGGTAGTCGATGCCGACGAGCCAGAGCGGGCGCGGCGCGTCCATCAGGAGCGCCGCGCCATTGACAAGCTTGTGAATCTGCGTGCCGTCGAGCGCCGCGTCAATGGCGGCAAAATTCCTGCGATGCTCATGATTTCCATAGATGAACCAGATGCCGAGCGGAAACCGCTCGCAGTAGCGGTCGACGAGCGCGACGGCCGCGAGGTTGATGGCCTCATCGTCAAAGAGATCGCCCGTGATGACGAGCACGTCAGGTGCGCCTTTCGCCGTGCGCTCGAGAAGCGCCGCGAGGTCGTCAAGCGAGAAGTACCAGCCGAGATGGACGTCGCTGAGCTGCGCGATGCGCAGGCCCTTGAGCGGCGTCGGCAAATCGCGGATCGGCACGAGGATTTCCCGCTCGACGGTCGCGTCCTTTTCATAGAGTCCGCCATAAAGCCCGCCGAGCGCTGCAAGCGCCGGCACGACGGCCGCATGGCGCAGCATCCGCCGCCGCGAGCGGTCGAACGGCACGCCTTTGCCGAGGAATCCCGTCATCCACTCAAGCAGCAGGCCGAGCCCCGTCAAAATCGCAAAGAAAATCTGCACAACGAAGCCGACCGACGCGATGCGCAGCAGCACGGCCGACACGCCCATGACCTCGTGAAAGACAATCGGCCCGAGCACAAGCCCGACGGCTGTCAGCACGTCGAATGCCACGACGCCGTGGCGCAGCAGGCGCAGGCCGCGTCCCGAAAAGACATGCGGCAGCGCGAGCAGCACGACGGTGGCGACAAAGGCCAGCAGCACGAGCAGCAGAATCAGGAACATCAATCATCCCTCATTTCGCAAGCGTCCTGGCGATGGTGTCATGGACGAGGTTTGCATACGCCTGGATGCCCTCGTCATTCGGGTGGATGCCGTCGCTCGTCAGCCACTCGGGGTGGTCTTTGACGAGGCTGTACCAGTCGACGACGGTGACATTCGGATGCGCGATGGGCATGTCGCGGATGCAGTCATTGTTGACCTGCTGCCATGTGAGCTTCGGGCAGTAGACGTTGACCCAGAAAATATGACGGTTCGGACCGAGGTATTCGAGCAGTTCGTTCGTCTGCACGGCATAGCGTTCATAGCCCGCAATCGGGCCATTCGTGCCGAGCGCGATGACGACGATATTGCCGAGATGGCCCTGCGCCGCGAGCGCCTTTGCGGCTTCGAGACCGCCGCCGACATAGCGCGAAACCTCCGCGTCGATAAAGCAGCCGGGCAGCACCTGCCGGAGCGCCGGGCTCGCGCCGAGCATGACAGAGTCGCCGATGCAGGCCGCGCCCGAAAGATCGACCTCTGCCATGCGCTGCTGCTGCGCCGCGGCTTTTTCCGCCGCTTTCTGCGCCTCACGCGCAGCAGCTTCCTGTGCGCTCTTTTCGTTTTCGGCCTGCTGTGCCGCCGCATTCTTCGCGAGCTGCGCCTGAAGCGCCGTGTCGGGCGCTTTTGACGAAGCCGAGAGCGCGATGCCCTGGCAGCCGAAGCCCATGAAGACGAGCGCGCAGAGCGAGGCCGCGAGGAACGTCGCGGCACGCGGCATCGCAAACCGCCCCTGCACAGGCAGGCGCAGGCGCGTGATGGCGTCGGCCGCTGCGCCCGACCAGATGGCGAGCACGACGATGATCGCGAGTTCGATGACGCCGTAGAGCGGCAGTGCATCCCAGCCGCGTACATGGAAGAGATAGATGACGGGATACTGCCAGAGATAGATGCCATAGCTCTTTTTGCCAATCCAGCGCAGCGGCGCCGCCTCGAGGAAATCTGCGAGCGCGAAGCCGTCCGTGCCGAGCAGCATCACCATGCCGACGAACGCCACGGTGATGAGCACCATGCCGCCCTCATAGAGATACGGGCTCTGGCCGTCGAGCAGGA
>Ga0256405_10010580_pt1 | contig 12119 bp, 14 predicted proteins | sample RumenRJG_02DNA_FD_189096 | JGI IMG/M metagenome (GOLD analysis project Ga0256405, IMG submission 189096) | Bovine rumen microbial communities from Lethbridge, Alberta, Canada - RJG_02 | ecosystem: Host-associated > Mammals > Digestive system > Stomach > Rumen | place: Canada: Alberta...
CGATAAGGCAGGAGAACTGCCGTCGTACCTGCACACGCCTGTCCGGTTTCGCGGCACCTGTCCCGTTAGACAAACGCGTGTCCTTTGTCCATTGCGGTACATGACGGTTTCTCTTAAAATCTCAGTATATTAAACTGCGTGTACTGCGCAGAAGAGAGGATCGGATGAAACGTCTGTTTTTTGCAAAGTACGGATATATGACATTGTCAGTCCTGTTTTTCCTTGCAGGACTTGCCTATATGTTCCTGCCGGACCTGCCGGAGATGGCAGTCTGTCTGATGCTGGGGATCCTGCTGATCGTTTACGGGGCCGTGAAGCTGGTCGGGTATCTGGCGCCGGACCGTTACAGCCTGGCGTTCCAGTACGACATGGCGTCTGCCATCATCCTGCTGATACTGGGACTGCTGGTACTGATCTTCAACGTGCGCGCCTACAGCCATCTGCCCAGCGTTCTCGGGTTTCTGATCCTTCTGGACAGCGCGATGAGCATTCAGATCTCGAAGGATGCCGCGAAGTTCGGGATCCGGACATGGGTGCTTCTGCTGGTGGTCTCGATCATCACGGCGCTGTTTGCTGTGCTGATCCTGATCGATCCCTTTGAAAGCGGAAGACTTCACCACATCTGTATCGGCCTGGCAGCGCTTGCGGAAGGCGTCATGAAATACTGTGTGGTGCTCTGCACAGTGGAGAAGAAGGAAAAGAAGGACCACAGTAGCAGCCGCAGATATGCGGAAAGCCGCTGAGTGGGCCGGGAAACAGAGAACCGGAGAAGCTATGATCCGGGAACGGCGGAAATGCCTGAAAAAGAAAAGGAAAGGGTAATCCCAGGAGAAAAAAATGAGTACAGCCATTGTGACGGACACAAACAGCGGAATTTATGAAAAGCAGGCTGCGGAGCTTGGAATCCATGTGGTACCGATGCCCGTGATCATCGGAGAAGAAACCTATTTCGAGGGGGTAAACATTACCCAGGAGGAGTTCTTTGACGCGCTTCTCAGCAATCAGCAGGTGATGACTTCCCAGCCCTCGCCGGAGGATGTGACCGGGACCTGGGACCGGGTGCTGGAGGAGTATGATGATCTCGTCTATATTCCGATGTCCAGCGGGCTGAGCGGTTCCTGCCAGACCGCGCGGATCCTGGCGGAGGATTATAACGGAAGGGTCCAGGTCGCGGATAATCACCGCATCTCTCTGACCATGCGCCACGCCATCGAGGACGCGCAGGTGATGATCAAAAACGGGATGAACGCGGCACAGGTGAAGAATGTCCTGGAGCAGACTGCGTTTGATTCCGTGGTCTTCCTCGGCCTTGAGACACTGACCTTCCTGAAGCGGGGCGGACGGATCACTCCGGCAGGCGCCGCCATCGGCAGCATTCTGAATATCAAGCCGCTGACGGTGATCCGCGGTGAAAAGCTGGACAAGTTCGCGACGGTCCGCGGAACCAAGGCATGCCGCAAGAAGGAAGTGGAAGCCCTCGCGGGCGAGGTCGAGAAGATGAAGGCGCGGGGGCTTCACGTCAAGGTCGACACTGCCGGAAGCTTCCTGCATCAGGAGGACGCCGAGGCATGGCGCGAAATGGTCCAGGAGGCTTTCCCGGACCAGAATGTCCGCTACAATCCGCTGTCTCTGAGCATCTCGGTCCATACCGGACCGGACAGCTACGGCTGCGCCGCCAGTATCCTTTACGAGAGATAACTGACGGCAGGATCCCGCAGCCTTTTTTCAGGCGGGTCTTTTTCCTGACAGGATGCTGATTCACAGCGGATTATATAGTAAAATGGTACTGAGGTTCATTACCCGCAGACTTCACTGTATGTACATCAGGAGGTATCAGTATGGGACAGGAAAAAACGTTCTCCTCTGCTCTTTCGAATCTGGCAAAAATGAAGACGGACGCAGAAAAGGCGAATGAAAAGGTTCAGGCAGCGACAGACAAGGCTGTAGCATTTGCGCAGTCCCTGAAGCAGGGCACGAACCAGGCGGCGTCGGCGCCGGCCGCTCCCGCAAAGCCCGCCGCATCCCTGAAGCCCCTTGACGAGATCGCAAAGCTTGTCATCAGAGGAAACTACGGCAACGGCGAAGAGAGAAAGAAAAGACTGATCGCGGAAGGCTATGACTATGCGCAGGTGCAGAAGCGTGTGAATGAGCTGCTGAAGTAAGCAGGCACTTTCTCCGCATCGTTTCGGTATTGTCTGAACAGTCCTCGCAGCACTCCCCTGACTGGAAAACAGGGGAGCGCCGCAGAGGACTTTTTCTGTATCCACGGTCCTGAGATCCGGGGTTCTCACGCCCGCATGCGCAGCATGTCCATGACAGCGTCCCGTCCGGCGAGATCAATTACAGCGGCAGCGAGGTCTTCCGTGCTGTCCTCCATTCCTTCGAAGGGGACGATACTGCCGGTCAGCTCATATTTTCCCTTGACTGCGTAGACCGGGACCAGAAGCTCTTCCTGAGTGTCGTCAAGAACCAGCGCAGTGCGGACGGACTGGAGAAAGCGTCGGATCTGGCTTTCCGGCAGAGGCCAGGCAGTCCCGATCTTCAGGACGCGGACGCCGCTGTAGCCGTTCAGGATGCGGATCACTTTTCTGTACGCAGGGCCGCGGACGATGATCCCCTTCCCGCCATGTCCGTAGATGGGGTTCCAGCTGCTGTCGGAGAAGGCTTCTTCCGGGATAAGCGGTCTGCAGGGTCCGGCAGGGGACGCTCCGGATGAGGTGCCGCCCCCCGCTTTTTCTTCCTGCTTCTTCCGGTCCATGATGTAGTCCGTACTGCGGCGCTCCGTCATCGTCCGCTTTTTCGGGATGACGGAGATCCTGGAATTCCGGATCTCCGCAGGCAGGCGGAGAAGCACCGGTGTCCGGTAGGTTCCTGCGTAAAGCTTCGCGGAGCGTGCCATTTTGCAGGCCTCGGCAGCATCGGCCGGCCAGAATTCCGGGAGATGTCCTGCGTATCCGGGGCGGTAGCGGACTGCCCGGGTGCAGGTTATGGCGCCGCTTCTGTCACCGGTTCCTGCGCCGGTGCTCCCGCCGGTCCCGGAATCCGGGAACAGGATGATTCCGTCGGCGGTATCCAGAATGTGTGTGCCGGGAACTGAGGCGCGGACTGCTGCATCACCTGTCATGATCTTCATTTTGATCCTCCTGTATCGGGCTTAAAAGATAAGGCAGATTCAGCCTTTCGATAATAGGACGGAAAAAAACGGAATTCGGTTCACAAAAATCGTAATATTAATAAAATCTTAATAAATTCATTGTATGATAAAACAATGACAGAGATGGAGATGATTCTCACCGGGGCGTTCTGGGAACTCCTGGAAGAGAAACCCTACAAAAAAATAACGGTAAAGGACATTGTGGATCGCTGCAAAGTGAACCGCAATACTTTCTATTACCATTTTGACGGGATAAACTCTCTGTTTGAGGAGGCGCTGATCGCCTGGGAGGAAAAAATATTTCAGGATCCCAGGACGATCGCCCACCCGCTTACCTGCGTGATCCCCATCGCCGAAGACCTGATGGCGCACAGGACAGGTGTGGAGCATCTCCTGGAGTCGAAGGTCCGGGACACCTTTTTCGGGGAACTGTCCGTGATCGCACACCGCGCGGCGGATATGTACGTGTCCATTGCGGAGGGCGGCACAGATGCACAAGCCCCCCGGGAGAAGGGCACAGGTGCACCGGCTCCCCGGGAGAAGGGCGAAAACGCACAGGCTTCCTCCGAAGGGGCAGAAAAGGAGCTGGAACCCCGGACGGAAAAGGGACCGGAAAGAGAGCGGAAGCTCCGGATGTACTTTTTCCGGAAAACCTATAATGCTTCGGACCGCGCCATCCTGGTCAGGTTTTACCGCTCCGCCCTGGAAGGCTTTGTCACCTCCTGGATCATGGACGGTATGAAATCGGACCTGACTTATGAAGTGGAACGGCTTCTGGAACTTTTAAAGCCCCTGAAATAACATAGAAACGTTCTCGCATTTCACGGGCGGTAGTGTTAAAATGATGTGTAACTCTGCGGTCAGGGATTTCCGGACCGCACGTTAATCTTACCCGGCAGGAGCGGAAGATGACATATCCCTGCAAAGTACATATCAGGAAAGGCGAGGCCCGCGCCTTCAAGAGCGGCGGGGCCTGGATCTATGACAATGAGGTGGCGTCGGTCGAGGGTCCCTTTGAGAACGGTGACTTCGTGACGGTCCTGGACCACGACGGATGGCCGCTGGGAAACGGATTTATCAATATCAGCTCAAAGCTCCGCGTCCGGATGATGACGCGCGACACAGAGCAGATGATCGACGACGCGTTCCTTAAGAAGCGTCTCCGGGACGCATGGGAGTACCGGAAGCGTGTCATCGACACCGGCTGCTGCCGTGTGGTCTTCGGAGAGGCGGATTTCCTGCCGGGACTGACCATCGACAAGTTCGGGGACGTCCTGGTGGTCGAGAGCCTGGCCCTGGGCATGGACCGGCACAAGGAAAAGGTCCTGGAGCTTCTCAAGGACATTCTGAAGGAGGACGGCATCCATGTCCGCGGAGTCTACGAGCGGAGCGACGCGAAGGAACGCCTGAAGGAAGGTATGGAGCGCGTCAGCGGCTTCCTGGGGGAACCCTTCGACACCAATGTGGAGATCGTCGAGAACGGCGTCCGATTCCTGGTCGACGTGAAGAACGGCCAGAAGACCGGGTACTTCCTGGACCAGAAGCTGAACCGGCTTGCCATGCAGCGCATCTGCCGCGGACAGCGGGTCCTGGACTGCTTTACCCACACCGGATCCTTTGCACTGAACGCGGGCCATGCCGGCGCATCTGAAGTTCTCGGCGTGGACGCGTCGGAGACCGGCATCCTGCAGGCAGAGGCAAACGCCCGGCTCAACGGGCTGGAGGACCGGGTGAAATTCCGGACGGCGGATGTGTTCGAGCTGCTTCCTGAACTGGAGGCGGCGGGAGAGCAGTATGACGTCGTGATCCTGGATCCGCCCGCATTCACCAAGTCCAGAGAGACCATCAAACGCGCCGTGAAGGGCTACCGGGAGATCAATCTCCGGGGCATGCGGCTCGTGAAGGACGGCGGATATCTGGCGACCTGTTCCTGTTCCCACTTCATGGACCAGGAGCTGTTCGCGAAGACCATCCGCGAGGCGGCGCAGGGCGCCCGCAGGCGGCTGCGCCAGGTCTCGTTTTCGACCCAGGCGCCGGATCACCCGATCCTCTGGGCCGCGGGAGAAACTTACTACCTGAAATTTTTCATTTTCCAGGTCGTGTCGGAGCACTGACCGCCTGCAGGAGAGACAAATGGTTGCATTGATCGATTATGACGCGGGGAACCTTTACTCCGCGGAAAAAGCGCTGCGGGCACTGGGATGTGATCCTGAAGTGACCAGCGATCCGGACATCATCATCCGCGCGGACAAGGTCATCGTGCCGGGGCAGGGAGACTTCCTGGACTGCATGCAGAACCTGGAACGCTTCGGCCTGATCCCGGTGCTGAAGGAAGTCGCGGCCCGCGGCACGCCTTATCTCGGCATCTGTGTCGGACACCAGCTGCTGTTCGAATCCAGTGAAGAAGGCATGGAGAAGAATGGCGGAAAGCCGGTGCCGGGTCTCGGGATCCTGAAGGGAAAGATCCTTCGCATCCCGGATTTCCCGGGGCAGAAGATTCCCCATATGGGCTGGAACAGCCTTTCGATCCGCCCGGGCAGCCGGCTCCTCCGGGGCATTCCGGACGGGAGCTATGCTTACTTTGTGCATTCCTACTATGCCGAGGCGGAAGACAGGGACGATGTTGCCGCGACTACGGAGTACGGCGTCCGGATCGACGCCATCGCCGAGCGGGGCAATGTGTTCGGTACCCAGTTCCACCCGGAAAAGAGCTCAGCCACCGGGCTGAAGATCCTGAAGAACTTCCTGGAACTCTGAGGCGCGGCTGAACGCTGAATTCTGCAGAGGAGGCTATCCTTGCTGACAAAACGAATCATTCCCTGCCTGGACGTGAACAACGGCCGGGTCGTGAAGGGAGTCAATTTTGTAAACTTAAGGGATGCGGGCGATCCTGTCGAGATCGCCGCGGCATATGACAAGGCCGGCGCGGACGAGCTGGTGTTTCTGGACATTACTGCGTCCAGCGATGACCGTGAGACGGTCGTCGACATGGTGGAACGGGTCGCAAGCCAGATCTTCATCCCCTTCACTGTCGGCGGCGGCATCCGGACCGTCGCGGATTTCCGGCGCCTGCTTCGCGCGGGCGCGGACAAGATTTCGGTGAATTCCGCGGCCATCAACCGCCCGGAGCTCATCCGGGAGGCGGCGGAGAAATTCGGCCGCCAGTGCGTGGTCGTCGCCATCGATGCCCGCAGAAGGCCGGACGGTTCCGGCTGGAACGTATTTAAGAACGGCGGCCGGATCGATACCGGGCTGGACGCCCTGGAGTGGGCGGCCGAGGCGGACCGCCTCGGCGCGGGAGAGATCCTGCTGACCTCCATGGACGGAGACGGCACGAAGGCCGGCTATGACTGTGAACTGACCGCGCGGATCGCTGAGACCGTGTCGGTGCCTGTGATCGCTTCCGGCGGCGCGGGAACCATGGAGCACTTCTATGACGCGCTGACCGTCGGTAAGGCGGACGCGGCGCTGGCGGCGTCGCTGTTCCATTACCGGGAGCTTGAGATCCGGGATCTCAAGCGTTACCTGAGCGGCCGCGGACTGCCCATGCGGATCACGGAGCCGGACGGAAGCATGCCTGCGGGCACTTAAGTTCCGGGAGAGGAGCAGCATGGCGGCAATCAGCAATGACTGGCTTCCGGCGCTGAGACCGGAATTCGGGAAGCCTTACTACAGAGAACTGTACAGCTTCATTAATCAGGAATATGCGACCCGGACGGTCTATCCGCCGGCGGACCGGATCTTTGAAGCATTGCACCTCACACCTCTGCATGAGGTCAAAGTTGTCATTCTGGGACAGGACCCGTACCATGAGCCGGGTCAGGCTCACGGGCTGTCCTTTTCCGTGATGCCCGGGGTCCAGATCCCGCCGTCCCTCGCCAACATCTACCGCGAGCTTCACAGCGATCTCGGATGCAGGATCCCGAACAACGGATATCTGAAAAAATGGGCTGACCAGGGCGTGCTCCTTCTGAACACGCTTCTTACCGTGCGCGCCCATGCAGCCTTTTCCCACCAGGGAAAGGGCTGGGAGCAGTTTACGGACGCGATCATCCGCGCGGTCAACGCGGAGGACCGCCCGGTGGTGTTCCTGCTCTGGGGGCGTCCTGCGCAGGCAAAGAGAAGCATGCTGGACAACCCGAAGCATCTTGTGCTGACAGCGCCGCATCCTTCGCCGCTTTCTGCGAACCGCGGCTTTTTCGGCTGCCGGCATTTCTCAAAAACGAATGATTATCTGCGGGCCGCAGGCATTACGCCCATCGACTGGCAGATCGAAGATATCTGAGGAAAAACATGAGTATCCTTGAAATACTGAAAGTCATTGTCCTCGGCATGGTCGAGGGCTTTACGGAGTGGCTCCCCATCAGTTCCACCGGACACCTGATCCTGGTCGAGGATCTGATCCGGCCGGAGGTATCGGCGGAGTTTATGGAAATGTTCCGCGTCGTGATCCAGCTCGGCGCGATCCTGGCGGTGGTCGTTATGTATTTCCGCCGCCTGAATCCCTTTGATCCCGGAAAATCCCGGCGGCAGAGAGCGGCCACCTGGCAGCTGTGGATGAAGATCCTGATCGCCTGCCTTCCCGCGGCCATTCTGGGCTTCCTTCTGGACGACTGGCTGGACGAGCATCTGTTCAACGGCTTTGTCGTGGCGCTGATGCTGGTCCTTTACGGCATCCTGTTTCTGGTCATCGAGAACCGGAACCGGTTCCGCCAGCCGGTCATCACGAAGATGCCGGAGATGAACTGGCAGATCGCGCTGTATATCGGCATGTTCCAGTGCCTCGCGCTGATCCCGGGCACCTCCCGCTCCGGCGCGACGATCCTGGGGGCCATGCTGATGGGCTGTTCCCGGAAGGTGTCCGCGGAGTTTTCCTTCTTCCTGGGCATTCCGGTGATGCTGGGCGCCAGCGTCCTGAAGATCGCGAAATTCGGCTTTCATTTCACCGGAGCCGAGTTCTTTTACCTGATCCTCGGCATGGTGGTGGCGTTCATTGTGTCTGTCTATTCGATCCGCTTCCTGCTTGGCTGGATCCGGAAGAATGATTTCAAGCCCTTCGGTTATTACCGGATCGTGTTCGGCGTGATCGTCCTGATCTGGTACGGGATCTCCAGTCTGGTGGCCTGAGAAGGAGCGCGATGAAAAGATTCTGGAAATTCCTGTTCCTGTGCGCGGTACCCTTTCTCATCTATTTTACGATCGAGAACGTACTGGTCGGGCTGGTGGAGATCCTCCGGCCGGAGCTCTGGGACGTGCCTGAGTTTCCGCTGGCAGCGACAGCAGTCATGGACCTGCTTACCATCCCCCTCCTTTTCGGAATCTACCGGGCGGACGGTGTCCGGGGACAGAGACCTCCGGACCGGAGCGCGGAGACGGGATGGGGGCTGTATCTGATCTCCGCAGTCAGTTTTGTCGGCATCTATCTGGCGGTCAACATGCTTCTGGATGTCTTCGGCATTGCCTGGAACGATGAAGAATTTCAGGAGATCAGCGAGAGTATTGAGAGCGTCTCCCCGGGACTGCAGCTCCTGACCGCAGGGATCATCGGCCCTGTGATGGAGGAGCTTCTGTTCCGCGGGCTTCTGCTCAGGAGAACGGAGAAGGCAGTGGGGCCCCGGGGGGCGATGCTTCTGTCCTCATTTCTGTTCGGCCTGTTCCACGGGAATCTCACCCAGGGTCTTGCGGCAGCCCTTCTCGGGATCTTTCTGGGAACTGCCTATCTCTGCACGGACAGTCTGCTGTTCCCGGTCCTGATGCACGCTGCCGCAAACTGTACGGCGGTCCTTATGGGAGTGCCGGCAGCGGCGGAGGTGCTGGATTCAGATCTGTTTTATCTTTTGATCCCCTGTTTCTGCGCGGCGGCGCTGGGCGTGTTCCTGCGGTTGTACGCGGAGCCCTTCCGTCAGCTTGGAGAGCGGTGGCGCAGGAGCCGGGAGGAAGAAATAATATGGCTTCCGGCGGAAGAGATGCCGGAAGAAGACAAAGGAGAAATGAAATGAAACTTCTGAGTATTGCAGTACCGTGCTACAACAGCGCGGCCTATATGGACCACTGCATCGAAACGCTTCTGCACGGGGGCGAGGACGTCGAGATCCTGATCGTGGACGATGGTTCTGTCAAGGACAACACGGCGGAAATCGCGGATTCCTACCAGGAAAAATATCCCACCATCTGCAGAGCGATCCATCAGGAAAACGGCGGTCACGGCAGCGCTGTCTGCACCGGTCTTGAGAACGCCACCGGCGTATTCTTCAAGGTGGTGGATTCTGACGACTGGGTCGACGAGGAGGCCTATGACAGGATCCTCGAGACCATCCGCAGGTTTGTGGAGAGCAACGAGCAGCTGGATCTTCTGATCAGTAACTTTGTCTACGAGAAGGAGGGCGCGGCCCACAAGAAGGTCATGCGCTACCGCCACGTCCTGCCGAAGGAACAGCTGATCGGGTGGGGCGACATCGGCCGCTTCCACATCGGCCAGTATATCCTGATGCACTCCGTGATCTACCGCACCCAGCTTCTGAAGGACTGCGGGCTGGAACTGCCGAAGCACACTTTCTATGTGGACAACATCTTTGTCTACCAGCCGCTGCCCCACGTGAAGACCCTGTATTATCTGGACGTAGATTTCTACCGCTATTACATCGGCCGGGAAGACCAGTCCGTGAACGAGAAGATCATGATCTCGCGGATCGACCAGCAGATCCTGGTGACAAAGCTCATGCTCAGCTACTATGACCCCTACACGATCCCGGAGAAGAAGCTTCGCCGGTACATGATCAATTATCTCGACATCATGATGACCATCTGCTCTATCCTGGCGATCCGCTCCGGCACCGACGAGAACTTTGAGAAGAAGAGGGAGCTCTGGAAGCACCTCCGGGAGCTGAATTTCCGGCTCTACATGCGGATCCGTTTCGGTTTCCTGGGCCAGGCCATGAACGTGCCGGGCAAGGGCGGCCGCACTGTTTCCGTCAGCATGTACAAGCTTGCCCAGAAGATCTACGGGTTCAACTGATCCGGACCTGCTTCAGATCTGCAGGTTCTGCGGATTCCTGAACGGCCTTCAAAAATGCAGAAAACTGCTTGACAAACAGGGCTGTATCAAATATACTGACTAGGCGTCCGAAAGGATGCTTGTGGCGGAATAGCTCAGTTGGCCAGAGCACTCGGTTCATACCCGGGGTGTCGAGAGTTCGAATCTCCCTTCCGCTACTTTTTTATGCCCGGAACCGTTGTATGCGGTTCCGGGCTTCTTTCTATTCGCAGGCTGAGACTTCCTCAGGCCGAGGTCCCGCGGACCGGGGTTTAGAGAATGTTTACAGACATAAGGACAGCCTGTATGATATACTTTTTCTGTTCAAAGCCAATCATTCGCATGGATACGGAGATCAATCGATGCTTACATTCATCGTCAATCCGAATGCGGGGGGAGAAAAAGGGTATCGGATCTGGAAGCGCATGGAGCGCCGCCTGATCAAAAAGAATATCGCTTACCAGGTCCTGCTGACCGGCGGACGCGGCGAGGCCCAGGCTATCGCGGCGGAGCTGACTGCGGGTCTGAATCAGCGTGTCCGGGAGGCGGCAGGAGAGCCGGCTGAGCCGATGACGCTGGTGGCGGTGGGCGGAGACGGCATCATGAACGAGGTCATCGACGGCGTGCACCTTTCCGAGGATCTGATCCTGGGATTTATCCCGATCGGCGGACGCAGCGATCTCGCCATGGGCCTGGGACTTCCGCGCAGGCCGGAGGCCTGTCTCAAGCGTATCCTGGAACCGAAGGAGATCCGCCGGATGGACTACGGGGTCGTGGATTACAACCGCGCGGAGCCGACTCACCGGAGATTTGCGGTAAGCTGCGGCTGCGGCTTCGACGCGGCAGTCACCCAGACCTTCCGTCGGCATGCTCTGCGGCATTTCACCGGGATCCCCGTGCTGTACAAGTTCAGGAAATTCCTCCTGTCCTTCCATTGCCTTCTGCAGACCAGACCCACCAAGGGCTATTTGGTCCTGGACGAGGAGCGGAGGATCGAACTGAACCATATCTTCCTGCTTTCCGCCCTGATCCAGCCGACGGAAGGCGGCGGAATGCACCTTGCGCCGGGCGCGCAGAACACGGACGGGGAGATGACGGTCACGATCCTGCACAACCGCAGCAAGGTCCAGCTGTTCCGGGTCCTGATGACGTCCCTGTTCCGGAATCCCACAAATTACGCCGGGGTCAGGAGCTACAGCTGCAGAGAACTTTCCGTGTATCTGGAAGAGCCGATGCCTATGCAGACGGACGGAGAATTCTGCGGAATGCACGCGGAGTACAATATCCGCTGCGTGCGGCAGAAGATCCGGATCATCTGCTGACGGCGGAAAACAAACTGAAAACCGGAAAAAGACCGGCGCGGAACCGTTCCGCGCCGGTATTCTCTCAGAGGGGGACGATTCCCGCTGAGATTAACAGAGAAGGAGAATGAGACATGCGGATCGGACACGGATATGACGTGCACAGAGTCACGGAAGGACGGAAGATGATCATCGGCGGCGTGGAGATCCCTTATGAGAAGGGGCTTCTGGGCCATTCGGATGCGGACGTGCTGCTTCACGCGGTGACGGACGCCCTGCTCGGCGCGGCGGCCCTCGGCGACATCGGCCGCCATTTTCCCGACACGGATCCCCGCTACAAGGGGATCGACAGCAGGATCCTGCTCCGGCATGCGGTGGAGCTTCTTGCGGAACGGGGATACCGGGCAGTGAACGTGGACGCCACGGTGATTGCGCAGAAGCCGAAGCTCGCGCCGTACATCGACCGCATGAAGGAGAATATCGCGGCGGATCTCGGCGTCGATCCGGACCGGGTGAACGTGAAGGCCACCACCGAGGAGCGGCTGGGCTTCACCGGCCGGGAGGAGGGGATCGCGGCCCACGCCGTCTGCCTGATCGAAAAGGCGGATAACTCAGGGGGTGCCGATTGACG
>Ga0256405_10010583_pt1 | contig 12114 bp, 9 predicted proteins | sample RumenRJG_02DNA_FD_189096 | JGI IMG/M metagenome (GOLD analysis project Ga0256405, IMG submission 189096) | Bovine rumen microbial communities from Lethbridge, Alberta, Canada - RJG_02 | ecosystem: Host-associated > Mammals > Digestive system > Stomach > Rumen | place: Canada: Alberta | collected...
CTCGGCAAGCTTGTTTTTCCCCTGCTGCTGCAGCCTTGCGGCGGCCTCCTCAGAGCTCAGGCCCTGCGATGAGGACTGCAGTTCCTCCAGCACGGCTTCGCTTTTTTCAAGATAGTACTCCACTCTGTTTGCTCCTCATTTCATATCATACTCACAGCATCTCCGGCACGAAAGCCTTTTCCCGGCGGAGACGCATCCATCCGCTCCGGGCAGACTTTATTTCTTTTTGCAGAATTTGTGGCAGCATTTTCCCTCCGGGGGCGCAGGAAGCGGTTCACCCTTGATCGCGGCTATGATCACGTGGCGATGTACAAAAACCACGTAAGTCAAGCAGCAGCAAACTGCGGTGACAAGTGCCCAGAACAGAAATTTGCCGACCTTCATCCAGGCCTTTTCAAGTTTTTCTCTCATTGTTTTTCCTCCTTTTGGATTGTCGTTATGAGGGCATGCCGCTCCATTTATACTCCCACAGGTCGATGATCTCCTGTCTCTTTGCTCTGCGGATGTAGAAAAATCCGCACAGGCAGAGCGCAAACTCAATCGCCGCAATGTATACGGTTATCCAGTCAGGCAGTTCCGTGACCCCTAATACCGTTACGCTTTCAGCGGCCATGAAAGTCAGAACGTCGTGAACGAAGTGGAACAGGCAGAGCACCCACACATTTCCTTTGCGCAGATAGATCGCCCCATAGAACACGCCCATGAAGATGCAAAGCAGGGTCTGAAGCAGGGCGCTGCTGATCTCCCATCCGTTGATCGCATTCGTGATGTGGGTCAGCCCGAACATGAATCCGGAAAGGACAGCGATCAGCGGGATCCTCTTCTCGCTCATCCAGTGTCTGGCCATGTAAGACACGGCGATCTCCCGGAAACAGACCTCCTCGACAAGGCCCGCCATCAAGGCCATCATGATCTGTTTGAGTCCGACCGGCGCGAACGGGAAGCCTTTGGCGAAATACGCATAGGAGCCAAACAACAGGATCCAGTAAATCAGCATCGGAAGAAAGATCAGTTTTAACGATCCGCCTATATCGCCTTTCCGCGGCATGAAGCGGTATTCCTTCCGATTGCGCAGATACCAGAAGATCAGGACCAGGATCGATCCGACGCTTCCTCCGATAGCCGTCGCCGTCCCCGGCTCCAATCCGGCCTTCTCGATCGTGAACGTTGCGATGACTCCGAACAGCAATTCAGAGATCACCAAAGCGCCATAAGTCCATAGCAGCAATCCCAGCACGGGATGCTTGTCAGCAAATTTTTGTTTCATCATCAGTCTGCTTTGCTTCCCTTATCTTCAGCCTATTATATATACGCCTTTTTCGGTTTCTTCCGATCCGGCTTTTCCATTATACCGCATCTTTATCTTCTTGTCATCTTGCTCTTGCAAAAACCTTGGATCGCACTTGTTTGGCGCATCCGCTGATGGTATACTTTTATTCAGAAGAGGGGATTGCCGCTGAGCACAGCGGCCATATACACAATAAGGATTGACAGTTTCTGAATATTTACGAGATCTGATAGAAATGGATAGGGGAGAATAACAACAATTTGATTCCCAATAAACTCCTTGCCTTTTGGATCGTGTCCATGCCGGCAAGGAGTTTTTCATTTACTCATATTTTTTATACTTTTTTCCCGCCGTGCGGCCGGGCGGAAACGGAGTCCGTTTTATTGGACAGCATCTGTGATAGGATTACAGTGGGCCCGGGAAAACGGGTAAGAAAGGGCGGCTTATCGCTTGGGGAAAGCCATTGATGATTCCGCGGGGGAAAAGCGGACAGGCGCAGGGAAAAACCATCGGCTGTCCCCCCCGGCAAGCCCCATAAGTGTCCCGACTGTCAGCCGGAGAGGGGAGAGGCCAAATACGATCCGTCCCGGTGGACGAGGACGGGGGACTGTCCGCTATACCGGAAGACGACCGGTAAAAGATCACATTTTTCGTGTACTCTATGCTTGAAAAAAACTATTCATGCACGCTCCTTTGGCATGCCCATATAAGACAGAGAACAGAACTGCGAAACGACAGCCGTAACAGGCTTATCAGGTGCTTTCACGGGCCGCTTGTCTTGTATGAGGCAGGCGGCCTTTTTGTATTATTTATCGTTTGTGTTACAGGCCATTCGACCGGAACAGGAGAGTAAATGAAATGAATCGAATCCCGGTCATCGATATGACCGCAACCGGGATCAACATCACCCGCATGCGCAAGAGCCGCGAAAACTCCATATCCGCAGTCTCCTTCTTCCTTATCCAAACCGGACCCGCTTCGCCGGGCTCCGGTTTGGGGAGGGCCAAGCCTGCCTGGTGGAATTGGAATACACGTCCGACTTAAGCTCGGACGCCGCGAGGATTGGGGGTTCGAGTCCCTCGGCAGGCACCATGCGCGTGTGACGGAACTGGTATACGTGCCAGGCTCAAAACCTGGCGCCTTAGGGCATGTGAGTTCAAATCTCACCGCGCGCACCATACCGGGCTCCGGTTTGGGAGAACTGCGAAACATTTCCAAATCAGCAAATCAGATAATATACATTCTTAGCTCAGTTGGGAAGCACCGCTTTGCGCTGCCGGGGGCAGAAAAAGCAAAGCTGTGATTTCCGCAGCGGTCGAAAAATGCGAGGATCAGCGAAAGCCCGAAGCATTTTTCGGGTACCGCAAGGCGGAAGAGCAGCGGCCTTTTAAACCGCAGGTCGCGGGTTCGAGCCCCGCAGGGCGTACCACATACGGGAGAATGCCTGAGTCTGGTCAATAGGAGCGGTCCGTAAAACCGTCGGTTTCGTCCTGCGTTGGTTCAAATCCAACTTCTCCCACCATCATGGGCGCGGACCGTTTCGCGGCATCTGCGCCCACCTCCCTTGCGCCGCATGATCGCCGGTATCCCAACCCACGAAAAACACCGATTTCATCATGAAATCGGTGTTTTTTCGTATTCTTGCGGCAGACAGCGCGTGAAGTATCCCGCGATCAGGAGGAACAGTATCGTAACCACCGGCGTTCGTGGGCTGAGCAGCGGCTCCAGCATGCCATAAGCCATGAGACTGATGAGCAGTCCGGCGAGGATCATACGGACTGTGCCGTCTTTTCCTCCCCGACGGCGAAAGCTTTCTGCCGCATGCCACAGCAGATACAGCAAAAACGCGGCATAAAGCAGTACGCCCGGAACACCCGCTATGACCAGCTGCTGCATCAAGACGTTATGCATGTGCGAGCGTGAGACGGTCAGTTCCGCGTTTATGATCTTCATCGCCTTCCCCTCGGCCTGCCCGACCAAAAGGACCTTTGGGTGCTTGCGGAGCGCCGGAATGGCCGCCGCCCAGATCTCCGTCCGCCCGGTCAGCGTGGGCACGTCCTGCAGGGTGCTCCGGCTGTCTGTGACAACAAGCGTCTCCTGCGCGTCTGAAACCGATTCGGCTTGATCGCTCACAGGCAATACGGCGGGCTCTGTCAATCTCTCCTGCACCGTCATAAGCCCATTGCTGCACGCGGCAAAGCTCTTGTAGCTCACCACCAGGCATAACGCAAGGGCACAAGCCCCAAGCGCCTTTCCAATGGGAGTGGTCATTTTTCCCTTTTTCAGCAGCAGCGCGGCCAGAGAAAACGTGATCAACAGGGCAAAGGTCAGATAAGTGCTGCGGCTGTGCTGCAGGGAAACGGCGAGATACCAAAGCGGCAGCAGCAGGGCCAGCAGAAGCTTCCAGAGCCGCTTGCCGCTCTCAAGGCAGCAGACCAGAAGCATCCCGGCGGCGCACACAAAATAGGTCGCGGTGAGGTTACGATGCACGCCGAAGAACCGGAGAAATACCAGAGGAGGCTCCGTGTACTCCACGTCCAAAGCGATGCGCTCTATGCCGAAAACAGAGTGTCCCAGGAGCGCGGCACAGATCCCCGGCAGCGCCCAGGCCGTCATGATCACGGCCAGCTCCAGCACAGCCAGCTTCCAGAGCAGCTCTCCCTGCCCGCGCTTGAGGCTGGAACCGCCGATAAAACAAGCGCAGCCGGTCAGCGCCGAGCAGAAGACGCTGCTGTTCATCAGGTGGTATTCCCCGCGAAGAAAGCGGGTCAGCGCGAGCCAGACCAAATTGAGAAGCAGCAGCCGCAGGGGGACGCTCTTCTTCTCGAACAGTACGCCCAGCACCACCAGACAGCAGCAAACGAGCCCCAGTTCATAGACCCAGTGGAAACGCAGCAGCAAGTCCTTGGATACCATACATTGGCATATGGTATATCCGATAAAGAACAAGGTGGAGGCATAGGCGGCGGCAGGCAGAACAAGCTCCCGATACCTTTTCCGCAGCCTCGTCCACCCCGTGCTGCTCACATTCTCCTGGTTCACCATACCGCCGAAAAGCGTCCGGAACAGGATACGAAGATCCAGCCAGGGCGTCCAATGCTCGATATACCACAGATCGTGGGCGATGCGGTCTTCGATACTGGTATCGCCCCGGAGGCCGTTCACCTGGGCCCAGCCGGTCATCCCCGGGCGTACCCGGTGCTTGAGCATGTACAGCGGGATCGTCTTTCGGTATTGTTCCACGAAAAAAGGCAATTCCGGCCGCGGGCCTACCAGGCTCATGGAGCCTGCGAGCACGTTGAAAAGCTGCGGCAGCTCGTCCAGGCTGAGCTTCCGGATCCACGCGCCGAAGCGCGTCCTGCGGGGATCATCCGTCCCGGTCCAGGCGGTATCCCGGTCCTCGTTGGGCCGCATGCTGCGGAATTTCAGCATCTGGAAGGGCTTGCGATTATAGCCCACCCTCTCCTGCCGGAAGAGAACGGGTCCCGGACCGGAGAGGCGGACGCCGACGGCGATGGCAGCCATCAGCGGACTGAGCAGAACGATCCCGGCAAGGCTCAGGATCAAATCGCACATTCGCTTCAGCGCCGCCCAGCCCACATTGTCCAGCGGTCCCATGCGCGGAGACAGGAGCTTGCTGCCGCCCACGTAGTCCAATTCCGTATACGCGGGCAGCAGACCGGACTCAGACGGGATCAGACTGTAGCGGATCCCATTTCGGTCGCATACCAGCACAAGCTCCCGTGTCAGCGTCGCCTCTTCCGGCGTAAGGGCGATCACAGCTTCGTCCGCCACCGTATTGTGAAGCAGCTCCTCCAGGCCGTCAAAGCCGCAGAGCAGGGGCGCCGGCAGCCCGTCGGCTTCGCCGCCGACGAAGCCCAGCACATGATAGCCAAGATGCTGCAGCCGGGCCACATCCCGGGCATAAGCCAGCGCTGAGGGGCCGGTCCCCACAACGATCACATGCTTGATGTTCCGGCCGCTTGCGCGCAGGGCATTCAGCAGCAGGCGCATACAGACGTACTTGGCTGTGACGATCAGCAGGGAGAGCAGGAACACGGCGAGCAGGAGAACAATCTGCCGCTCGGATACGCTTTGAAAGTACAGAAGGCTCAGCAAAAGCATGGCGCAGAGCGCCGCCGCCAGGATCCGGGCCGCCCGCTCCCGCAGTCGATACAGCCGGTCGCTGTTGTAAAAGCCCTGCAGGGCCAGCGCCAGCCAGAAGCAAAATGCGTAAACCGCCGGCGGTATCCATCCGCCTTCCGGCAGCAGGAAGCGGCACAGGCCAAAGGCCAGCGCCACGTCTGCCAGCATATTCAAAGCATTGAAGAACTGTTGATTTCTCTTGATCATAGCCTGTTAAATCTTACCAAAAAATGAAAGGCCGCTCTGTCTGCCCGGGGAAGGCGCAGTTTCAGCCGCAGCATGCGGCGCTTGCGGCGGGGCTCTTCCCGGTAATGGGCGAAGTCAGCCGTCAGCATCCGGGCATCCGGCGCCATGGCGTCTCCGTAAGCCTGCTCCAGGCGGACGGCATTCCGCGCCCGGCTGCCGCGTTTATCACCGCTCCAGAAAGCGTTCAGTTTCCGCAATCGCCCCTGAAGGCCGGACGCCGCGGCGCCGATGACGTTATCGCCATGCTGGCGATAGCTCATGTGGGGCTGGGGATCGAAGACCACTTTTCCGAAGCAGGAGATGATCTGGAAAGCCAGCCAGTCGTGCAGCTCGATCCCCAGCTTCTCCGCGTCGTATCGACACAGCAGTTTTTTCGCCGCCCGGTTGAACACGAAGGTACAGCCCGGGGCGATGTTCTTTACCAGCGCGTGGGAATAGTCTGTGGGCATATCCCGCAGCATATGATCGGAGACGGGCCGCAGGGCGGCGTCCGTCACCCGGACGTCTCCGCAGTACAGCGCCGGAAGCTCCGGGTCGATCCCTGAGAGCGCGGATACCGCGATCTCCAGCTTGTCCGCGTCCCAGACGTCATCCTGATCGCAAAAGGCATAATAGTCCGCGTCGCCGCTGTCGTGCAGCAGCTGCCAGAAGCTGCGCGCCGGGCCGAGATTCTCCCCGCCGTACCAGCGCAGCTTTCCGTCCCGCCGGTATCGTTCCAGGATGGCCCGGCTTTCGTCCGTCGAGCCGTCGTCCCGATCGAGTATTTCCACGCCGCGAGCACGCTGTGCCAGAAGGCTGTCAAGCTGTTCGGGCAGAAAGCGCGCCCCGTTGCAGCTGGAGAGCAGGATCAGAATTTTCACGCCTTTTCCTTCCTTCCCGCTTGTCTGCGGCCCGCGCGAAAGCCCGCGAAGCGGACCGCCGTGTGCGCCAGGAACACGCACAGCTGCCCCGGCTTCCCCCGGCGCAGCAGATTTCCGCTGACAAATGACACCAGACGCAGCCCCTCCCGGCCGGATCCCGCCCCGGCAAGGCGGGGCTTGTATTCTTCCATAGCCCGTCCGATGGCCGCGTTGCGCTTAAACTCCTGCCGCAATGTGTTCCTGTGGGAGTGCCAGACGGAGGCCTCCGCCACGTAGGCAAGCGCGTAGCCGGCATGGAGGAATTTCGCCGCGATCGTCATGTCCTCGTTTGTGGCGATCGGCGCGTCAAAGCCGCCGACCGCTTCGTAAGCCGCTCTTCGGTAAGCGGAGGCGCTGTCGGAAAGGAAGTAGGCCTTCACACCATAGCGGGCGATGTCCCGCTCCGACCACACCCGGCCGGTCTCCGGGTAATTGAAGGCTCTGGTCAGCCGTTCATATTCCGGCGCGTCGGGATAAGCGATCTGCCTGCCGAACGCGGCGGCCACATGGGGATCCTCGAAGGCGGTCAGCAGCGTTTCGATGAAGCGCGCGTCTGTGGGGAGGGCGTCCTGGGTGAGAAACAGCACATAGTCCCCACCGCTCTGCCGCAGCGCCCAGTCCCGGGTCCCGCCATGGTCAAAGCTCTCGTGGGGGATCCGGAGAAGACGGACGCGGCCGCCGCAGGAAGCGGCGATGGAGACCGTCCTGTCTGTGGAGCCGGAATCGACCACGAGGATCTCCGCCTCCGCCGTCTGGCGCAGCAGCGCCTCAAGCTGTCCGGCCAGCCAGCGCTCGGCGTTATAAGTGGGAATGATCACGGACACCTTCATAAGCTGAGCTCTCCGTCCAGAAAAGCCTGGTACCGGTCACAGACCGGGGCCGTCTCTCCGAAGTCGATCTGCCGGCCCTGATGGAGCCAAAGCACCTTGCTGCACAGCTCCCTCACCTGATCCAGCGAGTGGGACACCAGGATCGTGGTGGCGCCGCCCTGCAGGATCTCCCGCATTTTTGCCGCGCTTTTCGCGGCGAAGGCCCCGTCTCCCACGGACAGCACCTCGTCCAGGATGAGGATGTCCGGCTGCACAAGGCTGGCGATGGAAAAGGCAAGGCGGCTCTGCATGCCGGTGGACAGCTGCTTGAACGACCGGTCCTCGAAGTCCCGCAATTCGGCGAAGTCCAGGATCTCGTCGTATTTGTCATCCATAAACGCGCGGGTGTAACCCAGCATGGCGCCCCGCAGATAGGCGTTTCGGCGAATGCTGAGATCGGGATCGAAGCCGCTGGCAAGCTCCAGCAGGGCGGAGATGTTTCCCGTATGCTCAATGGTCCCGAGACTGGGCGCCATGATCCCGGCGATGGCTTTGAGCAGGGTGGATTTCCCGGCGCCGTTGGTGCCGACGATGCCCAGCATCTCCCCCTGCTCCAGGGAGAAGGTGATATCCCGAACCGCCCAGAACTCCTCCATGCGATAGGTCCCCCTGAGCTTTCGCATGACGGTCTCCTTCAGGCCGATGTTCCGAAAATCTCCAACTCTGTAACGGATGGAGACATGGTCGCAGGTGAGTACTGTCATAGCCTGTCTCCTCTCAGATGTAGTACAGAAATTCCGTGTCGTACTTTCGGTAGAGCCAGATCCCCAGCAGCAGCACGGCCAGCGCGTCGAACGCTGTCAGCAGATAAAGTCCCGGAGACGGCAGGGCGTTTTCTATGACGACGGTTCGGAAGAAACGGATGAAGACATACAGGGGGTTGAGCAGGAAAGCCCGGCGGATCGCCGGGGAAAAGCTGTCGACGGAATAAAAGACCGCGGACAGATACAGCAGCAGCTGCGTCAGGACCGTCCACAGATATTGCACGTCCCGATAGAGCACGTAGAGCGCGGAGAGGATGAAGCCTGTGCCCAGGTTGAACAGCAGCAGCATGACGATCGGATACAGCAGGGCGAGAAAACGCCAGGAAAAGGGGATATGATCCGCGGCGCAGAACAGAAAGAACACCAGAAGGGTCAATATGAAGTTGATCAGCGTCTGCGTGTTTTTGGACAGCAGGAACAGATACTTCGGAATGTTGACCTTCGTGAAGATGTGGGCGTTGCCCACCAGGGCAAGCATCCCCTCCGAGCAGGCCTCGGAAAAAAAGCTGAACACGATGGTCCCGCAGAAGAGATAGATGGTGTAATGGGGAATGGCCGCACCGAAAAAGTGCCCGAACACAAAGCGCATGATCAGCAGAGACAGCAGCGGGTTCAGAACGCTCCAGACCGCGCCGATGGCAGTGCCCTTGTATTTTCGGTCAAAGTCCCGTCTGACCAGCTCTTCCAGCAGGAAGCGGTGTTTTTGAATGGTTTGGAACATAAAGCAGTTTCCTATCAAGAATCGTAAGTGATCCGGTAAATACCATATCCGTCCTGACCCGTCACGTACTCGCAGCCGATCCCATATCGGTTCAGCAGCTCGGTGTGATCCACCGGCGAGAGCAGATAATCAATGCCGAGGTCCTTCAGACTCTCCGGGTTCAGCCGGAGCTTGATCTGGTCCGGCCAGGGCGACTCGGCAGAGGTCTCTTCTTCCGTAAACACTGCGCTCTGATTGGCGTAGCGATTGGTAATTTCCGCATACTGTCCGTCCGGATCCAGGACGCTCCACTTTTCGACGTCCGGGTAAAAATTCGTAGCATTCAGGACTTTGGCGCCGTTGGCCATGGAGAAATTCGACAGGATGAATAAGCTGTCCGTACAGAGCCAGCGGCTTTCCGGCTCCTGCCCGGCGAGCTCGGAGACGGCGGCGCTGATCGGATGATTGGTCACGGCGCCGATCCCCCGCTCGATGGGATTGACGGTCGCACCGCAGAAGAGCATGGCAAGGATCAGCGCGGCGCTCATGAGGCTTCGGCGGCGGAACAGGGCGAAATACAGGATGCAGATGATCCCCGCCAGCGTCAAACCGGTCAGAAGCGTCCCCAGGGGGATCTCGCGGAAGACGAACTGCGCAAAGTACTCCCGCCGCGGCTGATCCGTCACAAGCAGGCTGGCCGCGCCGCAGAGCAGGGGGAGAAGCAGCCTTGCCCAGGGGCGCAGCAAAGCCGGACGCCGGGCAAGTACGGAGAGGCCCCAGACCGTGAACAGTACGGCGACCCAGCCGTAAACCTCATGCATGCGGTTGCAGAAGCGCAGCAATGTGATCTCGGCCAGCCATTTGGGAAATCCCATCAGCAGATAGACGGCCTGCACCAGGAGGATGACGCCCAGGGCCGCGCCGACGATCCAGTTTTTGTCCCGCGCTTTTTTCAGGGCGGGCAGCAGATACGGCGAAAGCGCGAGGAACAGGGGGGCGAACTGGACATAGGTCGCGGCCTCGCAGTTGTTGAGAAAGGTGATATCCCTATAGGGCAGAAAAAAGCTGGTGAGATCCGTGAACAGCACCGAGACAGGATACCCGCCGCCCAGACTCATGCGGCGCCCGGGATACACGGTATTGAGCAGCAGGGAAAGATCGTCCCGCGAGAGGAGCAGAAAACGTCCCAGGATCACAAGCGCCGCGGCCGCGGGGAGCGCGATGCGCAGCCAGTCCCGGCGGGTGAAGCTGATTTCTTCCCGATCCCGCCGCAGACAGACGATCAGCAGGATCAGCACCGTATAGGCGCAGGGGACCTGAAACGAAGGGAAGATCGACAGCACAAAGCCGATCGCCGCGATACAGGCCAGGGCGGCGCTTCCCCATTTGCCGGAAAGGGTTTTGGCCGTGAAGAAGCGGTAGCCGATGCAAAACAGCGCCATGGCATAGAGGATCACCGGCGGCATGTGGGGCATGACCCACCACTGTATGGCGGGGGAAAACGCGATCATCACCGCGCCGATCAAAGACTCCCGCCGCATTCCCTCTGTCAGGATCAGGCACATTTCCAGCGCCGTCATAAACAGGAGAAGGATCTCCCCGCACCAGTACCAGCTCAGGCCGACCTCGCTGCCGAAGAGCAGAAAGCCCCAGCTCAGCGGTTTGCCCAGGATCGTCCAGTCCCAGACGGGGCTGTAGTAATCCAGCACCATGTTGGTCGGGGAAAGGCTCATCTGTCCGCTGTACAAGCGATATCCGTTCGCCGCCTGCGAAAAGTACGTCGGCGTTGTCACGCCGTATTCATCCGAGCGGATCCAGCGCGGCTGTCCGAACAGAGTCGTCTCTTCCGCCGAGATCTGTGTGGGAAACACCTCGTCATAGACGCCGATGGAGGAGCCGTGCAGCCGCAGGAGCATGCACAGGAGAAAAACCAGCAGCGCCAGCGCCCAGCGATAACGGAAGCACAGCTCACCGGCCCTGCGGGCTTTCTCCGGGAAGAACCAGGTCAAAAGCAGCACTGCGGACGCAAGCCCGGCGGCCGGGATGATCCGCGCCGCGTTTGGAAGGAACTTATAAATAAAGCCCGTGCAGGCCCATAACAGGAGCAGGATGAACAGCCTTTCCGCTGCCGCGGACACTTTTTGCTTGTCGTACATAATTTCTGTTCTCTCAATTGCTTTTCAAATCGCTAAGGAAGCATCTTCGTCATCGTTCCAAGCGCGGCCCAGGCAAACAGCGCGAGCCAGAGCACGGTGAGGGCGACGGCCGGAACGGTGCGTGAACGCGCGGCTTTTTCAGGAGGCCCCCCGCCTGCGGCAAGCCCGTCCAGTCCATAGGTCAGCATATAGGCAAAGGGGATCGCCAGCGTGATGATATAGCGGCCCTGGGGCTGATAATCCCGGGCATAGGACTGCCAGAAATGCATCAGCACGGTGAGCAGCGAGGCAAGCAGCATCATAAGAGCGAGCAGGCCGTCCCGCCTTGAGGGCTTTTGGCGAAGGAGCGATGCAACGTACAGCAGCGCGCCGCCTGCGATCACGGCGCCGTACAGTCTGTACTGCGTCCGGGGCAGGAGGATATCCATATAGCCGAACACGCCCACAAAGCTCCACGCGCTCAGGCGCAGCCACCAGTGATCCCCCATGCGCAGGAAGTCCGGGATCGTCATGCCCTCGTTGCGATAATTCACATATTCATGCAGCCTGTAGCCGCGGCTGCGCATTTCGGCCCTGCTGATCTCCTCCGAGGCGATCCCGAAAAAATCTCCATTGTGGTAATACGCATTGCGGATGAAAAACCAGCCTGCCAGCAAAACACAGACCCCGAGAATCAGTCCCGTGCGTTTGTATATCAGCCGTCCCTTATCCGGAATGTCCCGATCCGTCAGTGCCGCGGCGACGCAGAACAGGGCGCCCGACAGAAGCCAGCCATACACGGAGTAGTAGGACAGCAGGCCCAGCGAAAAAGCGGCAGCCAGACCGATACAGCTCGTGACCGGCCATTTGCGGTCAAAGCCTTCGATCAGATAATACAGCATCATACTGACCGCGCACAGCGCGAGAGAATCGTTGTTCTGATACATGCCGAGAAACATGCCCTGCGGCAAAAAGCAGACAATGGCCGCGAATAAAAGGGCTGTGCTCCGCCGGGCAAAGAGCCTGCGTCCCAGCCGCAGGCAGAAAAAGCAGCAGAGCGTCACCGA
>Ga0256405_10010585_pt1 | contig 12112 bp, 11 predicted proteins | sample RumenRJG_02DNA_FD_189096 | JGI IMG/M metagenome (GOLD analysis project Ga0256405, IMG submission 189096) | Bovine rumen microbial communities from Lethbridge, Alberta, Canada - RJG_02 | ecosystem: Host-associated > Mammals > Digestive system > Stomach > Rumen | place: Canada: Alberta...
GATCTCGATTATCCGACCGTCGGACAATTCGATCTTCTTTGTGATAACGTTCATTTAACTGCTTTTACCGCTTTGTTCAAAAAAAGAAAGGGTTGGCCGCTGAAAAGCGCGCCAATCCCTTTTCCTGTTCCTATCGTGAGATTATCGACGGAGACCGAGCTCCTTGATAATGCTTCTGTATCTCTCGATGTCCGTCTTCTGGAGATAATCCAGCATCTGACGTCTCTTACCCACGAGGCGAAGGAGGGAACGGCGTGTGACAACGTCCTTCTTGTTCTTCTTCACATGCTCAGTGAGGTGATTGATACGGTAGGAAAATAAAGCAACTTGACTCTCAGGTGAGCCGGTGTCTGTATTAGACTTCCCGTACTTTGCGAAAATCTCTTGCTTCTTGTCGGCTTGTAAATACTCTGCCATTTCGCAAAAAATTAATTGTTTAAACTGTTAAAAATAAATTAGCCCGCAAAGATACTCATTTTTCCCGACAATGCAAGAAAGGCATGGCTATTATTCAATAAATCTTACGACGACATGTCAAAACAATCTGTATTTCCTCAACTCTTTTTCTTTTGCGCGGTGCCCTGGGCAGAGGCTCTCTAAAAGAGCGTGAAAGGCCGGGCCATGGTTGGGATGACGCAAGTGGCAGAGCTCATGGAGCATGACATAGTCCCGAAGATCCTCAGGGACCCTCATGAGATTGAGGTTCAAATTTATGTTTCCTTTCCGGGAGCAACTGCCCCAGTTGGAGACATTATTCTTGATCCTGACCTGGTTGTATTCAAATGAATATATCCTGGCGAGTTCGGCAAGCCTTACGGGGAGAACCCGTTTAGCCTCCTTTCTCATGGCCTCGATCTCATCTGGGGTCGGGGCTGGCTGATCAATGAGCTTGTTCTTTTGACGCTCAATGGTTTCCAAGACCCAATCCTTCTTCTTGAGAAAGAGATCCAGACCTGTCTTATAAGGTACGAACCAAGGCATGGAAACAGTCACTCCGGAGCGCGGACTGACTCTCAAAGTGATCCTTTTGCGGCCTCGGCCTTTCCGCAATATTACTTCACCGACATCCGGATCGTTATAGACTCTCTCCATTGGAGACCAGGTCATCGGCAGTGTAAATCACATCGCAGTTACCTTGAGGATCCTGGAGAGGAATCTTCCTCAAGTAGTCGATCAGGAACCATAGGAACGCCGCGCTGACGATGAATATGATCACGTATTGCCAGACCGGGACGACCTCCAGGATGCTCTTGGCGTCTTTCAAGGTCTCAGAGCCGAATTTTCCTACCAGCACAGCGAAAGCGTTATTGACGCAGTGCATGAGCATGGTGAGTTTCAGCGAGCCGGTGCGGTAATACACATATCCGAAAAGGCATCCGATTGCGAAGGCGGTGACTCCCTGCCAGACATTGCCGTGGATGGCGGCGAAGAATATGGCGGAGATGACTATCGCCAAGGCCGGGCTCATGCCTCTTGCCCTCTCTCCCTCTATGGCGGGAGTTTTATGCTGGTAGTTCAGCAAACCTCTGAGGATGACGCCCCTGCATAACCATTCCTCGCACACTGGAGCCATGATGGCCATGGTGATGAGATTGACCCAGAGGGGGCCTTCCATCATCTTGGCCATCTGTTCAATGATACTTCCCTCAGTGTCTGGAAGGTGTTGGTTCACAAGCTCCAACATCATTCCGGCCGCGATGGTGGCGACTCCTACGGCAAGCGCCAGGAGGCCTCCTCCCCAGTGTCCGAAATGGTTGCTGTCAAGAGAGTAGCCGGTGTCAAACGCCATGTTCCTGGAACTTTTTATTCTCACGAATATGAATACCGCGATGAATTGCAACGGGTACATCACGAGCATGACATAGTACATCGGTATTGAGCCTGATAACATGAACGGCATGACCACGATAGACGCCAGAATCATTCCGATCAGGAACCAGCCCAGCACGGCGAACAATCCTCCAACGTCAGGGGTGTACCATGAGCAGGAGGAGAGAAGGTCGTAGTTCTTCTCGACTTTACGGGGCTTGAAAAATGACATGATTATTTTTTCCAGAGGGGTGTAGGGTAGAAGCCTTTGTCGGCGAGTTCCTGGAACTTGGCGACCACTCCGGGACGATCCTCCTTGTAGGTCACTCCGAACCAGTGGGCCGGGGTAGAGAGCACCTCGCACTTGTAGCCGTTGTCTTTCATTATGTAATCGACAGCGTAGGGGATGTAATATTCCTTCTTAAGCTCCATCAGATTGACTTCCAGGAATTTCTCGAACACGGCTTCGCTGAGGTCGAAGTAGTCCGGGGTGAATCCCCACATATTCATTGAGCAAAGGGCCTTCGCGTCGACTTCCACATGGGTCTCGCCGGTGACGGTGTTGTCACCATAGACTTTCCCGTCCTCTTCCGCTCCGACGTTGACAAACTCCACGACGCTCGTCAGGTTCTTTTTCTCATCATAGTGGCAGATGCCGCGGGACACCTTTCCGAACTCGGAGAGAGTGTTGTCGAGCTCGAAGCCGACGATGGCGCAAACGCCTTCGCTGCCCTGGTGGGCTTTCAGCCACTCGGCGATTATCTTGAAGGACTCCTTGCCATAATAGTCGTCGCCATTGATCACGGCGAAAGGCTCGTGAATCACGTCTTTGGCCATCAACACCGCATGGGCGGTACCCCATGGCTTCTGGCGCTCGGGATTCAGGGTGAACCTCGAAGGGATCTTGTCCAGCTCCTGGACCACGAAATCGAACTCGAGAGGAGTTCCGTCGGGGCAGAGGATGCCTGAATACTTGCTCTTGACAGTCTCTTTGAACTGCTCCAGGAAATACTCCCTGACAATATAGACGACTTTGCCGAATCCGGCCTCTACCGCGTCATAGATGGAATAATCAATAATGGTCTCTCCGCTGGGGCCAAGGCCATCCATTTGTTTCAGTCCTCCATAGCGGCTTCCCATTCCGGCCGCGAGCACAAGAAGAGTTGGTTTCATATTTTGAGATTATTTTTACAAAAATAACTATTTTCGCGTTAATAACGTCTTTAACAGATGGGAAAGTTCAGGGACATTTGGGACAGGGACAAAGATGGCAAGAACGCCGAGAAGCGATCTTTCATCCGTTATGCCATCGTGGCCACCGCGCTTTTCTTCATATTGGTGGGATTTGTCAATCAGAACAATATCGTGCGTTGGGTCAAGGCCGGTGCCGAGATCAAGCGCCAGGACAAGCTGATCGAGAAGTACAATAAGGAAATCGATCAGATGGACTCCCAGATCCATGGACTGACCTCAAACAAAGACTCCCTGGAGCGTTATGCCAGGGAGAACTTCGGTTTCGCCGAGCCAGGCGACGACGTCTATATCGTAGAATAAATATCGTCAGATGCCCGTGTAGGTCCAGGGGGAGACGGCTCTCATCTCCGCCTTGACTGACTCGTTTACATCCAGGGTGTCAATGAAGTCCGCTATTGTTTTCTCGTCAATTGCGGCACCGGTACGGGTCAATGCCTTAAGGGTCTCATAAGGGTTAGGATAACCCTCCCTCCTTAGAATGGTCTGCAGAGCTTCCGCCACGACAGCCCAGTTGCGGTGGAGGTCAGCGTCGATCGCCTCTTTGTTGAGGATGAGCTTTCCGAGTCCCTTTTTCAAGGAGGCGAACGCGATCATCCCATGGGCGATGGGCACGCCGATGTTTCTCTGCACAGTCGAATCTGTCAGATCCCTCTGGAGCCTGGAGATCGGTAGCTTCATGGAAAGGAAGGTCAGCACCGCGTCCGCCATTCCGAGATTGCCCTCGGCGTTCTCGAAGTCTATCGGATTGACCTTGTGTGGCATGGCGGAGGAGCCGACCTCGCCCTTTACCACTCTCTGGCGGAAATATTCCATCGATATGTAAGTCCAGATGTCCCGACAAAGGTCGATGAGGATGGTGTTTATCCTGCGCAGGCAGTCGAAGATTGCGGCCAGATTGTCGTAATGCTCGATCTGAGTCGTGGGGTACGAGCGGCTGAGACCAAGAGATGCGACGAAGGCGTCAGCGAATGATTTCCAATCAGTTCCAGGGTAAGCGACCTTATGGGCGTTCATATTGCCCGTGGCCCCACCGAACTTGGCGGGGAAGGAAAGCCCCTCGAACTGCCGGAGCTGCTCTTCCAGACGGGCGACGAACACCATTATCTCCTTCCCGAGCCTGGTGGGAGTGGCGGGCTGGCCGTGGGTCTTGGCCAGCATGGCTATGTCCTTCCATTCCTCGGCATCGGAGCGGAGTGTTTGGATAATATCCTTGAGGGCGGGAATATATTCATTTTCAAGAGCTTCCTTGAGCATCAAGGGCTGGGAGGTGTTGTTGATGTCCTGGGAGGTCAATCCGAAGTGAATGAATTCTTTCCAGGCGGAAAGCCCGAGAGCGTCGAATCTTTCTTTGATGTAATATTCAACGGCCTTGACATCGTGGTTGGTGATCTTCTCTATATCCTTGACTTTCGCGGCATCTTCCGGGGTCATGCCGGTATATAAGTCCCTGAGCTCATTGAAAAGGACTTCCTTGGTCTTGCCGGTTCCTTCCCCGAATCCTGCCAATTGCGGAAGGGGAATGCCGCACAGGGCGATAAAATACTCAATCTCGACTCTTACCCTGTAACGGATGAGGGCATATTCGCTGAAATAATCCTTCAGGGAAGAGGTTTTGGATGCGTAGCGGCCGTCGATGGGGGATACCGCGGTGAGTGAATTCAAGTCTATCATGTCTGATTTGTTAAATCAACAGGAGAAGGGCTAAGGTGTATAACAGGAAGCCCTGGAAGCGGAGCCGGCCTTTGGTGCTGGTGTGGAGCATGATCTCCGTGGGGTCGTCTCCGGTCATTTCGAGGAACTCCTCCTCTGTAGGGAGGCTTCCGGAGTGGTATTTCCGGATAAGCTCTCCGTCATTGAACCATGTTCCGCCACCGTTGGACCTGTTCATCGCGAGCAAGGTCTTCCTGTCCGTGAAATAGAGGCAGGGGAGAAGACTTGCCCTGACTTCGGGAACCAGCACGTCCAGGTTCTCAAACTTGGCTTTCGTGCCGGCCACAATAAGAAGGGGAGTGAAGCCCGCCTTGGAAGCCCCGTTCACCGCGTTGGCCACTCTTGTCCAATCGTCTCCCTTCATCTTGGAAGGGTTGTGGACGGAGATGGCAAGAGCGTTGCCGGTGGCCGCGAGCTCGTCCCGGTAAGTTCCTGTGGAGTCGGTGAAAGTGAGCACAGGGGGCTCTCCGCCGGTTTTAGGACCGTTCATCCGGATGGTCTCAGTCCTGACGAATGTCCAGGTTGAGTCCGGAAGATGGTCAAGGGTGAAAGCGCCTTCCTGGCCGTTTTTCTCATAGATGAAAGTGGACACGAAATCGTTATCCTCTCCGGAGGATGAGACGAGCTCGCTGCCTGGCCTGAAAGAGGTGTAGTCAACAAGCGGCAGGGAATTCAGTGAGTAGATCGTGAATCCGGCTATCGAGGCGGCCGCTATAAAGAAGGCTACGTATTTCCTTTTCTTCGGCTCGCCAAGATCCTTGAAAGGGACGAACGCGATTATGGCGAGTACCAGCAGGACGACATTTTTCAGGAATGTCTGCATGTTGGTCAGATGGATCACCTCTCCGAAACATCCGCAGTCCATCGAGGGGTTGAAAATCGCCAGGCACAACGTGATTATCGTGAAGAAGACGATAAGTGCCGAGGTTGCGACAGCGACGAATTCCCTCCAAACCCCGCTGATCATAGCCGTTCCCAGGAAAGCCTCGAGCAAGGCAAGCAACACGCCTACCGCCTTGGCTGTGGGCAGCATGAATGTCAGTCCGAGAAACCTGTAGTACTCTTCAACCACAAGGCCGGCACCCACCGGATCCAGAAGCTTGAAGATACCGGCCAGCAGGAAAACCAGGCCAATGATGAAAGCGCAGAGCCTGCGCAGCCTATAATGTATGAAATTACTGTTCATTGTCCAGTCAAATAAGTGTCTGTCAATACTTTGATCTTGGCGAATATCTCGTCTGGAGGCAGCATCCCGCCATCCTCTCCGGAGCAGTCCACCGGAATGAAGTCAGGATCCAGGGAAGCCTGTCGCTTGTAGATGTCCCGGACTCTCTTCTGGAATTCGATACTGGCCTCATGGATGTCCTGGGAACCGTGAAGATAGTTCCTGTCGGAGCCGTTTCTTCCTTTTTCAAGACTCTTCTCAACGAAACCTATCGGGACATCCAGGAATATGTTGAGGTCTGGTCTCGGCAGGTCGAAATCCCCGAACTCGGTGTTGATGATCCACTCGCGGAGCGACTCGCTCTCGTCCGGGTCCGCCAGTTTGGCGCATTGGTAGGCGATATTGGAGTAAACATACCTGTCCAGAAGGACAGTTCCTCCTTTTGCCAGGACTGACTTGATCTCTGGGGCCGCCCGGTGACGGTCCTCCGCGAATAGAAGGGCGACGAGTTGCGGATGCACGCTCTCGTTCGAGCCGAAATCTCCTCTGAGAAAACGACTGATAAGCTCTCCGTACACTGGAGAATCATATCTTGGGAAATGAATATATTCCATCGGCTTGGGGCCTACCTGCTCAAGATGGGCCTTCAGTTTCCTGACCTGGGTTGACTTTCCCGCACCGTCCAATCCTTCCAGAACAATAAGCATCGCTGTGATTTATAATATCTACAAATATATTCATTTTTTAGCTATTTTCGCGCATGATGGTGGATAAGCTAGGCAGAAAGATCAGCATTATGGGAATCGTCAATCTGACAGACGATTCCTTCTATGCGGGCAGCCGCGTCCTGAGCGAGGGTGGGGTCTTCGATCCGGATCATTTTCTGGATGTAGTATCCGTAATGATCTCTGAGGGAGCCGATATCCTAGATCTGGGAGCGTGCTCGACCAGGCCGGGTTCGGATTCGGTCGGTGAGGACATTGAGTGGGCTAGACTGGAACCTGCCTTGAGGCTTCTGGCCGCCGAGCGTCCCGGGGTTGGGATTTCTATCGACACGTTCCGTCCTGGAATTGTTTCCAGGTCTTACGATATCGTCGGACCTTTTATTGTCAATGACGTCAGCGGAGGGTCTGAGGCTATGTGGAAGACTGTCGGGGAACTTGGACTTGAATATGTTGCCATGCACACCCGGGGCACTCCGAAGGATATGCAAAACCTTACGGACTACGAGGATATAGTCCGGGACGTAAAATCCTTTTTCCTGGATATTGCCATGTCGGCGGACCGGTTCGGAGTCAAGAACTGGATCCTTGATCCAGGGTTCGGATTTGCCAAAACGGTGGACCAGAACTGGACTCTCCTTAGGGAACTATCTGAATTTAAAGAATTTGGCCGACCAATACTGGCCGGCCTATCCCGCAAAAGTTTTCTGTATAAGCCATTGGGAATCACACCCACGGAGGCTTTGCCAGCCACCTGTGCCGCGAATCTTCTGGCTCTTCAGAACGGAGCCTCGATCCTCCGTGTCCACGACATCGCCCCCGCCCGCCAGACAGTCTCCGTCTTCGCCCATTTTGCGGGGGATGGTGCTTCTGCCCCAGAACCCATGCCACCCTCGGCACTGTAAGAGGAGGGACCGGAGCGAAGCGAGCGGTGGGGCTGCGAAGCGGCGGTTCGGGGGCAGAAGCACCACCCCCCGAATGGATTAGTCCAGAGTCTGCTTGATCTCCGTGATGACGAAGGCCTCGATCATGTCACCGACTTTGATGTCGTTGAACTTCTCGATACCGATACCGCACTCCATCCCGGCGCTGACCTCCTTAGCGTCATCCTTGTTCCTCTTCAACGAGGCGATGTCGCCAGTGTAAACCACGATACCGTCGCGGATAAGACGGCACTGGGAAGTCTTCGCGATCTTTCCGTCCCTGACAAGGCAACCGGCGATAGTGCCGACCTTGGAGATTTTGAAGGTCTGCTTGACCTCGGCGGTGCCTGTGACCTCCTCCTTCTTGATGGGCTCGAGCAGACCCTCGATACCGTCCTTGACATCGTTGATGGCGTCGTATATAACTGAATATAGCCTTATCTCGATACCCTGCTCATCAGCGACCTTCCTGGCGTCCGTGGAAGGACGTACCTGGAAACCGATGATGACGGCGTCGGAAGCCTCGGCCAGGATCACGTCAGACTCGGAGATAGCACCGACAGCCTTGTGGATCACATTGACCCTGACTTGCTCGGTAGAGAGCTTGATGAGGGAGTCTGAGAGAGCCTCCACGGATCCGTCCACATCACCCTTCACGATCACATTGAGCTCCTTGAAGTTGCCGATGGCGATACGCCTTCCGATCTCCTCGAGGGTCATGTGCTTCTGGGTCTTGATGCCCTGGATGCGGATCAACTGCTCGCGCTTGTTGGCGATGGCCTTCGCCTCCTTCTCATCCGTCATGACATTGAACTTGTCTCCCGCGCTAGGGGCTCCGTTCAGACCGAGGATGCTGACAGGCGTTGAAGGGCCGGCCTCCTTGACTTTCTGACCACGCTCGTTGAACATCGCCTTGATACGCCCGTAATAGCAACCGCTCAAGACCATGTCACCTGTCCTCAATGTGCCGTTCTGGACGAGAACAGTCGCGAGATAACCGCGGCCCTTGTCGAGAGAGGATTCGATCACAGCGCCTACTCCGTTCTTCTTCGGATTGGCCTTGAGGTCGAGCAAGTCAGTCTCAAGCAAGACCTTCTCAAGAAGCTTGTCCACATTAAGACCCTTCTTGGCGGAGATCTCCTGGCTCTGGTACTTTCCACCCCAGGCCTCAGTGAGGATATTCATTTGCGCGAGTTGCTGATAAATCTTCTCAGGCATGGCTCCCGGTTTGTCTATCTTATTGATGGCGAATACCATAGGTACACCAGCAGCCTGAGCGTGGTTTATAGCCTCCACGGTCTGCGGCATGACAGCGTCATCGGCGGCGATGATAATGATCGCGAGGTCGGTGAGCTGTGCGCCCCTGGCTCGCATGGCGGTGAAAGCCTCATGACCAGGAGTGTCGAGGAAGGTGATCCTCCTCCCGTCGGGAAGCTTGACATTGTAGGCACCGATGTGCTGGGTGATACCTCCGGCCTCTCCAGCGATAACGTTGGATTTGCGGATATAGTCAAGCAACGAGGTCTTTCCATGGTCAACGTGTCCCATGACAGTGATCACCGGAGGCCTTGAAACGAGATCCTCCTCGCGTTCTTCCTGGCTCTCATTGCCCTCGATCTCCTCGGTAAGCTCGGCGGTGACGAATTCCACTTTGTATCCGAACTGCTCGGCGACGAGCACCAACGCCTCAGCGTCAAGTCTCTGGTTGATGGAAACCATCAGACCAAGTTCCATGCAGGCTTTGATCACCTCGTTGACCGGAGTGTTGTTCATCAAGGTGGCCAGGTCATTGACCGTCACGAACTCCGTGACCTTGAGGACAGTCTTCTCAGCCATTTCCTGCGCCATCTCTTCCTGGGTCCTGGCCGCAGCCTGCTCCCTCTTCTCCTTGCGGTACTTGGCTCCGAAGTTGTTCTTCTTGTTGTCATTCATCCTGGCATAAGTCTCCTTGACCTGCTTCTGGATCTCTTTCTGCATCGCCTCCTGCTCTTCCTCGGTCATGGCCGGTTTGAAGCGGTCGGCTCCGCGACCGCGCTTGCGGCCACCCTTCCCTTGATCCTGGGAGGCTTTACCCTGGTCTTTCTTGTCCTTACGGGAGCTGTTGTCGGCTTGTTTGCCTTCCTTGGCAACATCGACTTTCTGGCTGCCTTTTGCGATTCTCTCTCTCTTCTTGCCGCTCTTCTTCTCGAATTGGGACATGTCGATCTTTCCCAAAACCTTGAATCCGGGCGTCTCTTCCTTTTTCTCTTCCTCCTTGCGGGGTTCTTCCTTAGGCTCCACTTTTTCCGGTTCGGCCTGTTCAGGTTCCTCTTCCTTCACGGTCTCCGCAGGGGTTGGGGCGGGGATCGGCTCAGGTGTCGGCTCGGGAACAGGCTGTGGTTCCGGCTCCGGTTCGGGGATATTCTCCTCGACGACGGGCTCCGGCTGCGGTTCCGGCTCAGGAATATTCACTTCCGGGACAGGTTCCGGCTCGGGTTCTGGCTGGGGAACAGGTTCCGGCTCAGGTATGGGCTCCGGTTCCGGTTCCGGCTGGGGAACAGGCTCGGGTTTCGGCGCGGGTGCCGGTTTCGGCTCGGCTTTCTCCTTGGGCGTGAACACATTGCTTTTGATGACAGTCTCCCTCACGGGCTCCTCAAAGTCATCTTCCTTGGCAGCTTCCTGCTGCTTCCTTGAGGTACGCTCAAGAATCTCCGTCAATTTGATGTCAACCTTCTCCGAAGCCTTCTTCAGCTCGAGATCTTTTCCGAACTGCTTCTCGATCGCGGGAAGATGCTCATCCGAGATCTTGGCGTTAGGATTCGCCTCGACCTCCACACCTTGGCTGCTCAGGAAATCAACGAGATTCTGAAGTCCGATGTTGTAGGTTCTGATAAGTTTATTTAATCTGATTTCTCCCATATTCAACCCCTTTATGTTAATACTTGTCCCTTCGGGACTAATCCTCAAATTCCGCTTTCAGGATGCGGAAGACCTCCGCCACAGTCTCATCCTCGAGATCGGCTCTCTTGGCGATATCCTCAGGCGTGAAGGCGAGCACACTCTTCGCCGTGTCGCAGCCGATGGCCTCGAGACGGTCGATGACCCACTGGTCGATCTCATTGCTGAACTCGCTGAGAAGGACATCCTCCTCTTCCTGGATCTCGTCCTTGGAAAGCTCTCTCCAGACTTCGATTTCCCTGCCGACGAGCATTCCGGCGAGCTTGATGTTGCAACCGCCGCGTCCGATTCCCTTCTTGACCTCATCCGGCTGCATATAGACCTTGATCTTATCCTCAGGAGAGTTGCCGAGGTCGATAGAGGAAACCCTGGCGGGGTTCAGCGCCCTCTGGATGAGAAGCTGGGTGTTCGAGGTCCATTGCAGGACATCGATGTTCTCATTCCTGAGCTCGCGGACGATACCGATGATCCTGGATCCCTTCACACCGATGCAGGCTCCGATAGGATCGATCCTCTCATCGTAGGACTCGACAGCGACCTTCGCCCTCTCTCCAGGAACCCTGACGACCTTCTTGATGGTGATAAGGCCATCGAAGATCTCAGGAACCTCGAGCTCGAAGAGCTTCTCGAGGAACTCGTTGGAAGTCCTTGAGAGAGTGATGTAGGGAGTGGTGTTGTTCTTCATCTCAACGCTCTTGATGATGGCGCGGATGGTGTCTCCCTTTTTGAAACGCTCTCCAGGGATCTGCTCATTCTTGGGAAGATGGAGCTCGTTGCTGTCCTCGTCAAGAATAATGACTTCCTTTGACCATGTCTGGTAGATTTCTCCGGTGAAGATCTCTCCTACCTTGTCGGAATACTCCTTGAAAACATTGGCCTTGTCGATGTCCATGATCCTTCCCTGAAGGTTCTGCCTGATGTTCAGGATGCCCCTCCTGCCGAAAGATGCCAGGGAAAGCTTCTTGGTGTACACATCACCGATCTCGTAATCATCCTCTCCGGTCTCTTCCTTAATCTGCTCCAAGGTGATCTGCGTGTTGGGATTCTCCACTTCCTCGACGATGTCGAAGTTCTGGTAGATCTCGCAGTCTCCCTTATCGACGTTGATGATCACGTCGAAATTGTCGGATGACCCATAGGTTTTCGCGATCTGAGTCAGGAACACGTCCTTGAGCACACCCATCATCACGGGCCTGTCGATGTTTTTCTCTTCCTTGAAGTCCTTGAAGGCGTCAATGAGAGTTATCACGTCTTTCTTTTCCATAATTGTATTTACTATTTCTTGAATTCAACTAAGGGACTTACGGAATTGACCGCCTCGAAACCGATCCGCTCCTCACGCTCCACGGTGACCTTCTTTTTCTTCCCCTCGGGAAGTTCCTTTGCCATGTAGCGAAGGTTGATGCCATTCTCGTCAACTCCGGTCAGAACCCCGGTCAGCTTGCGGCCTCCTTTTAGAAGGGCCGTAACCTGGGTGCCGATGGCCTTGACGTACTGCGCGTGGACCTTGAACGGCTGGTCCAGACCAGCGGACGACACGGTCAGCGAATAGTCCTCGGAATCCTTGTCGAAGGCCTCCAGAAACGCGTCAT
>Ga0256405_10010587_pt1 | contig 12111 bp, 17 predicted proteins | sample RumenRJG_02DNA_FD_189096 | JGI IMG/M metagenome (GOLD analysis project Ga0256405, IMG submission 189096) | Bovine rumen microbial communities from Lethbridge, Alberta, Canada - RJG_02 | ecosystem: Host-associated > Mammals > Digestive system > Stomach > Rumen | place: Canada: Alberta...
GGCATTATCCTCGAGACAACATCTTTCAGCAATTTGTGTCCCATGATATCACAGAACTTTTTTTGCTTTCTGGGCATAATATACAGCACGCAATATGACAAATGATGTCAGTTTACTTTATAAAAAGGAAAAAAATTTGCGTTTTTTTGAAAAACACCTTAAAATGTTTCAACACGATTGCCGTTAACGGTCACCGTTGATCATTCCCACGATGACTTCGTTCCGGGAAATTCTCTGTGCGTCCTTGTCCAGGCAATAGCGGTCATATTCCGCCGATTCTTCATTGCGAAGCTGCCAGAGAAAATGCTGCAGATCAGGCAGAGAATATTTCTGCAGCCCATAATACTCCCGAAAGATCAGAAATGGTTTCAGGTAAACAGAATAGCTTGTGCTGAGGGAAAACCGTTTTCCTTGCATGAAGTGATCCAGCTGGTCGTATTTTTGCAGGACTAAGGACCAGTCGGAATAAAGATAAAGTTCCGGCTGATGGAATGCGCAGTATTTGCTGGCAAAGTCGCAGTATTTCCATCGTGCCCTGGAAGATGCGGTCATCGCGTCTACAATGCTCATTACGCCGCGCTGCAGCTTTCTGTCAAACGCCTTGTCTGACAGAATGTAGTGCGTTGCGTAGTTGAGATACATCCCCGGCCGGCGCATGAACCCTCTCAGTGCTGTGGCTTTCAGCATGACATCCTTTATGTTGTCATTCCGCGGGTTCTGCTTAAAAAAGTATATGATTTCCTTCTCTTCGGTGAAGCGTTCCGTTTTCTTATAGCGTTCAAGCACACTTCGAATCACGTCATCGGTCGGGATCGGATAGAATTTCCTCTGCCGTGCCGGTTTCGCAAGCTCATCGTATATGGTTTCTGCTGCGCTGGACCTGCTCATCGTATTACTCTCTCCGAGGTATATGAATTTATCTTTCCACGTTGCTTTGCTTCAAATCCCGTCAATACGATATCTGAATCAGCAGCTCCTCGCCCGGTCCGGGCTGGGCGACATCCTCAATATCCTCGGCAATGGACTCCATCATCTTCAGATACGCAAGTTCACGCCGTCCCGTCCAGACGAAGTCAGACTTCACTGGGAAAAGCTGTTCCTGCATCTTCTCCTTCCAGTTCTCCGAATCGAGCGCGGCGACGCAGTTTTCATGGAGGAACACTAGCGCGAGGTAATCCAGGGGACGTTCGTCACAGTCCAATGTCCCGTTGTAAATCTTTTCCTTGAACCATTCGGCCAGCGGACCGAATTTGTGCCAATGGATAAGGCATTCCTTGCCGGATGGCGTCTTTCTGCTGATGTAGATGTCAAGTCCCATTGTTATGCTCCTGATTTGCATTCCTTTATTTTATCCAGCAGTGTTTCGAGAAATCCTTCTTTTTTCAACTCGCATTCCCAAACCACAATCAGATTCCAGCCCTGTTCCTTCAGCTGTCTTTCAGTTTTCCTGTCTCTGGCTACATTCCGTTTGAATTTTGCCCGCCAGAATTCGACGTTCGTAGACGGGGTGGTCGCCTGCCGGCATCCCGGATGGCGATGCCAGAAACAGCCGCGTACCTCAATGACCGTCTTGTGTTTCGGCAACACGATATCGGGATGCCCCGGCAGAGTCTTGACGTGCAGACGGAAGCGGAATCCATGCTGGAAGAGAAACGAGCGGACCACGAGTTCCGGTGTCGTGTCATTCGACCGGATACGGCTCATGTTCCAGCTACGATGGTCAGGTGCTATCCGATCCATTTACTTTATGCCTTTTTCGGTGAAGAACTTCTCAAAAATATTGAAAACAATCTGAGATAACTGATACGCCAGGAAGGGAGGCACAGCATTTCCTACTTGATGGTATTGTTGTGTCCTGTTTCCTTCAAAAAAGTAGTTATCAGGAAATGTCTGAATTCGTGCAGCCTCACGGACAGTTAGACTGCGGCACTGTAACGGGTCAGGGTGAATAAAATAATGACCGTCCTTGGAAATATGTGACGTAATCGTCGATGATGGATTATCCCATATTTGGACCTTGAAGCGATCGGCGAACTTCTGCGCTTCCGCAGTGTTGAATTTACTTTTGCGGGATTGTCTTATAACATTTTTGTGATCTGGCAAAAGATCATCTGGGAAATCCTTCAATTGAGGAGAGTGTTTTTTCAATTCACCGACAATTGCGACATACAGATAACGATATAAATCGCTTGCCATGTGCGCCCTTGTTTCGTGGTTCAGATAGAAATTCAGCCGTGGATCACTATACCAGTTGTCAAGGAGGTCTTCATTTGGCTGATAGTTTTCTGTTGACGATCGTTCCGCAGAAAAAGATTTCCTTTTCTGGTTGTAGTGCCTTATCGAGAGTTTAATATCGCGACTCAATTTTGAGTATAATTTTTCATGTATAATTCTCGCCAAAAACTTTTTCCATGCGTCAAGAGAATCATCCTGCCCGGTAAGTCCACTACGCAAAACGGGAAGGCTCCTGATGACATCCGCCACAGTAACCTGGTGTCGTGGTGTCAGTTTGCCGAGAGATTTTTCCACAACGCCCCACAAATCATCACGAATTCCCAACAAAATAACTCTGTGTCGCGTCTGAGGGATGCCGTATTTTTCGCTCTTGATCAGATACTCAGCCTCGGTTTGGGGTTCCGTCCCTGTTACAAAAGAAGCAATATGATAGGTGTGTGAAGTGGGAGACTCCCAACCGTATTCTTTGGCTGACACATGAGGAGTTTTCAGGTCTTTCAGAATTTTAGGGAAAATTGGCTCACCGTTTAATTTTGCAGATAGAATTCCCTGGACATTTTCCATGACGAACACTGCTGGAGAAAAAAAGGCCAGAATTCGAAGGTATTGCCTGTATAATTTGTGCCGATGATCCTGATAAAATTTTTGCTCCGCCTCCTCTGGCGAATTTTCTACTTTTTTTAATTCTCCGAGTTGTTTTGATCTGCCGACAAGGGAATATGCCTGGCATGGCGGTCCTCCTATTAACACCCAATCACGGCTTCCGTTCAACGCCTTTTTAATCTTATCAGCAAGAAAAGGGAAACCAGATGGACCATCTTCTCCCAGAGTAAATCGCAGTGCCTCATTATCGGCTTCTGCTGCCGCATCAGGATATTTTTTCCACAAGTCATCCCGTGTAATGTTTTTACCCTGAATGTAATCGTAGTATTCTTGGGGAACAGGCAAACCTTTGTAGAGAAAATATCTGTAAAATGCACGAAGTGATAACGTCCGATGCTCCGGGCCTTCTTTCTCAACGGATAGCACCGACTTGAACCGCCTCTCTCCATTTATTTCATGGGAAAAACCCTCATTCAAACCGCCAGGCCCAGCAAATAAGTCAATAACAGGAATCATGTTTATTTCCTACTTAAATCAGCTTTCCCATTTTTGAAATTCTCTTCCTGCTTTTTCTACAATATCCGGACAAGACATGTCCCTCAAATTATACGCTATTTTCAAACGAGGAAGAACCACCACTAAGCGTCTTATACCTCCATATCCAGCCTTTGACCATTTCCCTTTTTTGTTTTTTTGTTTTGCAGGCTTACTTGTATAACCTGGTTTTGCTAACCCATCAAAGGTAACGTATAAGTGCTTTATTACACGTTGATATGGAATGCATTTATACAAAAACTTTCTGCTCATGAATTGTTCTAACGAATCCCCCATTTCATAAAGAGAGTCTTTGTCCTTACTACCAAGGATGATCGCTTTTGCGATTTCAGGAATTTCGCAAACGACATAGACTGGCGTTCTAACACAATGTCTGTAATCAACAGGCATGACAGACTCCTGAACCTTGTATTCACCCAGAGACAAAATGTAATGTTCCCGCCTTTTCACTTTTTGATCTGGCGGACAAAATTGGTCAAAATATACAGCCGCGAACCAGCTCCATATGCCAACATCGTCATAATACTTCAAAACAAAATCTTTTCCGAGTTGCTGAAATATATAATCGGCCATCTCGTATCGGTTTTGAAATTTTATCTGAGGATCAATTTCCCTGTTGATCGGAATATTTTCAGAAAAATCAGGATCGGTTAATATTTTATCTGGAAAGGGATGACGAATACCTTCATCATGACAACAATCAACATATTCGATGAATTTCATGATCCCGGCGTGGGTTAATCTTTTACATATCATGACCTGCCCTCCTCCGTTTCCTTGAATTTAATTATTTGTTCGCATAAAGAAAGCTTTTGACACCATCCCATAACGATTTTATCAATACAGGCGTTTCTGACATCTTCATCTTCTTTCAAGCTTGGGTCAAATAAATCAACACCATACTGTTCAGCAAAAACCTTCCAATCCTGCATCCATTGCCGACTCGTATCCTCTGAATCCTCGATAATATGCCGGAGAACTTGGTCAATAGCTTCAGGTAAAACCATGCTCCGCACAAGAATGTTCTCCTCAAGCAAACGGACCATGTTTACATCTTGATTATTATTAACGTTTAATGTTGCTCCGGAATCTGAATAATCGAGTTTCCACAGACGCTCGCCAAGATTGTCAACACAGTTTACAGACAACAAACTCTTCGAAGATGAATCTTCATCACTATTGCGTATGCGCACGTTGTCTGTCGCTGCCAAAAGCTTAGGATTACCTGGCACATAGACTATAATTCTAAACTTTGGTTTCTGGGATAGTTTATACTCTGATAAATCCACCTGTTGGATCAGTTGTTTGCTTGACGGCGTTCCCAACGGATAAAACAGTTCTTTCAAACTTGTTTCGCAAACAAGCTCTATTGTCGCGTCTGGAGGTAATTCGATACCAGCCAAATCAAGTTTCGCAACAGAAAACGATTTTATCTTATTATCATGAGAATATTCCAAAAAAATATCCACTCTGTTACTATCAATTGATAATAGATCTGGGATTTTACTGCAATGGACTATATTATTTCTCATAGGCAATAGTTCCTTTTGCTTTTATTTGTTGGGCGACATTGAATCCCGATACCTCGATAAAAAAGTCGGCATCATTAACGATAAATTTAATGATATTGTCTTCACGAGATACTACGGTAATTCCTTTCTTTTTTATTGAGAATTGTCTTTGATCGGACAAGTCAAAATCAAAAGGATGCCAGTTGGCAAAGGGATCGCCATCCCCTTCTAAAAGATTATATGCAAAAATCAATTTTCCAGTGAGAGGGAGATTCTCTTTTGGGACTTTGTCAACTATGCCACGCAGACCAAGACCAGCATTATTATCTATGTCATAAAGTTCAAAAAACGGTTCTTGATGGGGAATGGGCGGCGGTGGTGGCAGCGGCGTGTTGCCACCCGGGTCTGGCGCTTTTTTCTTTCTACGCTTTTTTGTTCCTTCAGCACTTGGGATTGACAAAATATCTGCAAAGACATCCTCATAAAGACCAACATTTGAACCACGCATGGCATTGTAAAGATCCAACGCAGCATGACGGATTAAATAAATAACCTCCGACACTTGGTTGTAACGTTTGGTTACTTCAGGTTCAGTCACTTTCCATTTATTATGTGAAGGTTCTTCTGCATAACCTAAAAATTCAGAAATTTTCGAATCATCAATTCGAACGAGAGCAAAACATTTTTTTGCATTCCTCTGCAAAGGTCGTTCTTCACCAATAGATAAACCATTCCTTATAAACAGATCTTCAGCTTGAAAAGAACTTTCGTGGTCTTGTATAAAAACATCTATTGCGCCTTTGTATTTTTCATTTTTTTTGGGAAATATTTCAACCGGGAAACGCACCGCAATACACGCACCTTGATTGAAACTTGCTTTTAGAACTTCAAATTGATCTTCGAGAAAATACTCGGGGATGACCTTGGATTCTTCCAACCATTTATCTGATATGCAAACCTGGGGGATCACCTGAGTGGTTTTCTCCATAAAAGACAAGTATTCCACTGATGGTTTGGAGTTGGCAGTCAGATACATTGGGATTAGTTCTTTTAATGATGATGAAGTAATATCAACACTGCCGACAGAGACAGAAAGTTCATTTGTAAATATCGGATAATAAAAATCTTCTATTACAGCCTTTATCAATTCAGGTTCTGTTAAACTTTCATCTGGAAATGGTATTATAAAAGATAACCCCGGCTCATCCTTTCGCTTCAATTGGAAGGCCGTTTTTATCTTTTGTATTTCCTCTGGGCTCGTAATCGGCGCTACTGGCGCATCCGGTTTTGAAACATTTCCCCAAAGATGATGGCGATGATAATACTGTCCATTTACCTTGGGACATTTGGGGAACATGCATTTCCCATAGGCGTAGTCTTTATCGTCATCTATTCTTCTGGTCACCGCAAAAAGGCTATTTAACTTGGACGCCATGAAAAATGTTACCTTGCCTTGCCCTGCACGACCAAGAGATTTTGTTTTTGTAGGGATGGCCGCCCGATGCCAGAAGTTTGCCCACCGCTCATCCTCGCCTTCAGCACGATGATCTGTTGTGTTTCCAATCAACCCAGATGTATTGAATTCTTCTACCAGGAGAGCTTTTGGAGAATCCAAATCTATGTGCACTTCTTCATCTACTGAACGAATAAAAGGTATGATTTTTTCACAAAGTTCTTTGTTGAAATCAACATCAGGGGTAATAAAATCAAGCGTCACACGGGCAGTTTTTTTCTTTTCTCCTGCATCCATGATTCTTGCATCCAATGTGTTTTGTAATAGTTCTCGCACAAAAATCGCAGCAGCCGATTTGGATTCTCTAATAAAATTTCCCCGTACTGCATCGCCATCTGCTGGCGTGTTAGGTCCAAGTCGGTCAAAATTCCATGCAACGGCGCACATTGTCATCAACTCCTATGAGAATGAAAGTTAAAAGCGAACTCCTTGAAAGATGAATCGAATGTTGGTGTATGGATCGTGGCGTAGGCATTGAGGTCGCGAAAGTCGTCCTTCACTGCGAACTGGAGCTTGAATCTGCATTCGACCATAAGCGGACCTCCATTCAAAGCTTAAATTTGGCACCGGGTTCAGGAGTTTCCAAAAATTTCCCCTTGGATATTTTTAATTCGGCTTCAATAGCATTAAAGATCTTTTTGATATCTTTATCACTGTATTCATAGACGGCTTTGTTTGAACAGTTCCCCAAAAGCCGGATCATTGAAATAATTTTGTTGGTTCGGGACTCTGCAACTCGAACAAATTTTTCCTTTTTTGTTTCCATTTTTCTACGATTCCTTATGAATATTTTATTGTTCTGTTCTATAATATATCGCACCATTTTCAAAAAAACAAGAGATGAAGCATAATTATTTTAAAAATATTTTTCATATATTTCCGGTATTCTGCAATGTATTTTGCTTCCGACAGTCGAAATTTGGCATCGTTGATTCAAGAAAACAATCAAAAAAGTCTTTTGCGAAGCTTATGGGGTTTTCGCAGGACCGGCTGCCAGATTTCTGGTCCGCCACTGGAGGAAGGCTTCCAAGGCCGTGAGGCGTTGGGCGGGGAGGTTGTAGCTGCGGTCGCGGGTGAAGCGAAAGCCGATCAGTTCCCGGAGCTGTTTACGCTGAAGGTCGGTCATAAAGGGACCGCGAGTTCTATGCTCCATTATTCGCGTCAGCGCCTCGGCGCAGGAGCTCCCAGTTGACGATCTGAAGGGGTGGCTGATTACAGTTCGCCCGGCTGTTTGCGCCGCTCCGCGGCCGCCTCCTCGCACAGTTCGAAATGCTCACAGGCCGGATCGGAGTAATTGACCTCGACTGGATTGTCGGGATCAAGGAAGCACAGTTCCCTGTTGCCCTCCTCGTACCGGAAGAAGCAGTCGATGCAGTGTTCGCACATAATATCCTCCCTTCGTATTATCCGTGCATCCACCAGCGCCAGACGCGAACGGCCATGAAGCCGATGAGCGCAATCCCGGCGAGGATGAACATTCCGATACCCAGCGCCAGGGAGAGATACATCCCGCCCAGCCCGGCCGCAATGCTGCTGAACAGCACCGTCAGCACAATTGCCTCGGCAAGTTTGATGTTTTTTGCAGTCTGTTCGATCAGAACCGTGTCAACCATGATTTTCCTCTCTTTCTTTAATTTTTTCCAGAAGTATCATCGGACGGCTGTATATTTGCATGATTTTTCAGATTATCCAGTCCGGAAGTCATTTATAATCAGGAAAAATTATCGAAGAATCTTCATTTCCAGACTTGCTTTTTCAACATCTCCGGAATGACTCCGGCAAACGGGAACAACTACGATCCCGCAACGAGAATGGCATCCTCCTTGCCGGGAAACGGATTCGCACTTTATGCTTCCTCACGTCGGGCGTTTATGCGCGAAGTGAGGCCCCTGTCGCGGCAAACCATGAGCGACGACCTGCAGGCCGATGCCGGTCGCCCCGTAAAATCGGACGTTGCCCCGAAACTCTGCCCCGGTGGGCAAAATTTTATTCCGTGATCGCGAGCCGAGGCATCAAAAAATATTTGCATTTTTCGCGAAAATAAACTTGATTTCGATTTGCATAACGCATAACCCATGCTCCGGAGAAAAAGTGCAGAAAAAACAAACTTTCCGCAGAACTTGACTTGCATACCGTTCAAGTCATGCTGCTTCGGAATAAATGAAAAAAACACCTCGGAGCCGGTCATCCGGTCCCGAGGTCGTGTTCCGTTACAGTTCGCTCACGTAGACTCTTGCGTATGGTGCTTCCGGGTTGCCGTTTTCGGCGGCATGTTCCCAGACGTACCAGTCGTTTTCCCATCTGGCGTAGAGGGTCATTTTCGCGAGGATTTCCTTCCTGTCCATCCAGCCTTCGGCAAGGTAGGTCACCTCGATGAGGACCTTGCCATACTGAACCTCCACCGAGACCGTCAGCGGACTGACCCGCTTGATGTTGCATTCACGCAGGACATCCTCGCAATTGCGGGTTTCGGGGTTGATGCGGTAGGTGGTGATCTGACTTGTATACTTCGTCTCCTGTTCCATGCATTCCAGAGCGCTGGCTCCGCCGTCGATCTCCGCGACGATCTGTTTTGCGATTGCCTTGGCTTCCTGGGCGTTTGCGATGGTGTTCTTCGGGCTGATCCCGACCTGCGATTTCTGTTTTTTCATTTTCTGCATCTCCTATGTTGGATGTGTTCTTGAACTGCCCTCAATTAAGCTCTCCAATCGGTTAAAGTCCAATGATTTACATAGAAAAATCCAACTATTTTCCAGATAAAAACCTGACAGCGTGGATTTTATGAAAAGCAAACGGAATATGGAAGAAAAATCGAAAAAAAAGGTCGCAGACTTTTCCCGGTCTGCGAGCGGGTTCCGGACGGGCGCTTGGCGGTACCGCGAGGCGGATGTGGTGGTTCCGGAGGGTAACAAAGCGCCTGTCTGAGATTAAGCAAGCGCTTTATTGCATTTTTCCCGGTTTAATTTCTGTCGATGCCGTCGTGTTCCCCTTTGTAATTGCTCATTGACCATTCACCGTTTTTGTACCGGAAGCGGGCAATGTTCATGCCGTTTTCACCGCCTTCGAAGTGCTGGTAGCTCAGGTGGAGGATGAACCAGATCGCGAAGCCCTCTTCCGGAGTGTAGGTCAGCGCTGAGCTGAAGGTGTCGATTTTACACCGAATCAGCACCTTGCTGAAGATGCCCGACGAGCTGACGAGGTCCTCTGCGGATTCCGCCTCGAACAGGGCGTCTGTGCGGCCCATTTCAACGCTGTATCGCATCGTGATGCTCTGACCCCGGATGCCCGTGACTTTGCGGATCAGCCGGTCCAACGCGGCGGTGTTGAGGGTCTTGTTAATGGTTTCGGGGTGGTCGATGAGGTTTTGGATCTCTTTCTGCATTTTGACGTTCCCTTCTCAGTTGAACTGCGTGGTAATTTCCTTTTGTGGAGGGCAAGCCGCCTTGCGGCGGCTCGCGGCCCCGGCCGATTAGAACCAGCCGTTGCGGAGGATCGCGGATGCTTTCCAGTAGGCGTTCTTGGCGGCGGCCATCTGCTGGCGCGCTTTCTTCAGTTCCGCGACGATGGTTTCATCCGTGGTGGCGGCGATGCCCTCGTCGAGGATGTCGATCACGCTGCCGAGGCAGTCGGAAGCCTCCCAGCCATCGCTGTGCATTGCTCCGGCGATTTTCTGTCCGGCTTCGGTTTTCCAGTAGGCTTCGGCGATCTTGCATTCGGTCTGCTTTTTCATTTGCATCTCCTTGTGGTTGAAGGTTTTTTCTCGCTGTGACGGTCAATTAAGCGTGCTATTCTGTTTAATCCAGCGGAAAATCAATAATTTATCGAAGATTTATGAATTAAAAAAGCCGCCTCGCGGCGGCTCGCTGTTTTCAGCCGAGGAATCGTGTCACGCCATACTGCTGAAACGCCTTTTTGACATCCCCGTCCTCTTCGGCCGGATAATAGTCTTGCGGCAGGTAACGGTCGGTGAGGTTTTTCAGGTCGTAATGGTATTCGCCGTAGAGCAGTGCTCCGCACTCGTCATATTTCATGCGGAAGTCCCGAACCCCGGCCCGGGCCATCAGCCACGCAAGGAACTGCCAGACCTCGGTATCATCAAAGCCCCACTTCACCCAGCCGTAGACGGAGACCACGCTGCCGGACTGGGCGATTTCAGCATCGAACAGGTAGCGTCGCTCGCTCCCGATGTAGATGCCGCGTTCCTCCCGGTCGGCGGCCCATTTTGCTTCAGTCAGAATCTTGAAGAGTTTTCCAGCTTCCTCCGGAGAGGCGACCGTGATGTCAATGTCCACGAAGCAGTTGTTGGCCATTTCAATACCCCGCTTTCTTCTGGCGGCAGTTCGCGCACATGGTTTTGTTGCTGCCGTTGAGTTTGATTTCGCCCATCGGCTCCCAGTCTCCGTTCGCCCAGACCTTGGTGATGAAGCCTTGTCCGTTATGCTCGCGCATTGCTTTCTTCGCCGCCGTCAGGCTGGTGAAGTCCTCGTTGTAGCCTTGTTCCTGGTTGACCACCGTGTAGATTTTCATGTGAACCTCCTTGTGTTTAGGCCGGTTTTCCCGACTGACCTCAATTAAGCATGGAATTTACTGATAGCGAATGATTTAAGCAGTTTTTACCGAAGAAATATGCAATATTCTTCACGCGAGAAAAAAGTTTGATTTTTCTTCGAAAATCGACTTGCATAGTGTTTTATCCATGCTGCTGGAAAAATCGGAAAAAAGCAAAAGAGAAACCGGACTATGACTTGCATAATCCGGTGAGGATTCTGTGGATCAGCGATGCCGTTCAAGGTCCCGCAGGGCTTCGGCCCGTGCCTTTTCGATGCCCTCCGGGCTCAGGTCTTCAATTATCGCGACTCCGAACGCGGGCGGCGGCAGCGGTGTTTTCTTCAGGTCGAGAAACGTTGTGCAAATCTGGAACAGTTCGACCGGGGCTTTGGCATCGGTAAAATCGCCGTCATCATCCTCGCATACAATCAGCGCGTTTCCGGCAATGCCCTGGGATTTCGGAAACCGGAACCCGACCTTCCAATCACGCAGGCGTCCCTCTTCATCGACTATTGCGAGATGAGTTCCGCCGAGCGGCACGAGCTGAATCATCGTGCATCCGATCTTGTCATAAAATGCCTCCAATTTGTTTTCGATCTGAACTTCCTCGACCTTACGGGCGACCGCATTAATAAAAATCGCTCTCATTTGCCATCCTTTCGTTGGCGGTTTTCAGCGCTTTCCGGCGAGGCTCCTTACCTCGCCTTGACAGTGCGGTATAATGGCATGCCTTTCCGGAATATCCAATGCACAAGTCGTTTATAATCAGCATAAATTATCGAAAAATCTTTGGTTTTCGACTTGCTTTTCCATCATCCGCAATATGCGGACGGGATCCGGCCTGAGGTCCCGTCCGCGATTCGTTCGATCTTCACCTGCGTGTCAATCAAACCATGCCCGTGCCGTTTCTTCAATGCGCCGTGCAGCCCTGACCAACCAGCCCTCCTGCCTGGCGCTTTCCAATGAAGTCCTGTCTTCCTGATGATCGCGTCCCTGCGCAAAATCGGAATCCCGGAACAGGTGATTGCTGGGACCGGGCAAGCGTTTCAGCAAGTAAGATCGGGTTTCCTCAAACTCAGGTCCGACGAGCCCAACGTCCATCAGAAAACTCTCCATCGCGGCTTTGCTGCACCCCACGCCGCAGGA
>Ga0256405_10010588_pt1 | contig 12110 bp, 13 predicted proteins | sample RumenRJG_02DNA_FD_189096 | JGI IMG/M metagenome (GOLD analysis project Ga0256405, IMG submission 189096) | Bovine rumen microbial communities from Lethbridge, Alberta, Canada - RJG_02 | ecosystem: Host-associated > Mammals > Digestive system > Stomach > Rumen | place: Canada: Alberta...
TCAGGGCAGAAACGTCCGTGTGGTGATGTACAAGGTAAAGGTGTTCATCCGCGGATGGCTTGGCTACTTCTATATAGCGAGTATGCGAAACATGATGAAAAGTTGGGACGAATGGCTGCGCCGCCGCTTTCGGATGTATATATGGAAGCAGTGGAAGAAACCCCGAACCAGGATGAGAAACCTAATGAAATTAGGTGTGCCAGACTGGCGGACTTGGGCACAAGCTTAACGATGCCAGACAAATGGCCGAAAATGCTTTACTTGCAAGATTTTGACTCAATGGAGCACTTCAAAGAAGAGCTCATCGACTATCTCGACTACTACAACAACCGCAGAATCAAACTAAAACTAAAGGGCCTGACACCTGCTCAACACAGATACCAGACCCTTCAGGTCGCTTAATTATATTTTTGTCTAACTTTTGGGGTTCACTTCTGGTTATTTATCCCTTCTTGTTTATATCTTTGCAGGATACCCCCCTATTCAAAAAAACTAAACAGCCAAACAAAAAACGGCTGGAGCCTTGATTACCAAGGTATCCAGCCGTTTTTTTAATCAAAAATCTGGGATCAGTTAATAACTGGCAACAAAAGAATCGAGCAGTCAGCTTACGACCCTTTTTCCGGGAAGATTTGATTGCCCTCGCCAAGCTCGGATAACTGGCGAGAGATGCGCGCGTAGCTCTGGCGGGTGTGGTTCAGCATGCGCTCGTAAGCCTTTTCCTTGTCTGTTTCAAGAAGCGCCTCCAGGATAGACAGATGCTCATGGCACACGGCGAGAATGATCTCCGAAGAGGTGGGGGCGTTATTCTCGGTAAAAAAGCGGTAGCGCATGGAGCTGAGCATCGTGTTGTCCAGAATCTTTTGAAATTGAGAATTGGGGACATACAGGTAAATCAGCGAATGGATCTTATAGTCCGAGTTCATGTACATATGGAAATCGTTCGTGGACATGGTCTGATTGATGTAGTCCCGAACAGAGAGGAGATCCTCGCGGGGGATCAGGCCGCATGCGCTGCGCGTGGCAAAGGGCTCAAGAAGGATTCTGAGTTCCCAGTTTTCGTCAATTTCCTTTCGCGTGACAGGCGCGACAATGGCACCATGGCGCGGCACACGCACTACAAAACCATCGTTGACAAGAAGATTCAGCGCTTCGCGGATCGGCGCGCGGCTGACCTGCAGCACCGAAGCAAGCTCATTTTCAGGCAGCTTGGTGTTCGGCGTCAGCTGTCCGGTCATGATCTGATCGCGGAGATATTCATAAACCTTATCACACAAGGAATTGAGTTCCAAAACAGATCCAAGATTGTCCAAAATTGCACCTCAATAATCAGAGTAATACTACAATAGCACAGCTTTGCACAGAATGTCAATGAGAGCAGAGAAGAACAAAAACAAGTATTTTTCCGGGGATTCCGGGAAAATGCATCGCTCGAATTTTTTCCGTCCGCAAAGAGAAAGCAACAGAAAACAAGCAGCCGGGAAGTACCCGGCGAGAAGCGCAACAGCTTGACATTCCCGCATTTCCCAAGAAGGGAAAAGGCTCTCTGCCTTCGTGGGGAGCGAAGAGGTTTGGACTTTCTGCCGCCTAATTTGCACAAATAAGCCACGACATTTTTGTGCCCTGTATACAGTTGACAAGAATTAATGCATTTTGTATACTGTCGACAGAAGACAAAATGCGCATGGAGGTGAAAAGAAATGTTGTCTGCGGATCATGGGGAACACAGTTGGAATGTGAAACTGATCAGCAAAACGCGGATCGCCTCGGAAGGCGCCGGCCAGATCGTGGTGGAGAAAAATGTCGCCTATATCGCGCACCTGATAGGCGAGGGGATCACGATGGTGGATGTGAGCGATCCCGGTTCGCCCAAGGTGATCGCCAAGGTCGCGCCGCCCTTGCGTTCTCATTCCCATAAGGTTCAGGTAGCCGACGATCTGATGCTTGTCAATAACGAACGGTATAAGAAGAATGAGCCCTGGGTCGGGGGCCTGCGCGTTTTTGACGTCGCCGATCCTGCGTCTCCCCGGGAAATCGGCTTTCTGGAAACCGGCGGGAAGGGCGTTCACCGGATGTGGTATACCGGCGGCCGTTACGCCCATATCACCGCGCACCAGGATGGATTTACCGATTATATCTATTGCATTGTTGATTTATCCGATCCCACGAAACCGGAAATCGTCTCCCGCTTCTGGCTGCCCGGCATGCATGAGGCCGGCGGCGAGCAGCGGACCTGGGATCAGGACAAGCGTTTCCGCGCCCACGGGCCTCCGATGGTCTGCGGCGACCGGGTCTATCTTGGCTGGACGGACGGCGGCTTTACCACGCTGGATATTTCGGATATTCTCCATCCCAAAATGCTCGCGCACCTGAACTTCTGTCCTCCCTTCGGCGGACTATTCCACACGGTCCTTCCTCTTCCGCGCAGGGATCTGCTGGTTGTCACCCAGGAGGCTCACGTCGATTTTTGCCAGGAACCTGAAAAATACGCCTGGATCATCGACAACCGGGTGGAGACGAATCCGATCCCCGTTTCCACGATCCAGGTCGAGAGCGAGGGCTTTGACCGGAAGGGCGGACGCTTCGGCCCCCATAATATCCATGAAAACCGCCCGGGTTCCTTCATTGATGACGAATATGTGTATATCACCTATTTCAACGGCGGTCTTCGCATCATTGATATCCGGGACAAGTATCGCCCCCGTGAGGCGGGCTGGTTTATTCCCGCGTGCCCGGAAGGGCAGAGCGCCGTTCAGACAAACGACGTCTTCGTGGACGATCACGGGCTGATCTATCTCGTGGATCGCTGGGACGGCAGCATGTATATTTTGAGATTCACGGGCAGAGAGTAAAAGAAACCATAAAAACTTTATAAAACAGAAAGGAGAACCAACATGAAAAAGTCCTTAGCGCTGTTACTGGCTCTTTCGCTGATCTTTGCGCTTTGCGCCTGCGCGAGCACCGAGCCGGCAACTGCCCCCGCAACGCAGGCACCGCAGACGGAGCAGGAGCCTGCGCCTGCCCCACAAGAGGAAGAGACTCCCGCTGCGTCCGCAGACAACTATCCCGCGGAGATCATCAACGTGGTGATCCCCACCGATGAAGGCGGCGCCGTCGACCGCGCGGTCCAGGCCTTAACCTCCGTGTGGAGCAAAAAGCTCAACGCCACGTTCCAGCGGAGCTTCTATCCCGGTGCGAACGGCCAGGTCGGCTATGAGTACTTCGTCACGACCGAGCCAGACGGCTACAACCTTCTCTGCAACAACATCGGCCCTGACATGCTGATGTACTCTCTGCAGAACCCCGGCTATGATTTCCCCGGCGACTATGTCTACTTTGCCGCCATGGACTCCGACCCCTGCGTGATCTGGGTCAGCAAGGACAGCCCCTTCAACACGATCGACGATCTGATCGCCGAGGCCAAGACCCGCACCGTCACGATCGCGACCAGCCGCTATCCGCACCCGGCGACCCTGGCCTGCCTGCTGCTGGCCGAGCAGACCGGCGCCGACTTTAACATCATTCCTTATGGCGGCGGCTCCGCGACGCGCAACGCCGGTATCACCGGCGAGGTCGACGCCGTTACGACCCAGCTTTCCTCCTCCAGCGATCTGCTCTCCGAGGTCAAGGTGCTGATCCTGTTCAACGACACCAACGAGTGGCCCGAACAGTCTCAGAACGCGCCGGTTCCCGGCGATAAGGGCTGGAACATCCCGGCGATGGGCGTTAACCGCGCCTGGGCGGTGTCCACCAAGTTTATTGAAAACTACCCCGAGCGCTATGCGAAGCTCGTCAGCACCTTTGAAGAGGCGATGAACGATCCTGAGGTCCTGACCGCCTTTGAAGCCGCCGGCATGGATCCGAGCACGATCGGTTACATCGACCGGGACGGCGCCATGAAGATCGCAGAAGGCACACTCGCCATGGCCAATGAATACGCCGAGGTTCTTTCCGGAGGCAAATAAGCAAATCCGCGTGAGAAGAACTGCGGCAAAGGGATTTTGCTGCAGTTCTTCTCTTTTACACATGGAAGAAGGCAAAGAGCGTCTGCTTTCGTTGTGTCTCAGTGTTTGAGGGAAGGAGACACCCTATGGATCATGACAAAAAGAAACAAAACACCGGCGCAGAGTGGAAGCTGATTGATTTTGTCATTCCCACGCTTGCCTTTGCGCTTGCCGCCTATTATCTCTACTCGCTGCGGGAACTGCCCAGCGTGGCGCAGTATTACGGAGGCACGATTTCCGTACTGATCGGAGTCTGCTTCGTTGCCTTTGTGATCTCGTTTTTTAAAAACAAAGTCTATCTGCAATTCAAAACCCTGTCCTCGATCTTTAAAAAAGGAGCGATGGCAGACAAGGAGACGGGCAAGACCGTTACAGCGGTCCTTCTCCTTGCTCTTACGCTGCTGTACGTCTGGGCGATCAAACTGATCGGCTACACGGCCGCGACGTTTCTGTACCTGTGCGTCATCATGCCCTTTCTCGGCAGACGCGGGGTCTGGGGCATTCTGCTTCCGGCACTGCTGGTCACGGTGATCGGCTTTATTCTGTTCATCGTCATCCTGAACCTGAATATCGCCCTTGATCCGATCTCCAGAAGCCTGAAGTACCTGATCCGCGGCTGGATCTTCTGAAAGGAGGCAAGCGGATGGAATATTTGTCAAGCGCCTTTGCGTCGATCCTTTCCAGCTGGTATCTGGTGCTGATCGGGGCGTTCATCGGCATTCTCGCCGGGGCGATCCCCGGCTTCTCGGCGAGCAACACGCTCATCATCATCCTGCCGCTCACTTTGAATATGCAAACCGAGCCGGCGCTGGCTCTGATGATCTCCATCTACTGCGGCGCGCAACTCGGCGGATCAGTCCCGGCCATTCTGTTCAACGTACCCGGGACAGGCTCTGCCGCTGTGACCTGCTTTGACGGGCACCCCATGCAACAGCAGGGAAAAGGCTGGAAGGCCATTATCATCGCCTATATCTCGTCGTGTCTCGGCGGCATGCTGACCACGCTCATAACGTTGTTTTTCCTGCCCGCCCTGCGGAAGGTGGTCTATTATTTCGGGACCGTAGAGTGCTTTATTGTGATCCTTTTCGGCATCGTGCTCATTGCACAGCTATCGAGCAAAAGCGCGCTGAAAGGGGCGGTCTCCGGCCTGCTCGGCCTTCTGATCGGAGGAATCGGCTTCGATCATATATACAGCACGCCTCGTGCAACCTTTGGCCTGATCCAGCTCTATGACGGCGTGCCGAGCATCCCCGCCATTATCGGCCTGCTTGCCATCTCAGAGGCCATCATTCTGGCGCAGAAGACCCGCGCAAGCGGCCAGGAGAAGCTCCATGGCGAGTATAACGACAGCCTGAGTGAAACGCGCGACGGCATTGTCACGACGCTCAAGAACTGGATCACACTGATCCGTTCGGCGCTGATCGGCTATTTCGTCGGCATCGTTCCGGGCGCGGGCGCGTCGATCGGATCCTTTGTTTCCTATCAGCAGGCGCTGAATCTGGACCCGGAGAACCGGGACAGCTACGGGAAAGGGAACCCGCGAGGCATCATTGCCTCGGAAGCGGCCAACAACGGCCTTTGCGCGGGCTCTATCATCCCGATGATCGCGTTGGGTATCCCCGGGGGAAGCACGGCCGCTGTTATGCTGATCGTTCTGCAGTCACAGGGCGTTGCGCTTGGCCCGCGGCTGTTTATCTCCACGCCGAAAATGGCTTACGTCGTCTTCGGCATCATGCTGGTAGCCAATCTGGCGCTGCTGCTGATCGGGATCCCGACGATGAAAACCCTGTCCAAGGTGGTGAATCTTCCCGCTACGATCCTGGTTCCATCTATTATTTCCTTTACACTGATCGGCGCCTTCTCCGAACGGAAGTTCATCTTCGATATGCTGCTGGCCCTGCTGTTCGGCGTGATCGGCTACATTATGAAAAAGCGCGGCTTTTCCGTCCACGCCTGCCTGCTCGGCATCATGCTGGGAAGCAAGGCGGAACAGTATTTCTTGCGTTCTCTGCAGCTGGGAAGCTACAAGCTCGGTTACTTCTTCTCGCGTCCGGCGGGCAATGTGCTCTGGGCGCTGCTGGTCCTGTCGCTGCTGCTCCCGCCGATCAGCGCATATCTGAAAAAACGCAAACGTGAAAAAACGACCTGAAGCGGACCGCCGCTGAAATAATACCGATTTGGAAAGGATGAATGACTATGGCACTGGCTGTATGTCTCGATGACATTAAAGCTGCTTCCGAGCGGCTTGCGCCTTATGTGAAGAGGACCCCGATCCTTCGAGCGGAAAAGCTGGATGACGATCTGGGCTGCGAAGTGTATTTCAAGCCGGAATGTCTGCAGAAAACCGGCTCGTTCAAGATCCGCGGGGCCACAAACAAGATTTTGACCCTGACCCAGGAGGAGAAGGACCGCGGCATCATCGCGTCCTCGTCCGGCAACCACGCCCAGGGTGTCGCCTACGCGGCGGGCCTGCTGGGGATCAAAGCCACGATCGTCTTGCCCACGAATGCTCCGCAGGTAAAGGTGGACAACACGCGCGCACTCGGCGCCGAAGTGGTGCAGTACGGGTTCGGATCGATCGAACGCTATAAAAAGCTCTATGAGATCGTTGCGGAAAAGGGCTACACGGTCGTGCACTCGTTCAACGATCCGGCGCTGATTGCCGGACAGGGCACGGTCGGCTATGAGATCATGCAGGATCTGAGCGATGTGGACACGGTGGTCGTCCCGCTGGGCGGCGGCGGTGTACTGGCCGGCGTGGCTGTCGCCGTAAAGGAGAGCAATCCCGCCGTCCGCGTCGTAGGCGTGGAGCCCTCGCGCATCCCGCGCTATTCCGAAAGCCGAAAAGCGGGAAAACCGGTGGAGGTCGAGCTGCAGGACACCGTCGCCGACGGGCTCATGATCACCACCACAGGCAGCAATACATACCCCATCATAGAAGAATATGTGGACGAGGTCATTCCTGTCGACGATGAATACATCGTCCGCGCGCTCAATGAGATCGTATACAAAGGCAAGGTCCTGGTGGAGCCTTCGGCCGCGATCGGCGTTGCAGCGGTGCTCAGCGGAGCGCTGAAGGTCAGAAAGGATGAAAAGGTCTGCTTTGTCCTGACCGGCGGCAACATAGATCCCAATAAGCTCTGTGAGCTGACATCGCGGTCCTGAACGACAATCCCCCGCGCTTTCGCCCGGATTCATCGAACGAAAGCGCAGGCGACCCATTTTGAAAGGAGAAAGAGCGATATGCCTATCGTAAAGGCGGACCCCAAGCGGGTCAACGCAGGCGTTCATTTTACGCTTGGCAACTATGCCCTGGTCGAGGGCGCCATCGCCGCCGGCTGTACGTTCTTCGGCGGCTACCCCATCACGCCTGCCAACGAAATCTCTGAAATGATTTCAAAACGGCTGCCTCAGGTAGGAGGACACTATCTGCAGGGCGAGGATGAGCTCTGCTCGATCTTCGCGTGTGCTGGCGCGTCTCTGGCGGGAGCAAAAGCCATGACGGCCACGGCCAGCGCGGGCTTCAACTACATGCAGGAGGGCCTTGGATACTGTTACGCGATCGAGGCGCCCGTGGTGGTGGTGGACGTGCAGCGCTGCCGGGGAGAAAACTACGCCTCCCAGGCCGATGTCATGCAGATGCGTTACGGCGCCAGCGGCGATTATGAGGCCATCGTCGTCTGCCCGTCCTCGGTGCAGGAGCTGTTCGACTATACGGTATGGGCATTTAATCTGGCGGAGAAGTATCGGAATCCCGTGATCATCCTCAGCGAGACCACGATTGCGCTGATGCGCGAGCGGCTGTACATCCCCTCGGCGGAAGAGATCGAGCTGTTTGAGCGCCGTTACACGACGGCGGCGCCCGGCGAATACGCGCCCTTTGCGGCAGAGGAATTCTCGTGCCCCGATTTTGCGCCGCTGGGAAAAGGCTACCATACCATTTACTCCTTGAACCCCCACGATGAAAAAGGCAGCATCGACTGGGATCCCGACGTCTTTGAGCGCCTGTACCGCCGGATCACGGGGAAAGTGCGGGAAAACAGCGCGGATATCTGCCGGACGGAGCAGTACCTTTTGGACGACGCCGAGATCGCGCTGGTGGCTTACGGCAGCGAAGTGCGCCCTGCGAAGGAGGCCGCGCAGATGCTCAGAGACAAGGGCGTAAAAGCCGGTGTCCTGCGCCTGTGCAACGTCTGGCCGGTGCCGGAAGAAGCCATTTTGGAAACCGCCTCGCAAGTCGGACATCTCTTCGCCGTGGAGATGAACAACGGCAAGTATTTCCATGAGATCCAGCGCTGCGCCCTCGGCCGCTGCCCGGTCACGCCCGTAACCAAAAACAGAGGCCTCATCCACACCCCCATGGAGATCTTCCAGAGCGTCATGGACGCTCTTTCCTGAGAGAGGAAGTGAAAGTATGCCTGAACTGATCAAAAATCCGAACCGCAGATTCCTTCGCGAGGAAAAGCTCCCGCACTTCTTTTGCAGCGGCTGCGGCGCGGCACAGGTGCTCAATTACTTTACCCAGGCGCTGGACGCGCTGGAGCTGAACCCCGAGAACATGCTCACCATCGGAGGCGTGGGGTGCACCGCCAGGATCCCCGTTTATCTGAAATCAGACACCTTCCACGGCATCCACGGGCGGACCCTGGCCTGGGCCACCGGAGTGCGGCTGACGCAGCCGGAGCTTCCCATCGTGATCTTCTGCGGCGACGGCGATCTTGCCTCCATCGGCGGCAATCACTTCATCCACGCCGCCAGAAGGAATCTGGACGTGACGGTGATCATGGTCAACAATCTGAACTTCGCCATGACCGGCGGACAGGTGGCGCCTACCACGCCGGAGAATATGCGCACGATGACCACGCCCTTCGGAAATGTGGAGCCGCACTTCGATATCTGCCGCGTCGCGCAGGCGGCGGGCGCCACCCATGTGGAGCGCTGGACGACTGCGCAGCCCCAGCAGTGCGTGGCGGCGATGAAGCGCGCGCTGTGCCACAAGGGCTTTTCACTGGTCGAGATCGTCGCGCAGTGCCCGACGCATTACGGCAGATATGCCCTCGGCACCGGCAGCGCGATCGCCTGTATCGACTGGATCAGGAAAAACACCGTGACCATCCGGCAGGCGGAAGCCATGACGGAGGAAGAGAAAAAGGATAAGTTCATCTGCGGACTGTTCGTCGACGAAGAGCGAAGTGTTTTCAGCGGAACCAGCGTGAAATGAAGGAGGGAGCAATATGGAGTATCCTGTAAAAATTTCCCTGTGCGGAATGGGCGGACAGGGGATCATCCTGTCGGCGGTGATCATGGGAACGACCATGGTCAAAAAGAACGGCCTTTATGCCACGCAGACGCAATCATACGGATCGGAAGCTCGCGGCGGACAGTGCCAGGCGGAGCTGATCATTGACCGCGAGCCGATCAACTCCCCGGTGGCGGAGAAAAAGGATATCCTGGTCGCCCTCTTTCAGGAGGCTTATGAGAAATATATCGGATCGCTCAAACCCGACGGGATCCTCATTTACGACCCCGACCTGGTCAGCGAACTGAAAACAGACGTTGCCCGAAGCTGCGCGCTTCCCGCGACCCAGATGGCCACGAACCTGGGCAACCGGATGTCCGCCAATATGATCGTTCTGGGCTATCTCGCCGCTGTTTTCGACATGTTCAGCAAAGAGCAGCTCATTGAGATCGTCAAAGCGGAGACCAATCCCCGTTTTCTTGACTCCAATCTGAAGGCCATCGAGGCGGGCTATCTCTACGGCCTTGAACACGGCGGCCCGGCGGAGGGAGGAGAACATGGATCTCTTTGAGTTTGAAGGAAAAAAACTGTTCGCCCAATACGGAATCCCCGTTCCGAACGCCCGCTTCGTCCAGCCCGAGTGCGACGAAGCGCCGCTGGATTACCCCTTCATGCTGAAGGCGCAGACCCTCTCCGGCGGCCGGGGCAAGGCAGGCGGCGTCAGACCCTGCCGGGATCGGGCGGACTTTGAGAAGAACAGAAAGGAGATCCTGGCGCTCACCATCAAAGGCAAGCCGGTCTGCGGCCTTCTCGCGGAGGAGATGCTGTCCATCGAAAGAGAGATGTATCTGGCCATCTCCCTCCAGGGCTCCGAGACGCCCAAGCTCATCGCCAGCGCCGCAGGCGGTATGGAGATTGAAAGCCTGGCCAAAACCGAGCCCGACAAGATCCTGGTGATGGATCTGGATCCCTTTACCGGCCTGTCGGCAGAGCAGAAGGAAACGCTGATCGAATTCCTGTCTCTGGAGCAGCAGCCGGAGGCGTGGGAATTGCTTGAAAAGCTGCAGAATTGCTTTTTCGCATCAGATGCGCTGCTCGTCGAGATCAATCCTCTCGGGATCGTCGGGGGCAGATTGGTGGCGCTGGACGCCAAGGTCTCCCTTGACGATCACGCGGCTTTCCGCCAGCAGGAGCTGTTCGCCTCCCTGCGGGAAGACCGGCAGCCGCTTTCACACTATACCGAACAAACGTCTGACGGCACCACGATCACCTTTGTCCCCCTCGAGGGAGATATCGGTCTCATATCCGACGGCGCCGGCACAGGCATGCTGACGCTTGACATGGTTACGGACTTTGGCGGCCGGGTCGCAAGCTTCTGTGAGCTGGGCGGAACGACGCCCGCAAGCACCATGTACAAGGCGATGGAGTACACAGTCCTCGGGCAGAAGGATCTGAAAAGCCTGCTCATTGTCCTGATCGGAGGATTTAACCGGATGGACGACATGGCCAACGGCATCACTTCATTCATCCGGGATCACGGGCTTTCTGTCCCCCTGTATGTCCGTATGGTCGGGAATATGGAGGAGGAGGGAAGGCGGATCATGGCAGAGGCCGGATTGCATACCTATTCCTCTCTGTCCGAAACGGTGAAAATGGCCGTCAAAGCCGCGGAGGTGTGAGAGATGTCTATTTTGATCAATAAGGATTCAAAAGTCCTGGTTCAGGGCATCACAGGAAAATCCGGCAGGATGCAGACCGCGCTGATGGTCCAGAGCGGCACCCATGTGGTCGCCGGCGTCACACCCGGAAAAGGCGGGCAGGAGGTCGACGGCATCCCGGTCTACAACACGGTGCGCGAAGCGGCCGAGGAGCATTTCTTCGACACCGTCGTCTGCCTGGTGCCGCCCGCCGCCGCGAAGAGCTGCTGCCTGGAGGCGGCGCAGGCCCACGTCAAGCTCTTTATTCTTTGCACCGAGCAGATCCCCACCCACGACATTGCTCAGATCATCGCCTGCGCCAGACGCGAGGGGATGACGCTCATTGGCCCGGGCTGCTCGGGCGTGATCGTACCCGAGGTCTGCAAAGCGGGCTCGCATCCGGTCCGTTTTTTTAAGCACGGAAGCGTGGGGGTTGTTTCCAAAAGCGGAGCCTTATCCTATGAGGCCGGCAAGACCCTGACGGACGCCGGAATCGGCCAGAGTACCGTCGTCGGCATCGGCGGCGGCCCCAGCTTCGGCTTCACGCAGCGTGACGCCGTCGCGCTCTATGAGAACGACCCGGAGACCCGCGTGATCGTTCTTCTCGGAGAAATCGGGGGCAAGCTGGAGGAAGAGGCGGCGGAGTATATCAGCCACAGCGTGACAAAGCCCGTCATCGCCATGATCGTCGGGCGAAACGCGCCCCAGGGAAAGAGTCTTGGACATGCCGGCGCGATCGTCAGCGGAGATTTCGGCACCGCCGCGTCTAAGATCCGGGCGCTTCGCAGCGCGGGCGCGCAGATCGCCGCGTCTCCCGACGAACTGGTACGGCTGGTCGGCGCCGCGCTTCAACAGACAGAAAGGAAAGACTGAAAATGGTTTATATCGATGTTGAGCTGTGTAAAAGCTGCAAGATCTGCAAGGCTAACTGCCCGAAGGATGTGTTCGGTTTTTCCGAGCATGTCAACAAAAAAGGCTACAATTACGCCCAGGCCGTCAATGTCGATGCCTGCATCACCTGCGGACTCTGCGAGCGCTTGTGCCCCGATCTTGCCATTCATGTAGAAAAATAAAAACGATGCCTCCCGGCAACCCGGGGCTTTCGTGGAAACGAGGAACAGATCATGATAAAACCAGCAAACAGGATCAATAAAATCCCTTTCTCCGCCA
>Ga0256405_10010589_pt1 | contig 12108 bp, 10 predicted proteins | sample RumenRJG_02DNA_FD_189096 | JGI IMG/M metagenome (GOLD analysis project Ga0256405, IMG submission 189096) | Bovine rumen microbial communities from Lethbridge, Alberta, Canada - RJG_02 | ecosystem: Host-associated > Mammals > Digestive system > Stomach > Rumen | place: Canada: Alberta...
ATCCACGGACTGTATGACGCCGATATCTCCGTTAAAGACTTCTTTATCATAGTTGTTGCGGATCTGCATGACCTTGTCATTGGCTTTGAAAAGAAACCCGCCGCGCTTCAGCCCCTGGTCCCCGGGGTTCAAAGCCTGCTGCAGGGCCTGGTTCAGGTTTGCCGCGCCAACCACGCCCCGCTGCATGGGTGTCAGGACCTGGATCTCTGAAGGCGGCGTCCGGTAATAGCGGGAAAGTTTGGTGGTGACCAGTTCCGTAATGGTCTGCGCCGCTTCCTCCGCCAGGACCGCGCTGTCTTCTATGTCCAGCCCCTTCTTTCCAGCCTGGCTTTCCATATCCATGAAGAAGAAATCACTCGCCGCCCCGTTGGAGATATCCGGCATCTTCCCGCTGTTGATGCGATGGGCGTTCATGATGATGCGGCTGGTCTGCGCCTGACGGAAAATCCGGGTGAGGCGCACCACCGGGAACTGTCCGGAATCGATGATATCCCGCAGCACATTGCCGGCGCCAACACTCGGCAGCTGGTCGATATCCCCCACCAGAATCAGCGTCATGGTGTCCGGAACTGCCTTCAGGAGGTTGTACATGAGCATGATGTCGATCATGGAGCACTCGTCCACGATCAGCACATCCCCTTCCAGCGGATGCTCCTCGTTTCTCTGGTAACCCTCCGGAGGCTTTACTTCCAGAAGACGATGTATCGTTTTTGCTTCCATCCGCGTTGCTTCGGAAAGACGCTTTGCGGCGCGGCCAGTGGGCGCTGCCAGCAGGATCTTCGCTCTGGCTTCCCGGAAGGCTGTTATGATCCCGAGGGTGGTGGTCGTCTTTCCTGTGCCGGGCCCTCCGGTGAGCACCAGGACCTTGCTCCGCACCGCCATGAGGATCGCCTGCATCTGGACCTCGTCGTAATGCATACCCGTCCTGCGGCTGATGCGCTCCTTAAGGCCGGCGGGATCCACATGGATTCCCTGGTGATTTCCGCAAATGGCGCCCAGACGCTTTGCCGTTCCCGCCTCGGAGAAGTAAAAAGGCGGAAGATAAATGGCCTTTTCCGGCACAGCATCCGGCGCGGCGTCTTCCGGAAGCGGGACCGGCTCAGTGATCACATCCTCCGCGTGGATCATCTCATCCAATGTCATGGAAAGGACGTTTTCATCAACGGCAAGCAGCTCCGCCCCGGTTTTCAGAAGCATCTCCCGCGTGGCGTAACAATGTCCGTCCTCAGAGAGCTTGTTTAAGGTGTAGAGAATGCCGCTCCTGAGGCGCACATATTTTTCGTGGTTAAAGCCCATCTTTTCCGCGATGGTATCCGCTGTCTTAAAACCGATGCCCCAGATATCATCCGCCAGGCGGTAAGGATTTTCCTGCACGACCTTGATGCTGTCGTTTCCGTAGGTTTTATAGATCTTCGTGGCATGGCTGGTGGAGACATCATGGCTCTGCAGGAAAAGCATGATGTTCTTGATCTCTTTCTGCTCCTGCCAGCTCTTTTTGATCCGTTCCACCCTGACTTTGCCGATACCGGCGACCTCCAGCAGGCGGTCCGGGTCCTCCTCGATCACATTCAGGGTGTCGGCGCCGAACTGCCTGACGATACGGCCGGCGAATTGTGGCCCTACGCCCTTCACCAGGCCGCTGCCCAGGTATTTCTCGATGCCGTAAACCGTCGCTGGCAGCGTCTCTTCAAAGGTCTCCATGGAAAACTGTCTGCCGTACTTCGCGTCGATCCGCCAGCTACCGCCGAGGTACAGGACGCTTCCCACATGGACATCCGGCATGGAGCCGACCACAGTCACCAGGTCCTGGAAGCCCTTGGCCCGGCACTTAATGACAGAGTAGCCGTTCTGCGCATTCTGATACGTGATGCGCTCCACTACACATCTAAGGTGTTCCATTTACTCTGTCACCTCCTCCCACACGGTTATTGCCGGGAGCAATTGCTTAAGACCAGGCAATTCTACAGGCGCTGGATCCCCTCAAACGCCGTTTTCTCAGTGTCCGAAATCATTTAGACGTAAATCTTAGTGGAAGTTCACATTCATTTATCTCCCAACATTCAATCTGTGATGTGCTCTCAATCGGCAGAGTGTCCATTATATCCTTTGCCTCTTTCACATACTGATTATTCTCCCAGACTTTTATATTTCCAACAATATAGAAACGGCACTTAGCCCGAGTGGAAGCCACATTAACAATATTGCTGTTAACAAATTCTTTTACTGCATATTTCAATTTTCTCTTTCTTAATATCCTGATCCTTTAATTTTGGAATAATAAATCTTCATTTTTCGTCTGTTAATTATAGAAATGTAACCACGATCCAACAAAAGAGAATGATGCCAATTATGCCACCGATGATCCCGGCCAGAGTCTCACTGTCTTCACTTGTCCAGCGGACTTCCCGGCGGGGAGTGTTCTTTTCGTCGTCATCCCCAAAGAATACGTCATAGAGCATATGGTCCTGTAAGTCGACCTTGCCGTCCATGTTCAGGTCAAACGGGTCGTAGTTCTTGCTCATAGCTGGCCTCCTTTAGAAAGCTGATTTTACCTCTTCCAGTATCAGTCTACTGAAAATGGTGTCCTGAAATCACCGCGCAAAACCGAATGTCAGTTCCTGTCACCAGTATCTCTTCTCTTCCTGCTCGATAAGAAGGGAAAGTAGCTGTTCTTGAAGTTCCGTCTTTGTAAGGCTCTTTACATACTTTTCCAGTTTCGTCAGGTGCTGCCTCTCCTCCTCTTCTGCTTCCTTTTTCCACTGTTCAACCTGTTTTCTGAAGTTTTTGGCGGATCCAAGAACTACAGTAAAATAAAGAGCAACCATATGCTTACAGATCACGTGGCGCCCAGCAGCGAAGGGACAGTCACAGGTGGAGCGGCGGGGATGTCCGATATCAAGATGGATATGATAAAGGTCTGTGCCCTGTACGGTGCCGGAATAAACATCCTGACCAATCTGTTTCCAGTCTTTTACCTTTTCTCTTCGTAGTAATCCAGCCCGCGCCAGACGGAATTCCCGCTGGCTAAATCAAGTAACGGCATCTGTCGGCCTCCTGGTGTCTTCTTCAGGTATCACACCTCTGATCCCTGTGACAAATCTGTGCGATACCATGCGTTATACTTCAGACATAAAGAAAAACAACAAATACTTTTTATAAATAAAGAGAGGGACATATACAATGATTATCAACGCGATTCTGCTTACCATCGGCCTTGTTGGCATTCCGGTTATGATCTGTGCTCATACCGAGCTCACCTGCCCCACAGCTGCATAAATCTCAGCTGGTAAGAATTACATAGGACTGTACCCGCCTTTCGTGATATCTCTTTTTTACCAGATTCAAGGGGCACGGTCAGTTACACAGAGTCGAAACGGCTGATTTAATCAGCGTTTCCTTAGTCTTTTCCCACATCTGGCTTCCTTCAGATTTCACCTCTCGGTGGACACCCTTACCTTCGGCTATACCCTTCCCACTGCCGACCGGATTCAGGACTTACACCCAGTAGAAACGTGCGCCACCGGGTGCACCATAAAAATCACCCGGTACCTTTTACGGTACCGGGCGATCTTCCCGATGTAATATGAGTGCATCATGGCCAGATTGACGGGATGAACAGGGTGATCTCGGGAATGTATGCTACCAAGAGAAGCGCTGTGATCAGCATTATTAACATCGGCATCAGCTTTTTTATAGTCCCCTCGAATTTCGCCCCGGAGATTCCGCACACAGCGTAGAGGCAGGGGCCCATAGGCGGCGTCACGCAACCGATCATCATTCCGAGACAAAGGACCATTCCGAAATGCAGTTTGTCAATCCCGTAGGACTGGGCTACCGGGACAAGGATCGGAGCAATGATCAGAAGACCTGCGATCGACTCGATCAGGCATCCTAGGATCAGGACGAAAATGATCACTAGGATAAGGAACACATATTTACTGTCCGTAAGACTCAGCATAAATTTCGTGAGCATCTGCGGAATTTTCGTGAAGGTGACGATCCAGCCCAAGAGCGTCGCCCCTGCAGTCATGTACATGCAGTTTCCTGTCGTGATGGCGCTTTCCCGGAGGATCATCGGCATATCCTTGAGATGGAATTCCCCATAAATGATCCCGACGAGGATTGAGTAAAAGAATGCAATCACGCCGGCCTCCGTCGGAGTGAATTTTCCGGAGAACATACCCGCGAGGATGATTATCGGCGCGCCGAGGGACAGGAAGGACCCCCTAAAAGTCTTAGCGAGCTTTTTGAAGCTGAACTTCTCCGAAGCTCCCACCTTCACTCCCCGCTTGATCTCAAAATAGCAGCTCAGGATCAGCGCACCGCCGATGCAGCATCCGGGCAGGAAACCGCCTTTGAACATCTTCGCGACGGAGACGTTGGCCGTATTTGCATACATGATCATGATGATTGAAGGTGGAATGATCGGACCGATTACGGAGGATGCCGCCGTGATCGCCGCTGAGAATTCCTTATCATAGCCCTTCTGCTCCATGACGTGCATCTCAATCTTCCCGAGTCCTGCTGCGTCCGCCATGGCAGAACCGGAGATTCCAGCAAACACCATGGATGCCAACACGTTGACGTAAGCTAGTCCGCCCTTCAACTGGCCTACGATTGCGAGGCAGAAATCAAAGATCCTTTTTGAGACTCCGGAAGTATTCATTGTGTTCCCAGCCGTTATAAAAAACGGGACGGCAAGGAGCGTAAAAGAGGTTGGTCCGTTGATAAACTGCTGTGCGACCACCTTCAGGTCGATCCCGTTCATCATGATCACGCAGACAGCCGGCAGAGTAATGGAGAACGCGATCGGAATGCCTGCGAACACGCATAAAGAAAACAGAAAAATGATAAACAGAGCCTGTCCCTCAGCCATTCTTTTCTCTCCTTTTCTCTTTATACTTTCCGTATTCCTCAAATGCTTCATACATCTTGGAGACCCAGCCAAGGATCATGCAGGTCGAACTGATCACCAGCGGCGCGGCCGTCCAGGCGTTCGATATGACCATGGCATTTGTCTTCGTCGGAAGAAGGTGCATCATATAGGTATAGCCGTATCTCGCAAAAACATAAAGAATAAAGATCGAAACCAGGTGGATCACAAGCGTCCATATCAGACGCAGAAGCCCTTTTGACTTTACATAGAGGAAATCCACGTTCAGGAGATTGGCGGACAGATACATGTGCGCCGCCCCGAAAAACACGACCCATACTACCAGCAGAACGTTCAGTTCCTGTATCCAGAGAAACGATTTGTGAATGATCGTCCTCCTAGTGATCTCGAGAAAGTAAGTACAGATCATAACCGTGAGCATGACTGTGGCGGCGTCACGCAGAAAAGTGCTGAGATAATGAAGAAATTTCCTGTACTGTTTCAATGGCGCCCCCCTTTTTACACAGATTCTGAAAAGTTGGAACAGCCGTGAAGCTGTTCCAACCTTCTGTATTTTTCGCTTCTGGCCTGTGCTTACTTCAGGCCCTTCACTGCTTCCACGATATCCTTGTCAAGGTTTCCGCTGGCATAGAGCTTCTCATAAGCAACACCCATCGCATCTCTGAACGGTGCATAATCTAGCTGGTCAAAGTAGGTCACGCCCTTTTCCTTCTGAAGGAACTCAAGGTCTGCGTCAAGCTGTTCTTTGACATTGTCCGCGTAGGCCTGCATTCCTGCTGCCGCGCCGTCGTACAGGACTTTCTGCAGATCTTCCGGCAAGGATTCGACTTTCTTCTTGTTTCCGATAATGTTGTACAGCTGATAGAAGGTCTCGAATTTCGTGATGTACTTTGTAACGTCACAGTAGCTGTTGGCGTTAACAACGTTGAACGGAACCTCGACAGCCTCGATCATGCCCTGCTCAAGCGCAAGATAGATCTCCGTGTAGGATACCAAATACGGAGCCGTTCCGAAAGCTTCCCAGGTAGCATACTGTGCCGGGGTATCATAGACACGACACTTCAGACCCTTAATGTCATCGTAGCTCTTGATCGGCTTCGTGGAACACAGGACACGGAACGGTCCCTGCTGTCCAACCCAGGTCTTATCCATGAGCAGCGTGTTTGCGTCGGAAAGCGCCTGGACTGCCGGTTTGAAAATATCGGAATTATAGAATGCCTTGAGCTGTTCGATATTCTCAAACAGGAAATAAGTCTGCGGGACATTGAACAGCGGGCTGTAAAGCGTCATATGCTCCATCGGCGCGACGAAGAAATCCTGCGATCCCATAGAAACTGCCTCGATCTGGGTCTGGGAATCACCCAGCGTGGAGTTGTGATACACATCCACAGAGATCTTTCCGCCCGACTTGTCCTCGACGTATGCCTTGAATGCTTCCGCGGCAACACCGTCGGCACTGTTCTCCGGGTTGTAGGTGCCTATACTGAAGGTATAGCTTTCTCCAGATGCTGCGGCTTCCGTGGCAGGGGCTTCTGCCTTCGTCTCAGAAGGAGCGGCTGTCGCAGCAGCCGGAGCCGCAGTTGTCGCCGCTGCCGTTGTGCTTCCGCCTCCACCGCTGCAGCCGGCCAGAAGGCTCCCGGTAACAAAGAGAACCATTAACACAGCCAGATTCTTTCTCATATGATACTCCCTTCTGTTGTTAGATAACTGTAACCTCAAACCGCTTTTCTATCAAAGGGCAATGCGCAAGCCCTTGATATAGGTATACTCATCCAGAGAATACCGGCTCCCGTCTTTGCCGATCCCGCTGTTCTTGACACCACCGTGGGGTACGGCGGCGCCGGTTCCAGGGCCGTTCACATTCACGATCCCGTATCTTATCCCCTTGGAAAGGACCGCAACCTCATGGAGGTCTGCCGCCCAGATATAGGAGGAAAGGCCATACTGTGTGTCATTCGCCAAGGCAATTGCCTCCTCTAGGGTGTCATAGGGGACGATGCTGAGGATCGGACCGAAAACCTCCTCCTTCCAGACTCTCATGTCCCTAGTGACACCGGTAAGGATTGTCGGAAGGAAATAGAACCCCTTCTCTCTGTAATCCGGTTTCTTCCCGCCGGCGCAGACGACAGCGCCCTTTTCCACAGCATCGCTGACCAGCGCTTCCATCCGCTCCACAGCCTTCCTGTCGATGAGGGCGCCGGTGTTCGCGTTCTCATCCAGGGTGCCGCAGACCGCAGTCTCCGCCTCCGCCTTGCAGGCAGCGACGAATGCGTCATAGACAGATCTCTCAACGATGGCTCTCTGGGGCGAGACGCAGGTCTGGCCCGCGCAGCGCATCTTGTTGCCGACGATATGCTTCACCGCGGCGTCCAGGTTCGCCGTTGCCGTGACGATGGCCGGGGCGTTTCCGCCGAGCTCCATGGAAAACCGCTTGACGGAGGTGGTCGAATCCCGGATCATCTTCAGTCCGCCGGAGGTGGAGCCGATCATGGTAAGCATGGCCGGGATCTCGCTCCTGTTCAGGACCTCGCCGATCTCCTTCGCATCTCCCGCGATAATATTCAGAACGCCCTTCGGGAAACCGATCCGCTCCAGGATCTCCCCGAAATACATGGTGGAAAGCGGTGTCTTGGTCGCCGGCTTAATGACTGCCGTGCAGCCGGAGGCAAGGATCGGCCCGAGCTTTGTAGCCAGATTGTGCATCGGGAAATTCCATGCCAGGGATGCCACCACGACGCCCACCGGCTCCCTGACCGCCAGGAACATGTTCTTCCCGCCTGCCGCGTCCCGGATCCCTTCTGTGTGGTTGCACTTTGCCTGCTCTAGGAAATAAGTCAGGTAAGAGGTCAGGCTTCCGGGCTCGAACGCCGCATGGGCCCGCACCTTTCCCGTTTCATAGATCAGGAGGTCGATCAGGTGATCCGCTTCCTTTGCGATCTCATCGCGGAGCCTAAGGATCCAAGTGCCTCTCTCCTCCAGGGGCATCCCGCTCCATACCGGGAACGCATCCCTAGCAGCCTCTAGCGCTTCCTCGACCTGTGCTTTCGAAGCAAGCTTTATGTCCGCGACCCTCATCTCGTTGCCGGGGCAGAAGATAGACGTTTCTTTTCCTTCGCCCTCCCTCAGCTCCCCGTTGATATACATACGGAAATTATTTGTCGGAAGATCAAACATCTTTTTCTCCTCCCGCAGTCAGTCGTAAATGTGGATCTTGGCGATCGCATCGTCCAAATCTTTCATTTCAGATGCGGTCAGCTCCCATTCCGTAAACTTACAGTTTTCTTCGACCTCGGCCACTGTCTTGACGCCCGTGAGGAGGGTCGTCATGTAATCCTTGGCCACGTTCCAGTTGAGCGCCACTTGGGCGACTGTGCCGTTGTGGGCTTCCGCGATTCGATCCATAACCTTCAAGAGCTCTTGGATCTGGGAAAACCCGGGTTCCGTAAACATCGGCCCGTAGAAAGATGCCCGCATGTCTCCGGGTGCAAATTCCGGGGTTTCCCGGAACGCACCGGTCAGAATCCCACCGCCGAGAGATGCGTACCCCATGGTCGCGCAGCCCAGGGAGGCGTAATGCTTCAGGAGTCCTTCCTTCTGCCGGTTCACCATGTTGTACGGATACTGGACGATATCCAATGCCCCACCCTTTAGGAGACGGTCCGCAAGGTCCCGCTCCAGGTTTGACATGCCGAGATAGCGAACCTTTCCCGCTGCCTGGAGTTCCTTCATGCAGGCAATTGTCTCTTCGATCGGGGTGCCGACCCGGTCGTCCCAGTGCATCAGGTAAGCGTCCAGATAGTCTGTCTGCAGCCGCTTCAGGGATGCCTCGATGGACTTCATCATGTTCTTACGGCTGGAGTCCTTGATGGTTCCCTTGGAGCTGTCCTCCGGATCCACGAATTCGCTTCCGAACTTCGTGACAAGGAAGACTTTTTCACGGTAGCCGTCTTTCAGGGCCTTGCCGAGGATAGTCTCCGAACCGCCGGAGGCATAAATGGGAGCCGTATCAACGATATTCACGCCGTTGTCGATCATGGCGCGGACCGCGTTGATCGCGTCGCTCTCAGCGACTGCGCCGAACTGTTTTCCCCCAATGGCCCAGGTGCCGAGGCACAAGACTGAAACATCGATATCTGTCTTTCCGAACTTTTTATACCGCATAGCAAACCTCCTCCATCGTTCTTTTCAAAAGATCAGTCCTTAAACACATTCACTTTTTCTACTTCCTCCCAGGTCATGCCATAATCCTTCACAGCACTCTCCGGCGTTATATAGCCCTCCTCCAGATCCCGGATCACCAGCGCCCGATCGCGTTCCATCGGGTCGCCGTAGCCGCCTGCACCCGGCATGCGGCAGCGGAGGACTCCGTTTTCCTTCAGCGGCGTTCCAGACTTCTTCCCATCCACGACCGCCTCCTCCGAAGTGCCCGGATAGATAATGAATTTCCCGGGAAGTCCCGGCTTGCCGCCGAACAGTCCCCACGGAGGGGTCTTCTGCCGGTCCGCCTTCAGTGTGAACTGGCTGTCATGCCCCAGAACCCGGATATCCTTCTGCATTGCAAGTCCACCCCTGTACTTTCCGGGACCGCCGGAATCCGGAACGATCTGGTAACTGTCCGTCAAATACGGAAACTCAATCTCCATGCTTTCGATTGGAAGATTCGAGGTGTTCGTCATATGGGACTGCACGCAGTTCATTCCATCCTTCACGGCCCGCGCGCCGGAGCCACCTCCGAAGGTCTCCATATAGACATAGAATTCCTTGTTTTTCGGATCTACTCCGCTGAAGTACACACCCGTGATGGAGCTGTTGCAACCTGCCATGACCCGGTCCGGTACGATCTGTCCCATTGCTCCAAAGATAAGATCCGCCGCACGTTGAGCCGTGTCACTTCGTCCCGCGCATGCCGCCGGTTCCGTGCACCCGAGGATGCAGCCAGGACGAGACTTGATCTCGATGGCCCTGTAATATCCTCCATTCGGCGGAAGAGTGGGATCGATAATGCTTCTCAGTCCGTAGTACACCACGGCTTGAAGCGCGGACAACGGAAGGTTGATAGCTCCCTTCACCTGATCCGGATTGTTGGAGAAATCGAGGACCACGCTGTCTTCCCTGATCTCGATCTCCACGCTGAGTTCGATGGTGCCGCCGCCGACGCCGTCAGAATCCATATAGTCCGTAAACCTTGCTTTGCCGTTGGGAATCTTCTGTACTGCCAGGCGGAACTTTCTCTCTGTATACTGAAGGAGTTCCTCCATGGCGGACGTCACTGTATCGAAGCCGTATCGCCGGCAGACATCCTCCACTCTCTGGGATCCCTTCCTGTTGCAGGCGAACTGTGCATTCAGGTCGCCGCGCCGGATATGGTTAACCCGGCAGTTCAAGAGGATCAGGTTCAGGATGTCCTTGTCGATCACGCCTTCATGGAAGATCTTCACTGGCGGAATCCGGATGCCCTCCGCATAGATCGAATCCGAGTCCGCCGCATTGGAGCCAGGGACTCTTCCGCCGACGTCATTGTGGTGGGCGATGCTGGCGACCCATGCGATGATCATTCCGTCCCAAAAGACCGGGGACGCCACCGCGATATCTGGAAGATGTGTACCGCCGCCGTTGTATGGATCATTGGCAATGAACATGTCCCCGGGAAGGATCTCCTCAGCACTGAAATACTCCTTGATCTTTCCCACCAACGCAAGCATCGACCCCAGGTGCATCGGAATGTGCTCTGCTTGTGCGATGGTATTTCCATGAGCATCAAAAAGCGCGCAGGAGCAGTCTTTCCGTTCCTTGATGTTTGTTGAATATGCGGATTTCACGAGCACCGCGCCCATCTCTTCCGCGATGGACATAAACGTGTTTCCGATTACCTCGAGCAGGATCGCATCGATTTTCATTAGTAATCCCCTGCCTTTCTGCCGTCATACCGTTGGGTCCGGCATCTCAGATCTCTTTGTTTCCAAATGCATTTACGATCAGGTTCCCGTGCTCATCGACCTTGAACCAAGTCCCCGGTGGAATGACCGTCGTGGAGTCCATCTGCTCAATAATGCAAGGACCTTCGATCCTATCGCAACGTTTGAATTTCTCCCTGTCATAGACTGGGCAATCCACCAATCCTGTCTCCGGGAAATAGACCTTCCTGGTAGTGATCAGGGTGTCCGAAGCATCCTCCATCCACTCTGTCAGTCTTGCAAGATCCGGTTTCTTCACCCTTCCGATGGCTTCGCTCCGGAAATTTACGAACTGGATCGGCGCATCAGGGTTGTAGTATCCGTAATTAGCCTCATGCTCCTTGAAGAAGTCTTCTTTCACCTTCTGCAGTGTTTCCACGGTCACCGGCCCGTTCGGAATCACGATCTGCAACTCATAGTTCTGGCCGACGTAACGCATTTCCGCGATGTTGTGGAATGTCCGGTCCGCTTCTGGAACCTTTTCACTGGCCAACCATTCCTCCCCCTGCTCTGTCAGGGCGGAAAGATATTCCCCAACGATCTCCGGGGAAGCATCCTCGTAATTGATCAGCGCAGTCTTTACATAGCCCTTCTTAATATCCGCCGTAAGAAGGCCGAGGGCGCAGAGGGCGCCGGGTGCCGGCGGGATCAAAACGTTCCGGATACCCATCTCCTGTGCCAGATATACCGCATGGAGCGGACCCGCCCCGCCGTAAGCCACCAGCGTAAAGTCTGCCGGATTGTGACCCTTTTCGACGGTGATGACGCGGATCGCGCGGACCATGTTCGAATTTACGACGCTTATGATGCCCTGGGCTGCCTCTTCCACGCCCATTCCGAGGGGATCTGCAATCCACTTCTTCACTGCCGCCCTTGAGAGCTCCGCGTTAATCTTCAGCCGTCCACCAAGAACATAATGTGGATTGATGCGTCCCAGCGCCAGATTCGCGTCAGTAACGACAGGCTGCTCATTCCCCAATCCGTAGGCTGCCGGTCCAGGATTTGCGCCTGCGGATTCCGGCCCGACCTTCAGCGCACCGGCATTATCAATGTAGGCGATGGATCCGCCCCCGGCGCCAACCGCGTGAACGTCGATCATCGGCACACCCGACGGAAGACCACAGACCCTCCGCTTCGTTGTATACTCGGCGATCCCTTCCTTCACAAGGGATACGTCCGTACTGGTGCCGCCCATATCATAAGTAATGATATTCTTGAATCCCGCGATGCTAGAAACATAGATTGCTCCCATGACGCCCG
>Ga0256405_10010590_pt1 | contig 12106 bp, 2 predicted proteins | sample RumenRJG_02DNA_FD_189096 | JGI IMG/M metagenome (GOLD analysis project Ga0256405, IMG submission 189096) | Bovine rumen microbial communities from Lethbridge, Alberta, Canada - RJG_02 | ecosystem: Host-associated > Mammals > Digestive system > Stomach > Rumen | place: Canada: Alberta | collected...
TCAGTCAGTTGAAGAATCAGCACTGGATTGTCTCTATAACAAGAAGACTTCATTTGCATTTCTTAATGGTAGAATTGATCTTACACATATTGAAGGTAAGATGTATCCCAAGTTTGGTAAGATGATGAAGACAGATGTATATAAAGCACCTCATGACAAGATTAATCTTGTTAATTGTGAATTCAATCGTAAGATTGGTGCTATATACAATGTGGATGGTACTTCAGAACTCACTGTACCTTGTACTACAGATGGTAAGAAGATTAAGATATCTGAAGATTGTCTGTGCTACAAGAAGGGTGATATTGTTAGCGAACTTTCTGGTAAGGTTGAAGGCGGTAGTGAAGCTCCTAAGAAGAAGGTCGTTAAGAAGAAAAAGTAAAATTAACAATAAAATAGGCAGAGAAATCTGCCTATTTTTTTATTTTATTTAAGGAGGAATTTAACATGGTTTTTAATCTATTAAATAATCATACAGTTTCTATTAATTACTTAGAGTTTATTCAGACTCAAAAGAAAATTAATGAAAAGTTCCCTAATCCAAATAAGAAATTCATCAATATGTTTGATAACATGGTTGGACAGATAGATGAAGAAATATTTGAATGTAGAGAAGCTATCTATAATAATACAAAAGAAGGACTATATCAGACTTCAGACTCTCTTGAAGAATTCATTGATATATTTATGTATATAGGTAGTCTTCTTTGTGAAATAGGTGACAAACTTGATTTTAATATTGAAGATGCTTTGGTAAAATATAATCTCACCACAATACCTATTGAAGATGTATATGTAATGAATAATTACTATCAGGATGATCTTCCTTCAGGAGATTGGCTTACATGGGTAAGAAGAATGATTTATAATAGAAAGTACCACAAGAAAGCTTCTAATAAACCTGATAATTATGAAGAGATACTTATTAAATCTATTATCAATGGTGGTTTTCTTTCTAAGAATCAAAAGAATAATTCTTTTACTTGTCCTATCTTTATTGGTAACATGAATCCATTCTTGAATAATGTATTCTTCTGTTATGGTGATGAGAATGTAGACAGTAAGAGATTATCTATGATCCCAGATAGAATTAAGGAATTAAACTCTATTCTGAATAAGAAGCAGAGTTATATTCTTAGTCTTTAATTATAATAAGTCTAAAGATTTTTATCTTTAGACTTATTTTTTTTATTTTTTCTAAGAAATTCTTGAATTTAACAATTGGTTATACTTATTTAATAGAAAGGAAGTGAGAATATATGGCAATTTATTCAACTAGTAAAGAAATACTGCGAAAGAATCAAGCTAATTTAAATAAAATAGAAAATCAAACAAAACAAATTACAGATACAGCTAATAGTTTAAATCAAGATAGTTCAAAAATGGCTGAAAATAAAAATAGTGTTGTAAATAAATTATCAGAAAGTAGTAATTTATTAAATCAATCATTAACTGAAACTTCAAGTTTATTACAAGATTTTAATAAAAATTTAACATCTTTTCATACATCTTTGTCTGGTTTAACACAAACTACTATAGATAGTACTAGTCTTTTAGCTTCAAATTTAGTTAGTTTAGTTCAAATTAATAGCGTATTATCTGCATTTAGAGCAGATTTTATTATGGCTAAGAATGGTAAAAAAATTGACGGTACTGGTTATTATGATAAGAATTTAATTTTAAAAAGTTTATCAGGACTTACAGTTCAAAATCCAGAAGTTAAAAAGATTCTTCAAACATTAAGAAATGCAGCTAACTATGCTAATAAAGCTTCAAATACTGTACGTGGTAGAATTGGTAATAGTAAGTTTGATAGAGAAGGTGAAAACAGTATTGTTGATAAACTTTTAGGCGGTGCGGAACAGTTTAAAGGTTTAGCTGGTCTTGGTGCTATTTTAGGTTTAGGTGCAGGTCAAAACTCTAAAAGAGGTAAATTAGCTAATAAAGCTACAAAGCTTACTCAAATGGATACAAGTAGTATTGGAGGAATGTTAGAAAGTATATTAAGTGATAAAAGTAAATCTAAATTCTTAAATCCTTTAAGAGAACTTGGAATGGATTTAAAGGATAAAAATGATCCTTTTAGCCAATGGTTAGGAAACTTAATGGGTAAATATGGTCTTGCTAAAGATAAAGCTCAAAAGGAAAGTGACCCTAATTTAGTATCAAGTGCATTAGCTCCTTTTGCAGATGATATTAAAGATATGGTTGAATTTAAATATACTGGTTTAAAAAAGAGACCAACTTCTATTCCTGATTATGCAACACCTGTTTGGATTGTTAATAGTACTGATCAAACAGACCATGTTAAAAATAAAAATAAAACTCATGGTGAAGGTTTAGAAAATCAACGTATTGATGATATTTTAATGGGTATTGCAAATAATACCAAAGATAAATATGGAAGAGATTTATTAACTTATACTAGTAATGAAACAGATAATCAAGAAAATGAATTTACATTTAATGGCACTTTAGCAGGTAAATTATCTAAAAAAAGACAACAAGAATTAAATAAAAGATATAAAAAAGCTAAAGAAAGAAATTTTAAAAATAATCATGAAAATTTAGCATATTATGATGATGTAAAAAATGATTGGATTCAAGAAGAAAGTAATACTGCTAAAGCTATAAGAAATGCTAGTGCTAATTTAGATGATACAGGTATTTTACAAGGACTTTCTGCTTATAATCCAGAAGCTGGATTACCTGGAAGTCTTCTTGGAATGATCATGTCAAGTGGTGGTACTATCGGAAATGGTGGTATTGGTAAAGGTATAAATGCTGGTAAATCATTTTTTGATATTTTAAAGGGTGCTAAAAATGATTTTAGAGGTAGTCATGCTGGTGGTAAAAAACGAGGAAAAGGAAAAGGTAGAAATAAAATAGTTAATTTTAAAGTCCATCCTGGTGAAACAATCATGAATCCTACTGGCTTACAATATCAAGAAGGTATTAATAAATTAGTAGAAATCAATAGTTTGATGTTAAGTTCTTATACTCCTTTATATCAAAATATTCAATCAAATTATCAATTTTTAAAATATAAAATATTAGGACATGAAATGTTAACCACTGATGAAATACGTACAAATCTTCCTTCAACAGGTATTGGTAGTAAGTTAATTAAAAAAGAATTAATGAATAATTATGATTCTACATTTAGTAAGATAGGTAAGTTTGTATTAAATTCAATAAATAAAATATCTGGTAATAAAAAAGATAAAGATATGGAAAAATCTTTAGAAGATTCATTACAACCAGAAGAAAATGAAAATGAGGAAAATGAAGAAACAACTCCAGTAATGATTGGAGGACAATCAGTAGCACCTGGTGATGCAAAAAGTATTGAAAAGGCTAAAAAAGATGCAAATTCTGAAGCAGTTGCTACAGCTAATGCTGATATTGAAGCAGATAAAGAAAGATTAGAAAAAGAAGCAGAAGCTGAAAAGAAAGCTAATGAAGAAGCACAAAATAAAGCTAATGAAACTATTAAAAAAGCTGAAGATGATGCAGAAGCTATTCAAAATAAAGCTGAAAAAGAAGCAGATAAAGTAATCCAAAAAAGTAATGAAACTACTCAAAAAACTGAAGATATAGCTAAAAAAGAAGAATTAGCATCTGAAGAAGCTCATCATAAAAAAGAAAGAGCTAAAGATAAAGTTTCTAGTGCTAAACTAAGATCATTTAGTTTAAAGAAAAAGCTAAAACTTTTAGCATCAAGAGTAAAAAATACTACTAAAGGAATTATGAAAAAAGTTAAAGCTAGAATTGGTAATACAGTTTCTGAAGCAACAGCTAATGCTGAAGCTAATGTAATGGAAGTTTCTACTGAAGCTGTAGGTGCAGTAGAAGATGCAACATCTAATCTTACAGGTGCCGCAGTAGATGCAACATGGGAAGTTCCTATTATAGGTCCTCCTACTGCATTAGCAATGAGTGTAGCAGGTGAAATTGCGTTTACATTATTAACTACAATACTATATGATAATTTATATACTTTTAGTGGTGATAGTGACAATAATCAAAGTAGTTTAGTTTCAAATAAAGCTACAAATAAAAGTATTCAAAATAATAAATCTTTAACTCAATATGAAGAAGAAAAAAATAAAAGTAATGTAGAAGATAATCCTTTTATAGTAGATGATGATACTGTAAAAAATTTAAATAATGGTAAATATGCAGTAAGTAATACTGTAAGAAATAAAGCTAATGTAAATGATCCAACAGAAGTAGGAGCTCTTGCTTTTTTAAGTCCTTCTGATAGAAAAATTATTTTAAATAATACAGATTCTCCTTATGCAAAATTATTATTAAATTCAAAAGATGCAGGTAATATAGCATTTTTAATGTCTAACGGTGCAATTTTAGCTGGTTTAGGATCAAAAAATGGAAATCAATTAAATGATTATATTAAAGCTGCTAAAGATTATTCAGAAAATAATAAAGAAACTCAAAGTTTAAATTCAAAGTCTTCAACTAATAAACATAATTTCTTCGGTAACTTACTTAATAGTATAAATAAAACTTTTAATGTAATTAGAGGAGAAGATATTAGTAAAACTACAGGAGATAATGCATATAGTGAAAATTTAGGTACAGCTACTTTACAAGCTAAAGTTGCTAAAGGATTAAATGCAACTATTTCACAAATAGCATCTTTAGTTAGTGGTCACTATTATACAGATGAAAATGGTAATCCTATATTTACAAGTACTGCAGCTAAAACAGCTCAAAATGATAAATTATTTAATGGTGGTAATAATACTAGTTCTACTTCTTCTACTACTTCTACAGAAACTACAACTACCAATAGTTCTAAAAATTCTAATTCAAATAAATCAAAAACTGGTAAAGGTAGAAAATTTGTTAGATTTAAAAATGGTAAAAGTAGATATCTTGATCCAGAAATGTTAAATGCTTCTAAATATGCTATTTCTCATGGTTATAAAGAAAAAGATGGTGGTACTTATCCTCAATTTTTTAATGATTATTTAAGAAAATCAGGAATTTCAGTACAAAATAGTTCATTAAATAATGTTAAAAATAGTTTATTATCAGGCAAACCTGTAATATTAATGGGTAATGACCCTTCTGAAAGTGGTAAAACACCTTTTGGAGCTGGTCCTCACTATGTAGTTGCTACTGGAATGAATGGAGATAAAATTAGAGTTATAGATTCTGAGTCACCTAATGACTATGATGAGTATAATGCTAATAGTGTATTAAATAGATCTACTATTAAACTAAATACTTCAAGAACTGGTAAAGGTTTAACAGATTTACCAAATATCGGTGTTGGTGATAAAATAGTTAAAACTAAACATACTTCAAAAAATAATTTACCAAATATCGGTGTTGGTGATAAAAAACATAAAACTAGTTTAAGTAAAAAAATTAAAGCAGGTAAAGGAAATTCAGTTGCATCTCAAACTTATAACAAAACAGTTTGGTGTGGAGATTCCAGAACTGAAGGTATGAGAGCTACTTGTAATGTAGAAACAGTTGCTACTTTAGGTAGTATGTCTTATACTTATATGGAAGAACATTATGATGAAGTTGTTAAAAAAGAAGGTTATAATATTTTCTGTTGGTGGGGCATCAATGGTGCAAGTAGTGCTTCTGGTAAAGCTACTGCAGAATTATATAACAGATTAGCTTCTGATTTAAAAGGAAAATCACAAGTTTTTGCAGGAACTGCAGGAAATTGTTATGATAGTGATGGTAGTGGTTCTTATGGAAGTGTAACTATTAGTGCTTTAAATAATGGTGCTAAAGAATTTAATGATGCATTAAAATCTAATTTATCAAATGATGTTAAAATTATAGATGTAAATAGTTTCTTAGAAACTTTAAGTAAAGAAATTGGTGTAAACCAAATGACCGTTGATAATGTACATTATACTAGTGAAGTTTATAAAAAAGTTAATGATTTTGTAAATAAAGAAATTGGAAACGGTGGTAGTTCACCAAATAATAACAATAATAATTCATCAACAGCTGCTCCTTCTGGAACTCATATTGGTGATTTATATGTAAAATTATCAGGATATGTAAATGCAGATGAAATTTTTGATAAATATTTAGGAAAAACTGTAAAACAAAAAACAGTAAGTAATAATAATATTACTGAAATTCAGAAAAAAGAAATTGAAAAAGAAGTAGAAAGTAAAGCACCAACTAAATCAGTTTCAAAAGTTACTCCAACAGAAAGTAAACCATCAGAAGTTTATAATAAAAATGGTACTACTTATGTAGTTAATAATATTGAGTATGGTGTTAAAACTAATATAAAAGAAATAATGGATGAATTTGAATTGTTAAATCAAACTCAAGATGATGCATTAGATGTATTAAATACAATTTATAAAAAAGTATTAATAAAAAAAGGCAAATCACAAAATACTAGAATAAATGGTTATGATTATTCTCTTAAACCCCAAAAAAATTAAGAAAGGAGGTTAAATTAAATGGCTAATCAAAATAATGATTTAGATAAAAATATGAAAACTTTAGCACAACAAACAAATGCTATTGGAAATGCATTAAGTCAACAAAGTAATGCTTTAAATATGTTAAAACAAGCTATAAATAGTGAAAGTCAAATTAATGATAAAGGTAATAAAAATACCAGTTCAGCTTTACAAGGTGCTGCTAAACAAATAAGTGTTATTAATGATACTATTAGTAAAATGAATAAAACAGTATCTTCGTTAAGTCAAGTAACTAGTAACTTAAAAATAAATAGTAGTGCTAATGTTTCATTATTAAGTGCTATTAAAACTAATTTAATACAAATTACTAGTGTGTTAACTGCATTTAGAGCAGATTATATTTTATCGGCTAATGGTAAACCTATTAATGGAATGGGTTACTATGATAAAAATTTACTATTAAAAGATATAGCTTTATTAAATGGTATTAAAAGTCCTGAATTTAAAAAATTCATAAATGAAATGAATAAAGCAGCTAACTATGCTAATAAAGCTTCAAATACTGTACGTGGCAGAGTCGGTAATACTAAATTAGATAGAGAAGGCGATAATAGCATTATTGATAAACTTTTAGGCGGTGCTGAACAGTTTAAAGGTTTAGCTGGTTTAGGAGCATTACTTGGTTTAGGAGCAGGTGCAAATTCTAAAAGAGGTAAATTAGCTAATAAAGCTACAAAGCTTACTCAAATGGATACAAGTAGCATTGGTGGTTTACTTGAAAGTATATTAAGTGATAAAAGTAAATCTAAATTCTTAAATCCTTTAAGAGAACTTGGAATGGACTTAAAAGATAAAAACGACCCTTTCAGTCAATGGCTTGGTAATCTAATGGGTAAACATGGTCTTGCTAAAGATAAGGCACAAAAAGAAAGTGATCCTAATCTTGTTTGGTCTGCATTAGCTCCTTTTGCAGATGATATTAAAGATATGATTGAATTTAAATACAAAGGATTTAAAAATAGACCTAAATCTATTCCTGATTATGCAACTCCAGTATGGGTAGTTAATAGTACAGACCAAACAGACCATGTTAAAAATAAAAATAAAACTCATGGTAAAGATTTAGAAGAAAAACGTATTAAAGAAATATTATTAGGAATTAATAATAATACTAAAGATAAATATGGAAGAGATTTATTAACTTATACTAGTAATGAAAATTCAACTGGTAGTAAAAATGCTTATACTTTCGGTGGAACATTAGCTGGCACAGTAAATAAAAAGAGACAAGAGCAATTAAATAGATATTTAAGAGCAGCTCAAAGAAAAGAATTTGTCATTAATCATAGAAATGAAACTTATTATGATGATGATAAAAATGATTGGTTTAATGACACTAGTGAATTTGCAAGAAATGCTAGAGATATTGGTAGAAATTTAGAAGATACTGGTGTATTTCAAGGTTTATCTGCGTATAATTCAGAAGCTGGTTTAGGTGGAAGTGCTCTTGGAATGTTGTTAGCAGGAGCTGGTACTATACCAAATGGTGGTATTGGTAATGCTAAAAATACAATGAAAAGTTTTAAAAAATTATTTGGTTCATTTAGAGGTAGTCATGCTGGTGGTAAAACTGGTGAAGTAGGTATGATGGCTACTGAAGATGACTATAAAGCTGCTACCATTCAAACTGAAAGATCTTCTAAGAAGAATAAAAGCATGGATGACTTAGTAAATTTAAGTTTATCAAACTTATCTGCTATGTCAGGTTTAAATAGAGCTTTATCACAATTTACTTATGTATATGGTTTCAATCTTTTAAATGATAAAATGCCTCATAAAATTCCTGATTTTAATAAAATATTTGGACCTATTAAAAAATATATTAACAAATTTAAAGCATCAAATGAAACTAAAGATGTTTTAAGAGAAACAGAAGATACTTCTGATATTTCAAAATTGTTAAATAATGCAAAAAGTAAAGATAAAGAAGTTCCTTCTAATAGTCCAGAATCTAAAGGTTTTCTTTCTAAATTAATGGAAATGCTTAAAGGTTCTAAATTAGCTTCAAAGCTTAAAAATTTACTTGGTAAAGGTAAAAAACTTTTAGGTTTAGGAGTTCAAGCAGTTGGTAGAGGAATTGCTAAAGGCACTAAAGCGATTGGTAGAGGAATTGCGAAAGGTGCTAAAGCAGTTGGTAGAGGAATTGCTAAAGGCACTAAAGCGATTGGTAGAGGAATTGCGAAAGGTGCTAAAGGTGTTAAAAATATAGCTAGTAAATTAGCTAATAAAGAAAGAATGCAAAAAATTAAAAACGCTATGGCAGAAGGTAAAGCTAAATTACAAGCTGCTAAAAAAGTTGCTGCTGAAAAAATTAAAGTTGCAGGTAAATGGGCTTCTACAAAAATGAAAAATTTACTTGCTAGAATTAAAGAAACTAAATTATTTCAAAAAATAGAACAGAAAAAGCAAGAAATACACAATGCTAAAATACGTAAACAAGAAGAAAAATCTAAGAAAAAAATCATTAAAGAAGATGAAGCTGCTGAGAAATTAAGAAATAAGACTCAAACAGCAGCAGATAATGCTGAAATAATACAAGAAACTGCTACTACAAAATTCGTCAATATTTTAAGAAAAGGTGTTGTAAAATTATTTGCTCCAGTTAAATTCTTTGGAAAGATGATTGCAGGTTTTGCACAAATTTTACCAACTCCTCTTAAAATTGCCGCAGGCATTGCTGCCGTTGCAGGTGTTGCTGCCATTGCTGCAAAAGCATTTACTTCTATCAAAAAATTAATTAAAGGTGGAGAAGACTCTAGTAATGTTGATGGAGGAGGAAAAAAAGTTTCTTCTAGTAGTATTTCTAGCAGTAAATCATTATCAGAATATGAAAGTGATGCTAATAAAAGTGATCAACAATTCTCACAAGATTTAAATAAATCTTCAAATGCAACTGAAAATAATACTAAAAATGCAATAAAAGAAACTAATAATTCAGTAAAAGATGTTGGTGTTACTTCTAATAGTGAATTAAAACAACAAACTAAAAAATACAAAGATAAAACTGATAAATATGTAAAACAAGAAGCTAAAAAAGAAAAAGAAAAAACTGGTGTAGATCCTAATGAAGGAATTAATAATATATTAAAGAAAACAACTGTTAATGGTTCAGTACAAACAACCAAAAATAATGCTTCTTCTAAATATAATTCAAATAATAAAAATAAAGAAAAACAAACAACATCTAATCGTGCTTCAGTTACTAAAACAACTGTTAATGGTTCAATCCAAACTCCTAAGAAAAATACAAAACAAGATAAAGTAGCTAAAGCTAATGCATTAATTATTAAATCAGTTTCTTCTGTATTATTTGCTAGTCATGAAACACAAAATATGTTTAAAGATCTTTCAACAAGTTCTTTCTTTAAAATGGCTAAAAATAATATTTCAAAAGCTTCTAATTTAATATTTAATTCTGTAGAATCAGTAATAAATTCAACAAACCAAAAATCACCAACTAATATTGTTTTAAAACGTTTAGTTGAAACAACATCTAATAGTTCAAAAATTAATAGATTAACGGATGATTTGGCTGCTGAAAATGCAGGATTCTCAGAATCAATGGCTACTGCTGAATTACAATCTAAAGCAAGAAAAGGTAAACGTAGTTTATTAGATATTGTAACAGATAATATCAGTTTTTATAATAAAAGTGCATTAAGTAAAGAAGGTATAACTACTTCTCAAGCTGCAGATTTAGTAAGACAAAATCAAAATCATTTACAAATACAAGTAGGTAACGGTGGAGGAACTAATAATAGTTCTTCTAATTCTGGTAGTAGTTCCACTACAAGTACAAGTGGTACTGCTGCTGATTATTATTTAAAAGATATTTCAGGTGGTAGAATTAATAGTAATATTTGGAGAAAAGGTTCTCTTGAATGGCATGGTGGTGTAGATTTTGGTAGTTCAGATGAACCAGATGGTAGTTTAGGACAAGCAATTCATACACCAGTTGATATTACTGTTGATGATGCTGAATATTCTGAAAATAATGGTAATTATGTTTGTGGTATAGATGCCAAAGGTCATTATTGGTATTGGATGCATATGAGAGATTTACCAATGGTTAAAAAGGGTGATAAAGTTAAAGCAGGAACGCAATTAGGTGTAATTGGAGAAACTGGAATGGCAGATGGTCCACATTTACATTTAACCATTGGAACTTCTAGAATTTATAAAAATGAAGCATATGACCCTGAAACTTTTAATCTTGCAAGCTTAGATGGTCCTTTAGTTCATCCATCTGATAATGAATATATGAAACAACATAACTATGGCGTATATGGACAAGGTAAACGTAAAAAAAATTATGGTACTGCTAGTCCTGGACATATTTATCAAAGAGACTATTCCAATATTTTATATAATAAAAGAGGAGATTCTGAGTTACAAACTTTAGGAGATTCTGGTTGTGCTCCAGCTGCTGCTGCAACAATTAAAAAAATATATGGAAATTCTATTAAAAATAAATTAAAAAAATATGGTAAGGGTAAATATGGTAAAGGAAATTATTCAACAATTTTAGCATCATTATCTGGAAGTTCAGACCCTGAAAAATTCTGGAAGTTAGCTATTGGTAATGGTTTATCAAAAGAATGGACAGCAGGAATTATGGGTAATATTCAAAGAGAATCTGGGTTTAAATGGGATATAATGGAAGGTGGAGATACTTCTAACACAGTTCCTAATTATAGTGGTGGTTATGGTTTAATTCAATGGACTGGTTCTGATTATCAAAATTCAGCAGATAAATTAATTAAACAATTAACAGATAATAAATATGGATTAAATTCATTTGAAGGACAAGCTTTATTAATAATTTTAACTGCAATTGGATCAACTGATATTACTGGTTATGGCGATGGAATGTGTAGTTATGCAGCTCAATGTTTAAATAACGTTGGTGGTCTATCATATGCAAATACATTAAGTGTTGAAGAAGCTACCAAATTATGGGAAGAGCAAGTTGAAAGAGCAGGAGTTGTTGCTATGGAAGATAGAATATCTTTTGCAAAAGAATATTATAATCAATTTTCTAATGGTAATTTTGATGTTAGTCAATTATCATTTGGAAGTTCGATTAATAGTACATCATCTTCGTCATCTTCTGCATCACCTTCTAATAGTAGTAATGGTTTTATTAATTTAATTACAGATAATGTAGTAACTACTGATATGGTAAATGGTATAAGATTAAATTCTTCTAATAAAACATCATCTTCTGAAAGTTTTACTGATACAAATAAATCAGTTCAAACAAGAAAAGAAAAAGCTAAAAATGATAAAAAGAATGGTAAAGGTAGATGGGGTAAAGGAAGTAAAAATTCTTCTTTTGGAAATACTCATTTTGTTAGTGCTGCTGAAAATATGAATAACATAAATTCAGTTGTAAATCCTTCTTCAAATACATCAACTTCTTCAGCTATTTCTTCAATTCAAAATAATATGACTATAGAACATAAAGATAAAAATGGTAAAACTACAAAAACTACTACAAATATTTATAAAGAAAATAATAAAACTACTTTATCAACTGATGGTGCATCAACTATTGTTATTTGTAATAATTTTGCTGAAAAAACTAAAACTAATTTATCTGAATTATTAGA
>Ga0256405_10010591_pt1 | contig 12105 bp, 18 predicted proteins | sample RumenRJG_02DNA_FD_189096 | JGI IMG/M metagenome (GOLD analysis project Ga0256405, IMG submission 189096) | Bovine rumen microbial communities from Lethbridge, Alberta, Canada - RJG_02 | ecosystem: Host-associated > Mammals > Digestive system > Stomach > Rumen | place: Canada: Alberta...
TTTGCTCTGCGGGGATAAGTTAGTAAAGACCAAGTATTACGGATGTTCCTAAGAAATCTAGATTGACTCCTCACAGTAGGCATTTGCTTCAAATAATGGAAATGAACGGCATCCAAAACATCATATGATGACGTCCCCTGCTTTGGATAGGATATATTGTGTATTTCATACATTCCACTTCTGCATAATTCTTTCATAACCCGGAAAGTACAAAGCGTACTTGGGCCAAAGGGACCATAGGGGTAATTACACGATAAGAACAGTATTTTTTTCATCATCGATAATTATTTCATTTACGGATGCGCGAAAACACGCTATTTTTCACTAAATCTTTCAAGTAGCTATATGCCTCGATATGGAAGATGCGGGCTGCCAGCCAATAAAGCAGCACACATAAGACAGACTCCACAAGTGCCACAAGATACATATGCCAAGGAAGATGAGAGCCCAACAAATAGACTCCCACCCCTATTACGCAAGCCATGAGGATAAATGGCAGAATGTCCAAGATCTGCCTTTTGAAAGCATAGCCAACATGCTTTGACACCAGATAGGCGTTAATCAGATACACCGACCACGCACCTGCAACACAACTCCATAGTAAACCGTACATTCCTCCCACGAGTATACTAATTACACATAGAACAATGGTCAGAGTCCTCTTAATAATCGTCCAAGTGAAGAAAACCTTACTTTTGCCAACGGCTGCAATCGCATTATTAGCCGAGCCTTGCAGGCATACAGCAAGACCAGCTGTGCAGAGGATTTGGAAATAAGGCACGCAATCAACCCATTTGGCCGAGTAGAGCAAAATAATCAGCGGTTTAGCCACAACTATCATTACCATCATCACCAAACTGCAAACAAAAGCAGGGATTTGAATAAAACGTTTAAGGGCAGATACGAAATGGGGACGGTCGTCTTGATATGAGGCGAGAACTGGGTACGTCACCTGATCTATAATGCTTGAAGTGGCCGTTGCCGCAGAACCTTCTAAGCGATAAGCTTGAGTGTAAAGGCCCATTGTGGCAGGATTGAACATTCGTCCGACCAATAGTCCTTGGATTTCATTGCTAAGTGTTCCAAACAGATGAGACAATAGCATAAAACCGCCAAACTTGAACAGTTCCTTGAACGACAGCCAAGAGAACACCCTATCAGGAGCCCAATGTCCTACAATCCAAAACATGATGGCATTAATAACAGAAAGTGATATTTGTTGAGCAACAAGTGCCCAAACGCCATACCCCTTATAGGCCATGACTATGGCAACGCCTAACGATACCAATGCAGAAGTAATGTTGACAATGGCGAGTTTCTTAAATAGCAGTTTCTTTCGGAGTTGGTTCTGCTGAATAATGCTCAATGCATTGAAGATTAGAACCACTCCCTGTACCCTCAACACGTCGGAAAGAAGAGGAATACGATAGAATGAGGCGATGAGAGGGGCACACATGAAGAGCACGCCATATAAAACGAGAGAAAGGGCAATATTCCAATAAAAGATAGTGGAATAATCCTCGTTTGTCGGCTCCTTTTTCTGTATAAGAGCAGATCCAAAACCACCATCAATGAAAGAGGCTGACAGCGAGATGAAGATCATCAACATCCCGATGCAGCCATAGTCATCGGGAGACAGTAGGCGTGCCAAAATGATGTTGGAGACGAACGTAATGGCCATAACGCCAAAACGCTGAACCGAGCTCCACATCACACCTGTAAATGCCTTCTGTTTGGTTGAAACCATAGTTTAATTATTCCTTTCGGATTATCTTATCGTGCTTATTTGCGAAATTTACCATAAAGGACTGGGATATGCTTCTCTATGAATTTGATGACGGGTATAAATGCCACAAGGATTAATAAAGACTCCACATATAACCAGATTCCCTGGATGTCAATGAACTGATTGATTACTTGAATAATTACAAAGTGCAATCCGAGTATCACCAAAGTACCCCCCCTATAACACTCGCACTATCAGATAGATACGATTTACAATGCCTTGATATTGCGTATAAACCTATCGTGCCACACAATGCTCCATCCATGCATAGGTCGTGAGGTTTGTTTCTCCATTTGCTTATTCCTTACCTATTAGACGATATTCGGTATTCCGTTCAGTTCATTTTGGATATACTCCAATGAGGCAATCTTTGCCTTCGTCTCTTCCAGATTGAGTCGGCGGGTGTTGTCGGAGTTGAACTCCTCAATAGACGCACGCTTGGCGTCGCCTTCTTTGAAGTATTTGTCATAGTTCAAGTCACGGTTATCTGCCGGCACACGGTAAAAGTTGCCCATATCCTCAGCCTTGGCAGCCTCCTCCTTGGTGAGGAGCGTCTCGTACATCTTCTCGCCGTGGCGGATGCCGATGACCTTGATGTCCTCTTTCTTGCCTCCGAAGAGCTCGCATACTGCCTCGGCCTGGGTCTGTATGGTGCAGGCCGGTGCCTTCTGCACGAGGATGTCGCCATTCTGGCCGTTCTCAAAGGCAAAGAGCACGAGATCGACGGCCTCCTCGAGCGACATAATGAATCGCGTCATCTTGGGTTCGGTCAAGGTGATGGGGTTGCCCTTACGGATTTGGTCGATCCAGAGAGGAATGACGGAACCACGTGAGCACATTACATTGCCATAGCGGGTGCAGCAGATCTTCGTCTCGCCGGAGTATCTTGACTTGGCAATGGCTACTTTCTCCTCAATGGCCTTGGTGATGCCCATCGCATTGATAGGGTATGCGGCTTTGTCGGTAGAGAGGCAGATGACGCACTTCACGCCCGCATCGATGGCCGCATCCAGCGTGTTATCCGTTCCGATGACGTTGGTCTTGACGGCCTCCATCGGGAAGAACTCGCACGAAGGCACTTGCTTCAGCGCAGCGGCATGAAACACATAGTCAACGCCTTTCATCGCATACTTCAGTGTGCTCTTGTTGCGTACGTCGCCGATGTAGAACTTAATCTTGTTCGCCACCTCCGGCATCCGCACCTGGAAGTCGTGACGCATATCGTCCTGCTTCTTCTCGTCGCGCGAGAAGATACGAATCTCACCTATGTCTGTCCTCTGGAAGCGGTTCAGCACCGCATTACCAAACGAACCCGTTCCGCCAGTGATCAATAATACCTTGTCTTTGAAAATGCTAATATATTTTTTGTATTTCTTTTGTTTACTACTTTTATGAAAATCAAGCAGTTCCACGCACTCGTCTCTATCTGCACGTAATAATCGGGAGATATATCAATCTGGCAAACCAATCCGTGAGATGTAATATGCAAATCGTTGACTTATTTTCTCGCGGTATAGTTCGTCGATAGCTCTAACTCGCTTCACTTTGTTTTGATACAGATAGTCAGTACTGACAGTAAAGAAATGTTTGAAATCGATTATCATATCAGGTAAATCTGATTCAGGATCAAAATGCAGATAATGGTATCGCGGATCGTCATTATTCTTAATCTTCCCTATCTCTGTTCCATCATTCTTAAACTTTTTGCCGGTATCGAAAAGCGTTCCCCAGTGGCTACCTGTCATAAAGCTCCAGCGGGGTCATCACGGTGAACTTCTTGCCCACGAAGATCTTGGTGAGCAGTTCGTGTGCTCCAGTGAACACCATAGTCTGCTTGCGGAAGTCCTCGAGGAAGGTGCGCTCCGTGAGGAACTCGGGCATATAGCACACCTGATGGCCGGTCTCACGCAAGAGCATCTCGCTGGTGCCGGGGAGGATGGTGTGTGCGCACGAACACGGGCACATCGGGCAGGTTGGTGATGAGTTTCCTCATCAGCGTGAGGTCCTGCGTGCCGTCGTCCTCGGTAGGCACGTGGATCTGCAGGAACGCGATATCGATATTGCTCAGGTCATCGTTGTAGCCCTTGTACGGGTCGCTGATGAACAGTTTGCACTCAGGGTTGTTATGTTCCTAACAGTCTTTCAAGGCTCCGCCCACCAAGCCACATCCAATAATTCCAACGTTAATCATTTGTTTGTGAATATTTTAATTTGTTATTTTCCATTATCTCCTATCTATATTCGCGAGTCAAAAAGGTCATCTCAGTTACTTTCAGGTTTATCTTTATCTAAATTATAACCCAATGCTTCAAGCTGGTCGCCCCAAAAATCTATAGGTGACACTCCTGTCGAGTGAGTTTTATAATAGAGATTCAATGCAAGAGCACTGGGCGATATGTCCGCATCAAGATGTTCATCATCTGCTGAGAATCCACCACCTCCTCCGATTAAAGAGCCTTGAGGTAGAAGCTCTATTGAACGCATGTGGTCAAGTTCACTATCCAGCCGGTATATATCGTTAATACCAGTAATCTCTACTAACAGATCAAATGACACACTTAAGGCATCTGCCACAATGAGCTTGCTTGGATATATGTATTTCTTGCTATGCTTACAAGCATAGTCCAGGATACGGGCTTCAACAGAGCTCATCCTACGTAACAAGTCCACAAAATTCATATTGCTATCATCTCGACCATCTGGGGTACAAGATGAAGCGAAAAGCCCGGCCCACAAATCCTGCAGTTCGTCGTTATCGACAGCCGAGCACTCTTCCATAATGGAAAGACCTACTCTGGCATTGGCAGTAAGGTTCAGCTGCTTTCCATCAAATACCAACTTCCCCTTTGCCTTCTCTAACACGCGTAGCAAATTATTCAGCCGCCAACGGCGCACATTATCCCTAAACATAAACCCCAACTCCTGAAGACCAGGCTTGAAAACCACATTAAGGAACGAAGAAATCCCTTTAATAGATGCTTTCGTGACCTCCAGCCCTATCTCCCCATAAGGTTCTATTCCCAATAAATCCTTTATTTCTATTTTATCCATTTTATAAAGAAATTATCTTGAATAATAACAAGGAATCATTAGTGTCCACTAAAAAAACATAAAAGCTCTTTGAAAATACTGAGAGTTAGGCAATTACAAAGATATTCTGAGTCAACTGATTTGATATTATCTTTGCCAGACTATCGTAGAATGGCACATGAATAAAGGAAAATATGTGTTCTCCCAGCTTTAGACTTCTTTGACCAGAACGATTTCAACTATCTGGCTCGGAAGTATGAAGGTGATAAAAACGTTAAGCAGTTCACTTGCTATAACCAGCTTGCGACGATCATGTTTGGTCAACTATCCGTTCGAGAAAGCCACGTTGGCAAATCTGGCTGTAGTCACCTTGAAGTACTTGTTGTATGCCATCACGAGATCTTCCATAATGCACTTCCTGGCTCCCATAATGTTCACGGGGTTGGCGGCCTTGTCGGTGCTGACGCAGAAGAAGTGCTTGGGCGGGAACTCGCAGAGGAGGTCCATCAGACGCTTTGCCTTGATGTCGTTGTTTTCGATGAGTGCCTGTACGCTGTACGGTCCTTCTCGCTGTGCACGTGCTTATGGGCCGAGAAGTTAGCCACGATGTCGAAGCCCTTCTCCTCGCGGAAAATGCGGGCGAAGATAGGGTCGGCAAAGTTCAGCGTATAGCAACGGAACTCGTCGGGGACGTAGAGGCCTTCGGTGGAACGTACGTCGCGCACCAGCTCCGCCAGCCCGTTCTCGTTGAGGTCAACCACCACCACGCTCTTGGGCTCAAAGCGCAGTACGGCTTTGATAAAGCTGGAGCCTATAGAACCAGCACCGCCTATAACACAGACCTTCTTGCCCTTAATCTCTTCCGTCAGTTTCTCCTTGTTCGCCTCTATGTCAGCGGCAAACATGCTGACCGGCCTAAAGGTCACACAATCAGCAATAAATTTATCTAAATTGAACATATGTCTTTAATATCTAAACAGTATAACCTCAACACGACCACATCCTCACTAGTATTCGTATACCTATGCGGTGGAATAAAAATCCCCGGTTCAATCGCATTCATCATACGTTGACAATCCTTGCCCGCAGAGCCATAAGATCATTATGCGTATCCATCAACCGCAAATCAAGTGTTTCGCAAGTTCTTTTACCGCTTCGTTTCTGAGGTCACTCGCTGTTTTGGCGCCTTCCGCCTCGACCGCTTGGATCATTTCAAGTAACTCACGGGCATAGGCCATCTCAAATTCATTCATGAATCCGCCCGCAGCCCGGACATACTGAGCCAATTGATTCGCCAACCCATTGAGCCGCATCCTCTCCCCCACCAGCCAACCCAGCCTGGTTGCCTTATCCATCGCAGTCCACTGCGAATGAAGGCGGTCTATTTCTACAAAGATGTTTTTATTCATTATCAAATCTCGGCCTAAGGTAAATCAGGAACAAACTCATATTTGTACTCTTCCTTCTGACGCTCTTCTTCTGGCAAAGCATTCAAGTCAGCCAAAATCTCATGACTGCCAAAGTGCTTTTCTGCAACATCGTATTTTAAAAGAACCTTTGTCAAGTTCATATTCATCTCTTATTATAGATAATCACGTCCAGTCAATCGATCTATTTGGACAGAAGAACCAGTTCGTAGTTTACGTTTATGAAACAATCCAATGCTACTTCGAAGATGGACATCTGATGATCTTTTGGCGTTTTAACAATCGTTTTGCTCTAAACTCTCAAAATAGGCAAAACAGATCGTAGAACTACAACTACATTAACTAAAGATATTTTGTACAATCCTCCAGGAATCCGAGTAAGATGCCTCTGTGTTAGCTTGTAAATGCCCCAACAATTCATCAAGAGAGTTCCATGAACGAATATCTCCAATATTTAGAATTATTCTCCACAACCGTGGATTCTCAATAAAAAAAGGATACATGAGGGCCGCAATCGCATTATACAACTCTCTATTATAATGCTCTGTACTCAACAATTCTTTATAACATTGATACCAGCCTCCCTCACTACTAAGCGTATAGACGCTAGTGTTTTTTGTTAAGAGATTGTTTAGATACTCTTGAACTGATGGAGAGTAGAATTCAAGACTCAGCTCTTCACAAAAGCTAACCATTTTATAGAGGTTAAACAAAGATGATAACTCACATATTGTTTCTTCAAACCATAACATTGGAGACCAGTGGCCTGATAGCGGCCCATTAATCAAATGATGGCAATACTCATGAGCAAACTGGTAAACCCACTGGCACCAATAGTCGTCTTTAACACTCAAATAAACAATATGATTTTCACCGGCCTTAGCACACATTGGATACTCTTCATTGTAGGTTACAAAACAATTTTTGGTTGAGAAGAATGGAAGATCTAAGGCTGTCATCATATTCATATCCACCATATACAAGAGCGCACGAATCACTTTATAATTAGGAAATCCAAAAGCCTCGTTCTCTTCAAGGATAATATTTGTTTTCACATTATCATTCATAATACCCTCTAGCCTTCGGTTATTCTCTGCTTAATCTCCTCAATCACCACCTTTCCCCCACATCCTATACACATACAGCGGACTCACGCAGCCGAACTTCGATCGAACGCAATTGCTGGTTAATCCATTTGTCGCTGTAGCCAAGACGGCGGTAGTCCGCATACGCCTGATCGAAGTTCAGCTCCGGGTTTTGCATCTGGTCGATGCGCTGTGCCGACACCGATGCCATCCACTGCTTAAAGGGTTCGGCCTTTGGGGAAGGAATGGATTGGATGATACGGGAAATTGCTATGTATCAGCGATATCGGTAAGGCGCATCTTGTCGTCCCACGCTTTTAACTTCAATTGGTGACAAATTGTCACTGTTTCATTTCCTTCTTCTTTTAGCCTTTGTTTGATCTTATTCCAGTATTTGCGCGCAGTCTGGTAATCCTTGCTATCCGCCAAAACCCCGCACACATCGGCTACGGAAAAACACCACTTCTCCTCCTCATCGTCCCAAACTCACATTTTATTCCCCAACCTTTCCAAAGGCTTCCTCACGAAAGGGAGAATCTCCTCGGCCAACTTATAAACCTCTGTACTAAATAGTTCCGGTGTTCCAACTAGAGTAAAATCGTAATTAGCTTTTGAGTTGACTATCGCATCCTTCAACTTGACCTGATCCCTTTGGAAATCAAAACCACCGGAGAAAACTTCGTTTACATACTCCTTAAAAGAAGAATACGACTCCACATCACTCTTATTAGGTTTGGTAGTGAAGAGATGATAATACAACCAGATCTCGAAACTAGGATTACTCTGCGTTACATTACAAACGGAATATGGCTTGACCTCGCTGTACTTTTTCCAAACCTCTCCATCTTCTGAATTCAAATTCGAACAAAACTCACGAAGCCTGGAGATCTTCCCTTCAACTTCCCAAGTGTCGGTGTCCACAACGAACCACAATGTGTCGTGAGCATGATAATCAATTGAGTACTTGCCATCCGCATCAAAAAACTTTCTGTTAACCAAGTCCATCAGTTTTAAAGGATCACTTCCTTCTTCTGGCGGGATGATAACTATCTCAAGATTAGAGGATAAGCCTTGAAAGAATGCAAAATAATCCGGCTCCGTGCTCTTTCCCTCGCAGATGATGTAGATTTTACGGGCATCTCTTGAAGGTTGAGGTTTAACATAGTATTTACGTCTGGTTATCATATTCTCAAATTACTTTCAAATCTCACCAGTTCAAATCTTTGAGATTAGCCAGGAATGGTATTCCTCCATACCTGCCGTTCAGGTATCCCTTCTCGATACTTGCCGTCTTATGGATATTAAAATCACTTAAAGGATAAAGCTGCGTGGCCTGAGCCTCATCTTTTTGTGCGAACCAAATCTCATCAGGTCGAAGGATTTCTTGGTCCAACAAACAAGATTCGTGGGTAGTAAATACAAGTTGGCCTTTAGCAGTCTCACTATTTGACAAATTCTCGATGATGTCTTTTATCAAGATTGGATGCAAACTTCGCTCAATTTCATCTATGACAACTGTAGATCCCTGGTTAAGAATAAGATACAGCAATGGGACATATTCGATAAGACGTATTGTGCCGTCTGACTCAAAATTAATCGGCATCTTCACAGAAGATCCATCGCCTTGGCTATGATATGGCTGCAAGGCTTTCTGAATAATGCGGCCATCTTCAAAAACCAATGTGTCATTTATTCTTGAGTCGAACAAGTTGGGAAAAGACCTTGGCACGCCAGGAGTACTCTTGATTTGGTTGACCAACTCAGATGACAACTGGTTCTCCGCCACTTCCATCTTCACGACATCCATATTTGAGATCCCGGTTCCCATCCCATGCAAAAGTGTTCTCAACAGGCTCAACATTTGGGGATCAGTGTCCATCAACTGAGCGATGGCGATATTCTTCATATTGTCGGACTTGACAATTAGCAAGTCATTAACAATCCATGAATAGGCTCCTTTAATTGCATCAATAACATCCGGATAATAGACTGCCATGAATGATAACAACAACGCATCCTTGTTGAGTAGTCTATCTTCTATGGCGCTAAAGAACACTTTGTTTTTCTTATCCTTCTGGTATTCGTTTCCAAAAACAACCGATTGTGTTCCATTACTCTTCCGCTCAAATATAAGTCTGTCGTTCTTGTGCTCCGAAACGGACAAAGACTCGTAATACACCATTCCCGTGTCCAACTCAAGAGAATAGTAATAAATTGAGTCATTATGGCAAAACTCTATAGCCAAGGAAACAGGCTGAGTAAGAGACTCTTGATCCAGTTGAAACTTATAAAACTGAAAAGAATTTGTTCCGACAGTTCCGCGAGCCACCATGATTTGCAAGTCCATCAATGCCTTAATCAAATTGCTCTTTCCCGCTCCGTTTGCTCCGTATAAGGATGTGAATCTCAATGCTTCCGCATGTCCACACTTGATCTTATGATGAAGATGATGTGTGGCTCGACTGCTTGGAAACATGTTGAACTCGGTTTCCTCCTTAAACGAATACAAATTCTTTACAACAAATCTTAATAACATTGCGCAAGCGTCAATTATTAACGGCAAAAATAAACGATATATTTAGAAATAACAAATAAAACAAGCTATTAGCGTTAAAATATACCGGATAAAACTATTGATACCTTCTCTCCAGCACCTTCCAGTCCACGATGTTCCATAGGGCGGAGAGATGGGCAGGGCGGCGGTTCTGGTAGTCAAGGTAGTAGGCATGCTCCCAGACGTCGAAGGTCAGGATGGGCTTGAGGCCATGGGCAACGGGGTTGTCCGCTCCGGCGTATTGGGCGATTGAGAGCTCGCCTTTAGCGTCTGCTTGGAGCCATACCCAGCCGGATCCGAAGATGGTCGCTCCTTTGGTTTCGAACTCTTTTTGGAAGGCAGTGAGGGTGCCCCATTGGGTGGTGATTTGTTTCAGCAGTGGAGATTCTTCGCTTCGCTCAGAATGACAAATACCAGATTCTTCGCTACGCTCAGAATGACAGGTGGTGTCATCCTGAGGAGCGTCAGCGACGAAGGATCTGAATTGGGTGAAATAAAGGTTGTGGTTCAGGATCTGGCCGGCGTTGTTAAAGATGGGGCCGGCGGGTGCCTTGGCGACAATCTCTGCTAGAATAGATTCTTCGCTGCGCTCAGAATGACAAAGGGGCTCGAACTCGGTGCCGACGATGAGTTTGTTGAGGTTGTCGACATAACCTTGAAGGTGCTTTCCATGGTGGAATTCCAGTGTCCTGGCGCTGATAACCGGCTCCAGTGCGTCAATCGCATATGGCAAATTAATAAGTGTAAACATATAACAAAACAATCGATAACTCCAAATAACCAACAAACAAGTTTGTAAACGTCTATCAGTCACACAGTTACGTGGACATTAACGTTATTCATTACTTCTGGAACTAACTGAAAATCAACACGTTATTAACATTCCGCATAATTCTCACAAACACTTGCTGCTAAACTTTCTTTTTCCCAAATTGCGGAGAATTATGAAAAACTTTTTTTCATACTACTCAGGTAGTCTTGATGAATTCATAGCCGCAGCCAGGAGCATCATAAACAATCACCTGATAAAGATCCAACTAGCCCCCTCCTCTCTACCGGAGTATTTGGGCTACTCACACGTCCTAGACAATTTTGCGGTTCATCACATTATGCATAGACACTCGGGAAATCGAGAACGTCTAAGAGGACAAGAACCTGTTACACTTTCAGACTTTTTACTGATTCGTGAAATAGTTCTAAACTATGATACTCGCACATCAATTCAGTGTAAGAACGGGAATCCTGGATTATTCTACACTAAAGACATCAACGATTATACCTATTCCCTAATTGAAGAAATCCGGAATGGACATTCGGAACTAGCTACGACAACGCTGTATAAAAAGAAAAAGAAGCTCACCGACGCTAAGAGTCCAATTTAACTCCGCAGATTCCGGATTTGCTTCCTTTTTACAAAGGTAAGCAATAATCACGAAAATCCAAAATACTCTTAATCTCTCTTGAAAATATCTCGTGTGTAGACCTTGGCCTGGACGTCATCCAGCGCAGGATCGTAGCGGTTGGCTATGATGCTGTCGGACAAGCGCTTAAACTCCGCCAGGTCGTTAATGACTATGCTTCCGAAGAAGGTGGTGCCGTCCTCAAGGGCAGGCTCGAAGATAATCACCTTGGCGCCCTTGGCCTTGATGCGTTTCATAATGCCCTGGATGGCGCTCTGGCGGAAGTTGTCAGAGTTCGACTTCATCGTGAGGCGGTACACTCCGACGGTCACTTCCCTCTCCTTGGCCTGGTCAAAGGCGCCATTGGATGAGTAATATCCGGCCTTCTCAAGAACCTGGTCGGCGATATAATCCTTCCTGGTGCGGTTGGAGTCCACGATCGCCTTGATCAGGTTTTCGGGAACATCGTTGAAGTTCGCGAGAAGCTGCTTAGTGTCCTTCGGAAGGCAGTAGCCACCGTAACCGAAGGAGGGGTTGTTGTAATGGGAGCCGATTCGCGGATCGAGGCATACACCCTCGATAATTGCCTTGGTGTCAAGGCCTTTCATCTCGGCATAGGTGTCCAGCTCGTTGAAGTAGGAGACCCTCAGCGCCAGATATGTGTTGGCGAATAGCTTGACGGCCTCGGCCTCTGTGCTGCCCATGAACAGGACGGGTACATCAGGCTTCAGGGAGGCGTCCTTAATCAGCCCCGCGAAGGTCCTAGCAGCCACTGAAAGAGATTCTTCGCTTCGCTCAGAATGACAGTCTTCGTCATACCCTA
>Ga0256405_10010592_pt1 | contig 12104 bp, 7 predicted proteins | sample RumenRJG_02DNA_FD_189096 | JGI IMG/M metagenome (GOLD analysis project Ga0256405, IMG submission 189096) | Bovine rumen microbial communities from Lethbridge, Alberta, Canada - RJG_02 | ecosystem: Host-associated > Mammals > Digestive system > Stomach > Rumen | place: Canada: Alberta | collected...
CATGAGAGACGCCAGACGTTCTCTGCCCATAAGGCCTATCGCCAGGCTCAGCACGAGCGAGATGATGAATATGAATACGGTGATCTTCAGCGTGTGGACCAGAGCAGAGCGGAATATGCCGCCCTCTTCATCCTCACATCCGCAGTGATCCCTCTCGCACAGATCGTGTATGTGCTTGTCGGCATGGATCCTTCTGCCCAGTGGCTTCGCGACTGCATCTATCAGGATGCCGCTCACAAGAGCGATCACGAACTTGGCGAGGAGTATCTTTGCTATGGTACCCGCCCCTACAGAAGAGGACAGGAAGATCGGGACCATCTCGTCAGAAGTCGAAAGAAAGACCGCTATCAGGGTCCCGACCGTAATGACGCCTCCCGAGTAAAGCCCTGCTGCAGCAGCCGAAAAACCGCACTGAGGTATCAGGCCGATGCCCGCTCCGAGCACATGACCGAATCTTCCGACACGCGAAAGAAGGGCGACAGACTGCTCTTCCGTCCTGCGTTCGAGCCATTCCATCGCCAGGTAAGTAACGAAAAGGAAAGGTATCAGAGTAACCGTATCCTTTATCGTGTCCATCAATGAATCTGTGAATAACTGCGCCATCTGCTATCTGTGCCCGTTCTCCGTTTTCTGAGGTCTTATCGTGACTATAACGGTCGTTGTCTTACCGGGCGAACTGGTGATGGTCAGGTCTCCTCCGACTTCGAGGCGCAGTCTTTCGCGCACATTTGCAAGACCCTCATGCGTCACATCCATATCCTTCAGTTTCGTGACATCAAAGCCCACTCCGTCATCAATGATGCGTATCTGCGCGCCCCCGTCGGAAAGCCATCTCGATACTATCCTGACCTTGCCGCCCTCCTCCTTAGGCGCTATGCCGTGTTTCACCGCATTCTCGACAAGCGGCTGTATCGACAGCGGCGGCACACGGAAATCTTCGGCTTCTATATCATATTCTATATTGAGTCTGTTTCCGAAACGGAGTTTTTCAAGTTCAAGATAATGGCGGATCTCGCCGAGTTCCCACGAGAAATTGACGAGTTCCTGCTTCTCCATGGTCTCAAGAGTACTTCTCAGGTATTCCGAAAAGGTCCCTATCGCTCTCTGCGCCTTCTGCGGGTCTGTCTCGCAGAGATAATATATGGTCGTCAGCACATTGTAAAGATAGTGAGGCTTCATTCTGCCGGTCGCGAGCGCGAGCCGGGCCCTGGCATCCGCCATCTCATCCTTTTCGGCCTGCTTTGCCACGTCCATATGATGCTGTGTGTAAATGATGCAGAACTCCAGCACGATCAGAGGATAATGCAGTTCTATGCCGTAGACATGCGGTTCAGCAAAGGTCGCGATGAGCATCAGGACAGGCATGGCGCTCAGTATGAGTGTGTGCCGTATGCCCACTGTCCTGTAGCATCTGATGAGCAGGATGATCGTTATGGCGATGAGCACGAGTCCGCCGATCTGGCCTATCCTGAACGAAACACCGAGGCTGAGCGTGGATTCACTCACCTTCTCAAAGTCCTCATCTACCGCTGAAACGACCCAGAGCGTTGATCCGATGACGCATATCACAAGTGATATATACGATACCGCATTTGATACGGGATGTTCCGGATCGAGTTCTTCTATCTGCGCCCTGAGGTATTCGATATACAGATAGTAAACTGTGTAGATGCCCACGTATGATAGCGAGAGCAGCACCACATTGAGCGGGTCTCTGTTCTCCATGCCGCGTATGCATACATCCACATAACAGATCATGCAGAACGTCGCAACCGCGATCTTGGAAAAGAACAGCCGCTGGGAACGGTTGCTCAGCATGTCCCTGCGGAAGCTCGTCATCATCGCGATCGCCACAAGGCTGCTGTAGCCCAGAAGCGATATATTAACAGATCTTATAAGCAGTTCACTTGGCATTGCGCTCCCTTGATTCAAGACTTCCGTGTGTTACCTCCGACCAGCTGTACTGCTGCATGTACTCACCGTGATATGAATTGATCCCCTTGGCGTCTCCGGCGAGATAATCAAAGAAATCGCACTTTATCTTGGCAGGTATGACTCCTATGCCGCCGCGCATGATGACGATGGCGTCCTCGGCTCCGACCTCTTTCAGAGTATCCACGAGGTCCTTCCTGAGCTGTTTGATGTAGCTGGTGCGGTCTTCATCATCATCCCACAGAATAGCGCGGATCTCGCCTATGTCCACGACTGCGCAGTTGCGGTCTATAAGATAAGCGAGCATTTCTTTGGTCTTGCTGTACCTGAAGTGCAGAGGCTTGCCGTCGAAAAAGACTTCGAAATTGCCGAATGCCTGTACGCGGAGCCCCCTGTCATCGCCCTCGACCGGGTGTCTCAGATCGTCGATCTCATGAAGGACCTTTTCACGGTTGAGCGGTTTTGTGATATATCCGCTCGCATGCAGACTGAATGCGTCCCCGGCATACTGGGGATATGCCGTGGAGAATATGATGTTCGTATCAGGAGCTATCTTCTTGATCCTTTTCGCAAGCTCGACTCCGTTCATGCCAGGCATCTCAATATCGAGAAAGGCTATGTCGAAAGGCCTCTTCTCTACTTCTTCCAGCGCTTCAGTCGGAGTCCCGCACACGACCATGTCGGAATTCGGTACGCATTCCGCGATGACTCGCGCGGCACCGTTTCTTATCACCTGTTCATCATCCACTACCAATACTCTTATCATTTTTCTCCCTCTGGTCCGGTCCGTTATAAAATAGTTATATTTACGATTATTATAATTGATAACCGCGGTTTTTCAATAAATCGCGGGTTTTTTGCGAGAAAAAAATAAAAAAAAGTCCATTTGTAACCATTATGTCTCTCTATCCTAACCCTCATATACCGGGCGCCTTGCTATACTGCGGCCATAAGATATTTATTATCCTCCCCTGGATATATCACATTTGAAAAGAGGTACTGAAATGAAGACTATTAGAAGACTGACGGTCGTGCTCACAGCCATACTTATCATTGCTCTCGCTGCAGTGACGGCAAGCGCGGCTGATTCTCGTACTACAAAGACTTCCGCGAAAAAGCTGACGACCGTAAATGCATCGCAGGCATACCAGCTGCTCAACAATTACCGCAGCCAGTACAATAAGCAGGTCAAGAATAGTTCCCAGAAGATCGGAACACTCAAGAGAGATGCAGAGCTCGAAAAGATAGCTCAGACCCGCGCCAAAGAAATGGCTCAGACGGGAAAGTTCTCTCACACGCGTCCGAACGGCCAGAGAGGCATCACCCTCATCAAGGGCAACAAAGCCAAGGGCGAAAACATCGCGCGGGGATACAGAACATGCAAAGACGTATCCGCGGCATGGTATAAGTCAAAGGGACACAGAGACAACATGCTCAGAAAGAACTTCAAAAAGGTCGGTATCGCAGGCTGCACCTGCAACGGAATGACCTATTGGGTACAGATATATTCCTCTTAACAGAGGTGATATATAGGGGGATATGGCCATATGACCATAACAAAACAGGGGGTTTCAGAACCTCCTGTTTTGTTTGGGGGGATATGTGAGTCTGCCGGCTCTGTTGTCCATCATGCCGGGATGACTCCTGCTTCCGCAGAAAAGAGGGCTGTTGCCGTCCCTCTTTTCCGGATCCGGTTACAGATCCTATACAGATCAGTGCAGGTCCCACTGCTGATCTTGCTCAATTATCGTCTGCTTCTTCTTCGCAGCATCCCTATCAGGATCATCGCAGACAGGGCGATCGGTATCAGAGACACCCAGACATACAGCCTGGTCTCATCGCCTGTTTTGGTGCTTTCAGCTCTCTTACCCTTTTCTGTTTCTGTTACCTTTTCTTTTTCCTTTTTCTTTTCGGGCTCGTCGTCATCTTCCTCATCAGGAGGCTCGTAATCGCCCTCTACCATCTTAGGGATGGACAATACATCGTATTCCCAGTCATTTTCACCGGTCTCATCGATATCCGTCAATGGCTGAGGCGCCATGACGAGATACGGATCGATCCTCTTGTAGTCTCTGGCTTCATCTCTGGCTCCGGTCTGAGCTATCAGATACATGCCATGAGAAACTTCGCCGAAGTCGACTATCCCGTCCTCGGATACCACCATCTTTCCCTCAAGATTCTTTTCGGTGACTATGTCATATAAGATGCCGGCAGCTTCTATGGACCTGGCAGCCGTCATGCTGCCGAGATCCACTCCCGAATCGCTGAAAGGCTCAGTCAGCCGGTACAGGGCATATCCATTGCTTACGGTGAGGTCAGCTACCTTGTAGAGCGTCAGCTCAGCGCCGGTGATGGGCACCTCCAGATCTTCGTCAAAGTACGTGACATCTACCATGAGCGTGCCGTCTTCATCCCTGAGATCGGGCATCTTCTCGGCGAACGCCGTCTGTGCCCCCATCGTGACCATCATCACTATCAGGCTCAGGACCGTCAGTATTCTCATGTTCAGGTTTTTCACCATTGTCATCAGTTTGTTTCCTCTTCCTGATACGAAATACTATGAACAATATATCTGCCGCGAGCAGTACCGCGAGCAGCGTTATTATCGCGAACTTCAGCTCTGACATCTTCTCCCAGAAGGTCTTCGCGGGATCTTCCGGCGGCACATACGGCACTCTGTGTCCCCTGACCAGGAGCCTGTGAGTGTTCACTCCGTAAGGTGTGCATGTGACCAGAGTCACCAGGTCTTCTCCCGGTACGATATCCAGCAGAGACACCTCATTCGGAAGGACCGTCTTTATCTGGTCCACCTCGTATGCGAGATGTTCATCCAGCACGTGTATGTAGAACTGGTCTCCGGCAGCGATCTGGTCGAGATCGGTAAAAAGTCTCGCAGTCGGCAGGCCTCTGTGAGCGGACATCACCGCGTGCGTGCTCTTTCCTCCGACAGGGAGGCTGGTGCCGTCCAGGTGTCCGACGCCCTTCTCCAGCACCTTCGCGGAGATGCCGTGGTATACGACCATCTTCTCGTTCAGCTTCGGTATCTCGAGATAGCACATCATGCCGGAGCCGTCGACTTCGAGCAGTGTGTCGTACGGATGCGTGAGAACATACTCATTTTCGTCTTCGAACGCGTCCGTGACGGTGTTGCGCGTATGCTGCCTGTTATACTCCACGGCATCCGCCATGAGCTTCTGTTTAGTCTCATCAGGAAGCTTAGCGACCTCAGCTTCGTAATTGCCTATCATCCTGTGATGCAGGTATTCATTCCACAGATTGCTGATCGTCGGATACAGAAGTATCCCCAGTCCCAGCAACAGCAACAGGATCACCAGCAGAATGCGTAATTTACTCAGGCCTCCTGAATCTGAAGAGCGGTCTTTTTTTCTTTTGTTCTTTTTCTGTTCCCTGCTCAATTTCTTTGTCGCGCTTTCTGAGTCTGATTACAAGAATAAGTGCGATCAGTATGCCGAGCAATGCGCCTATGAGGCCCATCATGATATTCATATTCAGCCAGGCCCTGGATCTGATATCGTCCTCTTCGCCCGGTTTATACGGCACTCTGTATCCTCTGCACAGTATCCGGTGAGTATTCACTCCGTAAGGTGTGCATGTAACAAGAGTAACATAATCTTTGCCGCTTACCAAAGCCAGACCTTCTGTCTGATCGGGCTCTACAATTTCGATGTTGTCTATCTTATACGCAAAGGTCTTTCCGCATATGGAGATGAAGAATTTATCTCCGACGGCGACTTTGTCCAGGTCGCTGAACAGTTTGTTGCTCGGCAGCCCTCTGTGCGCAGTCAGCACTGCATGGGTCCCCTTGCCTCCGACAGGCAGACTGCTGCCGAACAGATGTCCAACGCCTTTCTGCAGCGTTTCTTCTGTGGTGTAATGGTAGATGGGAGACTTTGTATTTATGGCAGGGATCTCGATATATCCCATCATTCCGTCACCTGTCACATCCAGCAGGGATTCATATTCAAGATCTTTCTTGTTCTCCCTGACGGTGAACGCATCAGGAACTTCTCTCGGAACCAGCCTGTCATTATATCCACGTGCGGCCGCTATCATGTCATCGAGAGTTTCTTCAGACATCTTCTCTACTGTATCATCATAATTGCCCATAAGCCTGTTGGCCAGTATCTGGTTCCAGGTGCTGCTTACCAGCGGGTACAGTAGTATGGACAGTCCTATGAGGAATATGAATATGAACGCCAGTGTTCTTTTGTCCGGTCTTAATCTCATAGAGTTCTCCATGCTACTGTCCCGGCGGCCGGCCATGCCGGCCGCCGGAACCGTAATCTTGTTACTTAGTCTTTCAGCAGTTCATAAAGTCTGATCACTTCTGAGCCTGACTCTTTTTCTTCTTTCCACCGAAGAGAAGGAAGAGTGCGAGTGCCATGATAGCTGCACCGGCTACTGTGAAGAGTACTGTACCCATACCACCTGTGCTTGGGAGTGTTCCTACATAGGAGTTTCTGATATGAGCTGCATCCTGATCATAGTCGTATGCGAAATCATCCTCACCATATACTTTCTTTCCATCTTTCATCTTATAGAAAGTTGTGGTTTTACCAGCCTTGATCTCACATTTATGATGAGTATTGAGCACCTCGCCGGCATTGTTCAGATATTTGATAGTACCTTCTGTTCCAGGGTTGTCTGCTGTATAAGTCTTCTGATAGTGACCAACACAGATTCCACCAACGTATACTTCGTATGCGTTAAGTCTTCCAGTTGTTTCATCAAGGTGAGCCTCAATTTTAACTTCGATAGGAGTATCGACTACGTTGTACTTATCTTCATACTTTACTGTATTTCCTTCTTCGTCTTCGAAAGTTCCATCTCCAAGACTCGTCTCGATGAGAACATACTCGCCTGCATCAATACGGTCCATACCGCGGAGAATTCCGTCCTCGTCGGAAACAGCCGTTCTTACAACCTCTGCGTTCTTATAATCTGCTGCTGTAGTAGCTCCTTCAATCTTCTTATAAAGTTTAAAGGTTACTCCTTCGAGAGGTTTCCAGCCTGTTTCTTTTTTAGCTTCGGTTTCTTTGAATACGTGATCTCCATTTTCATCAACACCAACCTTGAGTACTTCTCTGTTCTCTATTGAATCGTTTCCGTCAACTTTGCCGTTGATAGTAAATGTGTAATGATGTGTAGTCTCGTCATATCCCTGTTTCTTAGCTTCTCCAGGGTTACGTGAGAAGTCAACTCCTCCTGTGTTCTTTTCGCCATCGAAGTTTACACCGTGAGTTCCGTTAACTATAGCGTTATATCTGATCTCGATTCCCTGACCTCTGTATTTAGCAATAGCTTCCGGTTTGAATACTACTACGAACCTGTCTCCGGTATTCAGATTTACTGCGCTCTCTGTTGTGATTTCGCCTTCTACATCATCGTCATACTTGATTGTATAAAGCGCTTCATCAATTGGATTATTGGTGTTTGCCTCATAAACCTTAACGCTGTCCCTATTGAGGGTCAGTCCGCCGGTCATGGAGTCGTATACTACGAACTCCGGATCCTGAGACAGATTTGTGTTAGCTCCAGGTACATTAACGTTATACTCTACAGGGTTTGTTCCTTCCTTAGGAAGATATCCTTTTTTCATGAAGAAGTTGTCTGCATAAGCAGGAACTGTACTGTTGATTCTGAATGTTACAGTATCACCAACATTTGCTTTGCCTTTCTCTGCAGGGCCTGCAGCTGTATCTCCGAGGTTTCCGTCATTATTGGATTTCTCGTCCTTATTTGTAGTGTTATCTTCGGTATAACCATCTGCATCTACAAGAGCCTCATCATTTTCTGTCTTGCCATTCTCTGCATTTGAGCTGTATTTTCCTTGACGATTGAAGTCTGTACTTCTCTCAACAACCTTATGGAACGGTACTTTACTCTTCTTAGCATAACCATCGCTGTCGAATTTGCCGCCTGTAGTGAAGGAAGGTGCTGCTTTGTCATTATATTTGATACTGACGATCACAGGGTTGTAGATGTACTCAGCATCCTTTGAGTTCTCGAATATAACAAGGTACATTCCGGAACTTGCTCCTGTGAAAGTAGCTGTCTTTGCATTTTCAGCAACCGTTACAGGTCCGAGCGTCTGAGCGCCTGTCAACTTAGCATAGCTACTTTTCTGGACTTCCGGTACCAGTGCCATAATTTCTTCCTGTTTCGGCTTTTCAACGTCTGCGATCGAGTCAGCGACTACCAGCTTAGTTGCTCCCTTGTTTTCCTTTGAATCATCCTCCTGAACAACTATTCTGTAAGCTGTAGCTTTCACACCCTGCTCAAGTCCATCGACTGTGAACGATGTCGGTGTTGCGGCAAATGTCGGCAATGCGAATGTGGTCAGAACCATCATCGCGGACATTACCAATACCGCAAATTTCCTGAAATAATGTAAGTTCTTCATTTTTTCCTCCTTTAGTTATAGCGTAGAACCTGCATTTCTCTTGATTTTGAACCATCTTCCGATCGTTCTGTTTTATCTTTTTCAGACATCCCCGGATCGGGGCAATGCCAAAAGTAACATGGATCTTTCGTGGGACATCACCTCCTGAAACCCTTTCGTATATTCATTCCGGTGAATGCCGCCGTAGCGGCGAATCCCATCATCATCGCTCCTATTACCATGAACCAGTAGGTCCCCATGCCGCCGGCACTTGGCAGGATGTAAGCCTTGCTGTTTGGCAGTTCCTTATTGGCACTAAGGTCTGTGCCGTTGCCATTTGTAAGGAAGACCACCTGATTTGGATAAGTGTTATCTTTAGTCCATGTCGATTTATCGAGGTTGTACCACGACTTTTCCCAGTACTTTCTTGGGTTCAGCCATGTCTCAAGAGCCGTTTCAGAAGCTTCTGCAGTCGCACCGCTTTCCCAGGTGCCATGTGCATTGCCGCTATAGTAATAATCTATGGTCTGACCATTATTGTTTACGAGTTCCTGCTTCTTGATTACTTTGACCGTCTTGTTGCTGTCAACGTAGATCAGCCATGGAGCTCTTTCTCTGACATAACCATTTGGCGCCATAATCTCATAGAGGAAATACAGTCCCTGTTCAGTGACAGGCAGAGATAGTTCTCCATTGTCAGCGCTTGTTATGCCCGTTCTCTTCCAGTCTGTGTTCGTGTAGAGGTGATTTCCGGCTACAGCCTTATACAGTACAAATTCTGCACCGCCAAGACCGTTATTGCTTCCGCTTATATCGGATCCGATTTTCTTTAGTCTAATCGGTTCCCAATCATTTCTCAGCGTCAGCTTGGTGTCGATAGCTGCGGTTTCTGTGTACCATGAGCCCGGCCACCAATTGGAATATAAGCTCTCTGTTGCCTTACCTTCAACAGCAGTCAGCGAATCGCATGACTTTCCGTAAGGTACTGTTATCGCTTTTCCCTGATGGCTTGTGCCAACTTCTGTAATCTTTACATTTCCAAGGTAATCTATTTCTACCAGCCACGGGGTTGTTTTTCTTGCGTATCCATCAGCACTTTTAGTCTCAAAGAGCAGGTATTCCTTAGGATCGCCCTGTGTTCCATTCGAAAGAGACTTTCCTTCTTTGAGCATGCTGTTGGTTATCTCAACCTTTCCCTGAGCATTTGGAGTAAGAGGCTCTTTATTGAGCGCGCAATCCGCAATTGTGCAATTCTGCAGAGTGGCTCCCGAGTCGATATTACGTGTTCCCGGAACATACCAGGCTCCAAAGCCATCACCCCATATTGCATCCGTGATATAGAACTCTGTTCCAGTGAGCGCTCTTCCGGTATCGGATGCGACCTTAGTGAACTCGATCCCTCTGCCTTTGTTTATTATTGTCTGATTGAGCTCTACTGTAGAGAAGTAAACACTGAATCCTGTTTTGGTATCCTTTCCTGTAACAGGATGGTATAGCGGCACTTCACTGACAAGAACCTGTGTTTTCGAATTATCTACTTCAATATCACGGACAGTAACATTGAAATTGGCGTCAATTTCTCTGATCTTTAGTTTCCAGCTTCCTTCTGCTATTTCCAGGTTCTGATTAGTATTTTTGATTATTTGACGTATTTTTGCCAAATCGCTCTGTTTAGCCGGGCTGAGTGTGCCTCCGTCTGGATTTACAAACTCATACAGCGGATAAAGTGTTCCATCTGAAAGTGTTACCGAGGCAGGAATAAATGCTGATGCTTTCCACTTTGTATAGCTTTCTTTTTCGATTTCTCCGACAGCACTTCCGCCAAAGGCCGGGCTCTCGGAATCTGACCCTGTAGGAGTATCTGCATTACCGTCCAGCTCGAATTCATAGTTAGCCGGCTGTTCCGCAACAGTGCCGTCTTTAAGTTGAACGAATTTACCATCGCTGTCGAGATATCCGATTTCGAACTTAACTTTCGTAGGAGTTATTCCAACCCACTCCTTCGTGATGTTGATCCTTGCATCATAACGATCTACGTCATTGGTTGAACCGAAGACGAGTGTACCGTTAGCAGCAATACCGCCTCCATCTCTGGAGATATTGTTCTTAATTACTACATTTTTGGTTTTGCCTGTTTCAGGATCTGTGATTGCCGACTGACCTTCGGTAAATATAGGTTTCTGATCATTTCTTAAAGCAACCGGTCCGTTAAGTACGCTGCCATTCTCTTCGTCAAAGTTAACACCGGTAGCGGTTTTCTCATCAACCCAAGTTCCTGCAATATTCTGAACGATCATAGCTCCGTTACCCTTGTGGAGATAGAAGTCTGTTCCGGTTCTCTTTGCAGTATTGTTGTCTATGAGGACTTTATCATCGGCAAATACTGAAGAACCGCCTACCGGGCAGAGCCATACACCGCCGCCATTACCCATAGCGCCGTTGAATGAGTTATCCCAAGAATCGTTACCTCCGCCTGTCAGTTCACCATCTTTAAGGTATCTGTTCAGCGTGTAGTTGTCGACTTTATACTGTTCAGAGCTACTTTCACTGCCCTCTTCATGGGTTACGGATCTGTTATTGCCGATATATCCATTGTTGATTTTAAGTGTGTATGAATATGACTGTGCGTCACCTTCTACATAGATAGCTCCTCCAAGGGATCTACACTTATTACCCTCGATTGTTCCGTTGTTAAGAACTACACCGTTGGACTCTACTTCGATAGCTCCGCCTCTTGCAAATGCGGTATTGTTTGAGAGTGTACCGCCGTTCATTACGAATACGCCGTCTTCACCCTTTTTTTTGCTGTTTTTAAGTTCTGGGAACTGACTAGGCCATTTGCTCCAGTCAATATCAGCATAATCGTTAGTACCCCACTGAGTAGCCCATACGGCACCGCCTTTGTACCATGCAACGTTGCCGTTCATCCGACCGCCGTTCATAATGAATCTTCCGCCGCGCTCTACCTGGGCAGCACCAGCGTGGTGGTATCCGATATTGTCGTTAAGGGCGAAATCATCCTCCATTGTGACTAATGCGCCATCAGTAACGATAACCGCACCGGCATCAGCTTTATTGCCACTGATCTCACCTCTTGTGAATTCACCTACAGTGTCAGATCCTTTAAGAATCACACCACCTGCAGTGTTGGTCATATCTGTTTTTTCAAGTCTGTTCTGTATATACTGAATGGTTTTACCATTAGAATCTGCTTCGTATGCTCCATAGCCTACAGTATTGTTGGAGATTACGCCTCCGGTCATGTAGAACTTGCTGCCTCCCTCTATAACAACCGGTGCAACATCATTAACATCGGCAGTTGTGTTGAGGTCCTGCAGCGAAACGCCACTCTTCAGTGTGACCTTGCCGCCATCTTTTGCATGGATGAAGTAACCACCAGCCTTGACTTTGTCCTTATCCCTTGTAGCAGTCTCAACCTTGAACTTGAACTTGATGCCCTCATACTCCTGGTCTTCAGTGACGTCTTCTACCGATTTTGCAGCCTTGAATACAATGGCACCGCTGTGAGATGCGTCGAGTTTGAAACCATCGCCGTCAAACCTGACATACATATCATTTCCGGCCCAGTTTGTACCTGCCGTAATCACATACTTTGTCCCTGTAGTAAGCTGAGTTACGTATCCGTCCTTAGGATTCCCATCACTATCAAGAGCTTTGAGCCTCCAGTCTCCCACTGATGCGTTTGGAGCGCCCTCGATTATCCTTCCGTCGTTTTTTACATGACAGGCCTTATCTTTATGAGTCAATA
>Ga0256405_10010593_pt1 | contig 12103 bp, 9 predicted proteins | sample RumenRJG_02DNA_FD_189096 | JGI IMG/M metagenome (GOLD analysis project Ga0256405, IMG submission 189096) | Bovine rumen microbial communities from Lethbridge, Alberta, Canada - RJG_02 | ecosystem: Host-associated > Mammals > Digestive system > Stomach > Rumen | place: Canada: Alberta | collected...
CCTCGAACTGCAGGCTGGGTTCCCAACCCAGTTCCTTCTGAAGTTTCGTAGAGTCGATGGCATAACGCAGGTCGTGTCCGGCACGGTCGGTCACGAAGGTGATCAGATCCATATCCTCGCCTTCCTTGCGACCCAGCAGACGATCCACCGTCTTAATCACCACCTTGATGATGTCGATGTTCTTCCACTCATTGAAACCACCGATGTTATAGGTATCGGCGATCTTGCCTTCATGGAAGATGACGTCAATCGCACGAGCATGATCCTCCACATACAACCAGTCGCGCACGTTCTCACCCTTGCCATAGACGGGCAACGGCTTACGATGACGGATGTTGTTGATAAACAGCGGAATCAGCTTCTCGGGGAACTGATACGGACCGTAGTTGTTCGAGCAGTTCGTCACCACCACAGGCATACCATAGGTATCGTGATAAGCACGTACGAAGTGATCCGATGAAGCCTTGGCAGCAGAATACGGTGAGTGAGGATTATACTTGGTTGTCTCCAGGAAGAACTTATCACCGTAAGCCAGATGATGCTCGGCACTGGAAGCGGTCGTCGTGAATGGCGGCTCAATACCCTCAGGATGTGTCAGTTCGAGCGCACCATACACTTCATCGGTAGAGATATGGTAGAAGCGCTTGCCCTCGTATTTTTCGGGTAATGATTCCCAATAGAGCTTAGCTGCCTGCAGCAATGAGAGTGTTCCCATCACATTCGTCTTTGCGAAGGTGAAAGGATCCTTGATACTGCGATCCACATGACTCTCTGCTGCGAGGTGAATGATACCGTCCACCTTCTTATCCTGCATCAGCTTGTAGAAAGCATCGAAGTCACAGATATCCATCTTCACAAACTCATAGTTGGGTTTGTTCTCGATGTCCTTGAGGTTTGCCAGATTACCTGCATAAGTCAGTTTGTCGAGGTTAATGATGTGATACTCAGGATACTTGTTCACAAACAGGCGCACCACATGACTTCCAATAAAGCCTGCGCCACCAGTAATAACGATTGTTCTTTTCATATTTTATCTCCTAATGTTATAACTTCTAAATCTTTGAATTCCCGGCCGTCGATTGTCAGACGGATGAGTGTCCGCTCCTTGTGCCAGCCTTGGATGCCGGCAGCGCCAGGATTGATATGCAGCAGCCCCAGCGTCTTGTCGTATTTCACCTTCAAGATATGCGAATGACCAGCCACAAACAACTGCGGCGGATTGGCAAAGAGTGTCGAGCGTACGCTGAAATCGTAGTTGCCTGGATAGCCGCCGATATGCTTGATGAGCACATCCACATCCTCACACTTAAAGCGGTTCAACTCCCGGTACATCAGCCTGAGGTCTCCCCCGTCGCAGTTGCCACATACAGCCCTGAAAGGACGGAAGGCTGCCAGTTTCTCAGCCACCTCCACACTGCCGATATCCCCAGCATGCCAGATCTCATCACAGGGCTCAAAGTAGTGCAGGTACTTATCATCCCAATAGCTGTGCGTATCGCTCAATAGTCCTATCTTCTTCATTTTCTCAACTTCCTCATATACCATATCAACATCGGTATCGTCATGGCAAACGAGCCGAAGTCACTGGCAGGCATTGAGTACCACACACCATCCAGATCCCAGAACAAGGGAAATACGTAGGCCATCGGCAACAGCAGGAACAGCTGACGTGACAGCGAGAGGAAGATCGATACCTTCACCTTACCGATACTCTGGAAGAAATGGGTGATGGTAGCCTGCGAACCTACCACGAAGAACACCAACATGTCGAGTTTGATACCCCTTGCCGACATGTCCATCAGGGTGGGATCGGTCGTAAAGATACGGGCAATCTCCCTTGGGAAGAGCATCGAGAGTGCCCAACCTATCAGCAAAATCAGTGTCGCATAGCCAATGGCCAGGAACAGACAGCGCAACATGCGGTCATATTTCTCTGCACCGTAATTATAGCCCACAATGGGTTGCATACCCTGACACACGCCCATCACGAACATGAAGAACATCATCACCACCGAGTTGGCAATCGAGTAGGCACCCACCGCCATATCACCGCCATAGCGCACGAACTGGTTGTTCATAAAGATCACGATCACACACGAGCAGACGTTCATCAGGAAAGGCGAGATGCCGATGGCAATGATACTGGTCACCAACCGCTGTTTCAGTTTGTAGATGCCATGCTGCAGGTGCAGGATCTCGTTCTTGTTCGAGAAGAGCCACAGCTGCCAGCACATCGCCAAGGTCTGCGAGGTCACCGTTGCTAAGGCTGCCCCGCGGATGCCCCATCGGAACCACCACACGAACAGCACCACCAGCACGATGTTCATCGCCACCGTAAACAGCACCGAATACATGGCGTGTTTCGGTTTTCCAGCCGCTCTGAGCACGGCATTCATGCCAAAATACATGTGAGTCATCACGTTACCCAGCAGGATGATGGTCATAAACTCACGGGCATAAGGCAGCGTCACATCACTGGCACCGAAGAAATACAGGATGGGATCCAGAAACAGCAGACAGATCACCATAAACGAGAAACCGATGATCAGGTTCAGCGTAATGGTGTTACCCAGCAGATTCTGAGCCGTCGGATAGTCTTTCTGTCCTAACTTCACACTGATACTGGTACTCGAACCCACACCCACTGCTGCACCGAAGGCAGCACTCAGGTTCATGAAGGGGAACGTGATGCCCAGACCCGCAATGGCCTCCGGACCCACGATCTGACCGATCATCGCACGGTCGATAATATTATAGATACTCGACGCCGACATGGCCACGATGGCAGGCAGGGCATATTGCCAAAGCAACTGCCCCACAGGCTTCGTCCCCATTTCCAACGCCGCTTGTTTGTGATGATCCATTCTTTATATATTTGCGACTGCAAAGGTACGACTTTTTTCCGATACCGCCATACAATTCTAGAAATAATACAATTGTTACTATTCCTTAATTAACAATTAGTCCTTCAGACAGCCGATTGGAACCACTAAAACGCCATCCTTCGGACGTTTGTAAGCATACTGACCTACAGCCGTCAGTACCATCAAGAACGACGGTTTCTTCATTTTGGTTGTATCAATCTTATCCTTCAAGTCTATCAAGGCGTCCGCTCCCTCTTGAATCAAGCTATCACCACCAAGTTTAATCTCTATAAGACCATAACTCCCATTTCTTAGATGCACCACTGTATCACACTCAAGTCCACTCCTATCCCGATAATGATAAACTTTGCCGTGCAAAGTCTCCGCAAAGACCCTCAAATCTCGCACACAAAGAGTTTCGAAGAAAAGACCAAACGTGTTCAGGTCGTTCATCAAATCATTTGGTCCAAGGTCCAAAGCAGCAATTGCTAACGACGGATCCACAAAATAGCGGTTATCAGAAGTTCGTATTGCAGTCTTTGAGCGTAGATTCGGATTCCATGCCTCCATATCTTCTATCACAAAGATTTTCTTCAGTGCCTTGATATATGACGCCACAGTTTCGTCGCTCATACTTTCTGGCTCATTCGTCTTCAAATCCTCAACGATGGTAGGAATAGGGGCCATAGATCCCTGCAGACGAGCATAGGAGCGCATCAGCCGTTTGGCCCGCTGTTCATCTCTCGAGACTCCGTCCACTCGCGATATGTCCGAACGGGTAATAGCTTCATAATACTCTTTTACCTGCCCTAAAGCTGCCTTTTGACTTTTCTTATTCATTGCCTTGGGCCAACCGCCACGACACGTGACAAAAGCAACATCTTCCAATGACAGATGGCTTTCGCCTTCCACCATTTCAGCATTCTCAAAGAGTTTGCCCAGGCTCACATCGCCGGTAGATTCTCCTGACTCCCAAAGTGTCATCGGGCGCATCGTCAACCACGCAAAGCGACCTGTGCCTGTATGGTGAATCTTTGAGTCATCTGCAGGAACAGCCGAACCGGTCAGCATAAATTGACCGTCATCCCTTCGATGATCAACCTCGAATCGAATTGCGTCCCACAATTGCGGAGCTATCTGCCATTCGTCAATTAGTCTTGGGGTTCCCCCCCTCAACAACTGCTTGATATTTGTTTCTGCCAACTGAAGGTTCTGAATCATGCTGTCAGGATCATCCATATATAGGATACTTTTAGCCTGCTGTTCTGCCGTTGTAGTTTTGCCACAAGCCTTAGGCCCTTCTATCAGCACTGCTCCCATAGCCTCCAATTTTTCAGCCAAAAGACTATCAACAACTCTCTTACGATAATTAAAATGCTCTGCCATACAATAATATTTTTGTGCAAAAGTACAACTTTTCTCTGAAACAAACAAAAAATTTAATAACAATTTGGTTGTTTGGCAAGTTTTTATTTGGTCGTTTGGTAAGTTTTCATTTGGTCGTTTGGTAAGTTTTCATTTGGTTATTTGTACCAGATTCTTTAAGTAGACACGAAAAAAGTTTTTTAATTTTTATTTTTTCTATAAGTAGACATATACGTTATTATTTCTCTTTTTGTTTTTGCAAAAGTAGACATTTTCGTCAAATTCTGCAAGTTTTCTTTTCTAAAAGTAGACACATTCACTTATTTTCTTGATTTTCAGCCTCCTTTCTTTTCTTCTGTAAAAACTTGGGTACTTCAGAGAGTTGTCTCTTGGAAAAAGTGTCCTTAATCTCCATCTCACCTTTATAATATCTTCTGCGATAGTTGGCAGGCGTGTCATATCCGATGGCGAAGCAAGGACGGCTTTCATTGTAGAAGGTCACATACTCGTCAATACAGTCTTTGACATCTTCTCTTGTCTTGAGTTTGTCTATCTGGAAGTCAATTACAAGTTCTTCCTTGATCCATCCATTATCTCGCAGATGTCCTTGACGGGAAAGTCTCTTGAGAGCATACTCACGATTTTGAATTCTTCGTTCTTAAACGAACATACTCCATTCGCCCATCCTCTCTCTTCACCACCGCATAATTTTTTTTTAGACGCTCGTTCTCAATACGGAGTCTTATAATCTCCCGCTTGTAGGCTTCCTCTGTGCGGTCCACGCCCTCCGGAAGCACTTCCCTGATCTCTGCATCAGCACGTGCAAGGCCTTCCAGACCTCCCTCCTCGTACTTCTTCAGCCACGTCTTGAATGCACTGTCTGAGACATGATGGATGCTGCAGAAATCACTCAGTTTAATCTGACCGTTCAGTTTATACTGATGGATCAAAAACTCTTTCTCTAATGGGTTCAAATGCTTTGCCATAAAAAGTATTCCTTCCTGGTGGATTAAACTTCATGCTGCAAAGGTAAGGATTATTTTCCATATTGCAAGCATTTAGTTATTTTTCCACCTTCCCGTGTCTACTTTTCATGGTGCAACAGTTTGGAAGTTCTTGGACGAGCCAAGCGACTTAGTCGATTACTTCGACTAGCGAAGCGAGCAAAGCTCGAATTCTCTCAAACCAATAGTTCCATGACCGACTTATCAGTAATACCGTTTATGCGAACATTGGTTCGCCCTCATCGTTCTTACATTTTTCGTCAAACATTGCGACGGTAGTAGTTCTTATACCACTCCGCAAACTTTCTTAGTCCCTCTCTCAACGTTATCTTTGGTGTAAACCCGAAGTCACGTTCAAGGGCTGTGGCATCGGCATAGGTGGTTGGTACATCACCGGGCTGCATGGGAACAAGTTGCTTATGGGCCTCGAAGTCGAAGTCTGCGGGAAGGACACCGGCACGAACCAGTTCCTCTTGCAGGATATTCACGAAGTCCAGCAGATTCTCTGGCTGGCCACCACCGATGTTATATACTGCATATGGAGGGATGGGTAGGCCATCTTCACCCTTCTTACGCTCGGGAGCCTTCTGCATCACACGATACACGCCCTCTACGATGTCATCAACATAGGTGAAGTCACGACGACAGTTGCCATAGTTGAATATCTGGATGGTCTCACCCTTCAGCAACTTGTTGGTAAAGCCGAAGTACGCCATATCTGGACGACCAGCAGGGCCATATACAGTAAAGAAGCGCAAACCTGTTGTGGGGATGTCATACAACTTTGAATAACAGTGAGCAAACAGCTCATTGCTCTTCTTGGTAGCTGCATACAGCGACACAGGATTATCCACACGGTCATCTGTGCTGAATGGCACCTTTTTATTGCCACCATAGACAGAACTGGATGAAGCATATACCAGATGCTCTACAGGATAATGTCTACAAGCCTCTAAGATGTTATAGAAGCCTATCATATTGCTCTGTATATATGCATCAGGATTAGTAATGCTATAACGTACGCCAGCCTGTGCAGCAAGATTTACCACCACATCAAAGTGGTACTTCTCGAACAGTCCATCAATCAGTGCCTTGTCAGCTAAATCACCCTTGACAAACTCATATTCAATTCCCGCAGGTTTAGCCTTCTCAATCACACTGAGACGGTAATCTTTCAATGTCGGATCATAATAATCATTCAGATTATCCAGTCCCACAATAGTACCCTCACTCATTTCTTTAAATAAGCGTAGTACCAAGTTCGAGCCAATAAATCCGGCACTTCCTGTAACTAATATTGTTTTCATATTTTTTGTGTTATCAATTTTATTCGTGTCATTCGTGTGATTCGTGTTCGCCTCCATAAAGCCTCTGTGCCTCGTAATATGTATCGAGGCTACCAATATCAAAGCGTCCTGCACTCATGGGCCAAGCATGCATGGTCGTATGCTCTACCATATAATGCGCGAGATTACCTGGCGCATCCTTGCCACAGCCATTCTCGACCGAGTGGCGAACAAGGTCAAGATCCTTCCTCAGATAGATATAGAATGGTGGTACAGCCCAGTGACTCTTCGGCACCTGCGGCTTCTCCTCCATCCCAAGCACCTTGTTATTGGCATCCAATTCAACCACACCAGTCCGCTGCAACTTCTCAATAGAAGGCTGCTCATGACACATGATACAACTTGTCCCCTTCTCCTTCGCGAAATCCACAAACTCCTGAAACGAGAAGAACAACAGGTTATCCGCCGCCACCACCAGCAAATCATCATCGATATGGAGTTTCTCCATCGCAAACAGCAAGTCGCACACTGCCCCCAGTCTCGTCTCATTCGTTTCCGTCCCATCATCCACGATGGTAATAGGCTTTGGAGAAATTGACAATTGAGAATTGACAATTGACAATTGTCTTTCTTTTTTCCAATCCTCGAAGATGTGGGCAAATCTGTGGTTGGTAATGATGATATGTTCATCAATCTCCGGAATCCCATCAATGTCATCCAGCATCCTTCCCAAAATGGTATTCTCTCCTATCTTCAACAATGGCTTCGGGAAGTTCTTAGTCAACTCTCCTAACCTCGTGGCATATCCTGCTGCAATAACTATATTCTTCATAACTGTCAATCTTCAACAAATCTTGCCCCATCATCCGGCTTCACCCAGAACACTTGGAATGTTTTTTCATATTCGGGGAACTGTTCCAGATACTTCTCTGTGAGCACTTTCTGAATTTCCTCCTTATAGGCTGGATCTACGAGGGCAATACAAGCCCCCTTGAAGCCAGCTCCTGAGAAGCGACCACCATAGACTCCAGGTAACTGGCGCATTATCTCATAGATAGCTATGAGCTCAGGACTACCACACTCATAGTTGTGGATACTACTCTCGCAGGAGTCAAACGACAACTTGCCGAATAATTTCATATTGCCTGTTTCCCAAGCGGTCACGCCCTGACGCACACGGCGGTACTCACTATAGAAATGCTCTGCACGACGAGCAAACCTCGCAGGCATAGCAATACGCGTCTTATCAAATGTTGCCTTGGGAATATCGCGAAGGAATGTCTTATCAAACGTCTTCAGTGGCTGGTCCGTATAGGCAAGCATATTCCATGCAGCTGTCTTGCATTCGTACACACGAAGGTTATAGTCTGAGTTCACAAGCGAACGAGTCAGGCCCGAAAAGAAAATACCAATCTCAAACTCTGGCATATCAGCATTGCGCTTAATAATGCGCCAATCGTTCGAGTCACAATCTAAGAACAAAAGTCCATCCTTCTTACCGAGTGCAATACAAGCCTGATCAAGCAAACCGTTATTCAGCCCAATGTACTCTCGTTCTGCCTCTGATGCAATCTTAACCACCTCAAATGGCTGGAGAGTAATATCATTCGCCTTGGCAAACGCCATTACGTAGGCAATAAGCACTGCTGCAGATGAAGACAGACCACCTACAGGCAGCGAGCCTTGAATGACGCCATCTATACCATGACTCAATTCAAATCGCTTACGAAGGGCATATTTTGCACCACGGGCATAGTCGCCCCAGTGTTTTTCCTTGACTTGTGATGGTGTATTAACATGGAACTCCACATCACCCTCAAATGTTCGTGAAGATAATTTAACAAGGCTATCTTCACGGACATCAAACCACAGGTCAACACCTTTGTCTATAGCGAAACCCGTCACCAGTCCATGCTGATGATCCACATGCGCCCCCAACGGACACACCCGATACGGGCTAAAAATATGATACTGATAATCCATAAGATACCCTATTAATATGGCCGCAAAGTCAGTGCAAGCCGAGAGCAGCGAGCTTGCTCATTGCCGAGGCGTAGCCTGACTTCGCAGTCGTTTACGACTGCAAAGATGCCGCCCCATATTCACATGCTCGTTGCAATATCGTCATCTGTTTTGGTAGCGTTGTTCGATAACCTCCCAATCCACGATCTGCCAAAGCGCAGCCAGATGGTCTGGACGACGATTCTGATAGTCCAGATAGTAGGCATGCTCCCACACGTCGAAGGTCAGCAGTGGCTTCAGCCCCTTCTGCACAGGATTCGCAGCATTCGCCTCCTGAGTAATCACGAGCTTACCATCCTGATCAGCCGACAGCCATACCCAACCAGAGCCGAACAGAGTAGCCCCACCCTTCTGGAACGCCTCCTTGAATGCCTCGAACGAACCTAATTCACGAACAATAGCCTCAGCCAGTTTCCCTGTAGGGGCATTGTCAACCTTAGGCGCAGAAAATTGCCCGAAATACAGATTATGATTCAGTATCTGCCCAGCATTATTGAGCAAACCACCCTCAGCCTTCAGCACAATCTCTTCCAAAAGCAATCCTTCCAGCGGACTCCCATCCAGCAACCCATTCAGATTATTCACATACCCCGCCAGATGCTTCCCATGATGAAACTCCAGCGTCTGCCTGCTAATCACCGGCTCTAATGCATCCATAGCATACGGTAGCGCCATCAATTCGAACTTTCCCATATCATTTCCAATTCTTGATTAAACATATTTTCCTGGGCAAATATACGCAATCTTTCCCAAATGGTTGTAAACCTACAACCTTTTTAACCATTTTTATATGGATGATAAATGAAGTGAACCCCAAAGGGGCAAAGGCTCTGTGAGCCATTTATATTTTTACCACGCCGACCCTTTGATGGGTCGAGCGTACACCGCTACATATCTTCCATACACAGCCCTGCTATGTCCGTTTCGTACCTTCCGTACTCACCAGTCACCTCCTTGAACCGCTGCATCTTCTCCTCCAGCACCTTCATATCCAGTTCGTCGCGCTGGCGCTTCACTTCGTAGAAGGTCACACGTTTCTCTAGGTCATCAGCCGCAATGATGTCAATCTCATTTTCACCCCTACGATCCCACCAACTGTCAATGTGCGTATATTGCTCGCTTTCACGCATCACCTCTTTAAACCAGCGTTCCAACACCTTGCCGGTGTAGGTCTCGTAGTCACGCGCCACAATCTCAGCCAACTTCCCGTAGGCATTTGCCTCAATAAAGTAGTTGTATTTGTATATAAAGCGGAACCAGAACTGCAGAAACAGGTCGCTCACCGCATACACGATGTTCTTGTTGGCCGACTTCTGAAACATAGGCCTGTTCTTCGCAATCAGCCCGTAGTCGTTCTCCAATCTGGTCATATAGCCCGACACCTCCGCATGCAGAATGCCCTCTATGTCACCCCTGGTATTGTGACCCGTGGCTATCAGTTTCAAAATGTCGAAATAGCGTCCGTAGTCACGCCCGAACTCCTCTATCAGCATATTCTTCCCTTCAGGAATAAAGTATGAATTCTTGGCGATGATACGCCCCAGCATCTTCTCAGCCGTGGTAGCTCCAGCATCCATCAGCAGTTCCACATATTTGGCCACACCACCCGTATAGGTATATAGCGCCAGCAAATCCTCCTTGGTATAATCGGGATTGTAACACCCCAGAATCTCCTTCACCACCGAGGGGGCGAAAGGCTCAATTTTCATGAATTCCGTCTGACGTCCATACAGAGGTTCCTTCTTACCCAGGAACAGTTTCGTCATCATCGAGTACACCGATCCACACACGATCAGGTTTATCTTTGCCTCCCCTTTCTTTTTGTCCCATATCTTCTGTATCTGCGAGAAGATGGCACTGTTCACGCGGTTAAAGTCCTGAAACTCATCTATCATCAGTGTCAGGGGCCGCGTCTTCGACAGTTCCATCACGTAATCAAAGATGTCAGCAAATCGCTCCACCTTTCCCAGGATAGGGATCTGCAGTTTCTCCGTCAGTTCCTGCACAAACTCCTCGCACAGCACACTCTCCGTACTCCTTGTCACAAAGAAATACAGTATCGTCTCATCTTCATAAGCCTTCATCACGAGCGATGTCTTACCAATACGCCTGCGTCCCGTCAACACGGTGAACTGAGCCGCACGATGCGAGAAGTCTCTTATTTCCCGCAGTTTCTGAATCTCATATTCTCTATCGAAGAACTTCATAACTCACTCTTTTTATTAACATCACACCTATTCAAAGTACCGAAACCGCCAGTTCGGAACTCGACGTTTCGGTTGCAAATATACGGTTTTTTCTCCAATTATCACAAATCTACCAGCAATTTTTTATCTTTTTCTCAATATTATCCATCAAACCACCAAATTTACCCACCTATTAGTATTGATTTATTACTACTATTCATGAAAAAGGTCATCTATACCTACTTCATTATTGATACTTTGCCATCCTGCATTATGCACTAAACCAGCAGAAGTCACCATTGTCAACTGAAGAGACTTATTGGTTTCGGTTACCTCACGGAATGTATCACGCCGTTCCAACATTCGTTGTGCATATTCTGTAGAAATTGCAAAGGGTTTGTTTGTGAACTTCATCTCACAAAGGTTGATCGTCTTATCACCACGGTCAATAATCAGGTCTATCTGAGCACCTTTATGTTCTTCACCATCCTTACCAATATATGACTTACACGACCATGAACATACATTTGTCAAAATACCGCTTATGCCCAACTTATGCTTGATTTGGGGAATATGATGCAGGCAAACCTGTTCAAAAGCATAGCCCTCCCAACTGGAAATATCCTGCCCCAGATGACTCCAATAGTGTTCGTCACCTCCATGATAGTTCTTAACGAAACGGAGGTAGAATAAAGAATAGAGGTCAGTAAGTTGATACATCACATCACGCTCTGACTTTCCAAAAGCATTGTAACTACGGATGAAATCACAGTTGCACAAATCTTCGAGGACATCTGAGAAATATCCACTGTCTTCTACTCCGATTTCCTTAATCAGCTCCTGCCGGGTCAGACCTTTCATCTGCTTTGAGAGCACTTCAACAACTCGCCGATAGAGACGCGACTCTTTAAAAAGAGACTTATAGAGGAAGTTATACTCTTTCTGTAGTGGTGCATTCTCTGAGAAGAACAACGCATCAATATTTTGGGCCACACTTAAACTTCGACTCATCATATCAAGATAATACGGTGTTCCACCAACTGCCATATAGGTTTCTATGATATGCTGCCGCGACAAATCGAAACCGCGCAACTTCAGGAACTCCTCTGTCTCACTAAGATTAAATGGTCGCAGATAGATTTGTTTCGTTACCCGATTGTGCAGCCCACCCTTATCGCCAAGCAACTTATTGGTCATCCATGTAGTAGCTGAACCACAGACAATAAGCTTGATATTGTCATGTTTCGAAGCCCAGCCATTCCAGAACAAATCAAAAGCTTTAAGAAAACGTGAGCGGGGAGTATCAAGCCATGGGAGTTCGTCAATGAAGATGTCTATGCGTTCCTTATCAAGCAAAGTCTCCATATACTCACGAA
>Ga0256405_10010594_pt1 | contig 12101 bp, 9 predicted proteins | sample RumenRJG_02DNA_FD_189096 | JGI IMG/M metagenome (GOLD analysis project Ga0256405, IMG submission 189096) | Bovine rumen microbial communities from Lethbridge, Alberta, Canada - RJG_02 | ecosystem: Host-associated > Mammals > Digestive system > Stomach > Rumen | place: Canada: Alberta | collected...
ATCGTAAAAACTAATTCTGAACTACCATATCAAAGACGGCTATGGTGCGAAGAGAATCATCAAAGTAATGAGACAAAGGGGTGAGAAGCCAGCTTCACGCGGTGTCATCCGCCGTCTGATCAACACCTACGACCGCATCCTGCGTACCGACGGCAAGGACGCTGCTATGGCCTATTTCGACAGGGAAGAGGTGTTCCACACTCCCGAACGCCCGCGCACGAAGCTGGATGACAAGGCGTGCAAGTATATAGAAGATTGCCTGGAACGCAACCGCCAGAAGATAGCAGAGGGCAACCGCAAGCAGTGTATGGACCTCACACGCGTTTGGCAAGTGCTTCGTGAGGACATGGGTTATGACATGTGCTATGCAACGGTGACCGCCTACGCCCGCGAGTATACCGCGAGACAGGAACCGTCCAAAAGCCGCGAGTGCTTCATCCGCCAGTATCATCCTGCCGGCGAGGAGTGCCAGTTCGACTGGGGTGACGTAAAGCTGAGGATACGCGGCCGGAAGTTAACGGTCCGCATGGCCGTGTTCACGCTGCCCCACAGCAACCACCGCACGGTCTATCTCTTCCTCCGGGAACATACGCTGGCCTTCATGGAATCCCACCGCAACTACTTCCACGACATCGGCCGCATCCCCAAGAGAATGGTCTATGACAACATGAGAGTGGCTGTGAAGGTGAGGCGGATGTGGACCACGGATGACAAGGAACCGACGGATGCCCTGCTCTCCTTGTCCAGCTTCTACGGCTTCGACTTCCGTTTCTGCAATGCGCGCAGCGGCAACGAGAAAGGTAACGTGGAGGAGTCGGTGAAGTTCGTACGCAAGTACGTATTCTCCGTACGTGACGAGTTTGGCTCACTTGAGGAGGCACAGAGCTACCTCAGTGCTGGATGTGCCAAGCTCAATGCACAAAGCAACAGCCCGGCAACGGCGGACATTATCTCGCTCGCCCAGGAGGACTTTGACGCCATGAGACCCTGGACGGACGACATAGCCTGCTTCCAGATGGTCGAGCGTGAGGTCATCAACTATGCGACAATATCCGTAGACAGGGCAAACTACTCCGTACCGGATTCCTTCACTCTCGGCACCGTCAGAGTGCGTATATACACCAACAAGATAGAGATCCTTGACGCAGACGGCAAGGTCGTTGCCGAACACGCCAAGGTGGCGCACGGCGGTTGGAGCATCAAGCTTGAGCATTACCTTCATACCCTACGCTACAAACCGGGGGCGTTGAAGAACGCCGAGGCACTCCGCCAGGCACCTGATGGCATACGTAAGGTGTTCAGCGGAGCCTTCTCCGGTAATCCCAAGGACTTTGTTGAGCTGCTTATCTTCGCCAGGGAAGAGAACATCGCCTATGATGACATCATCGAGGCCTACAAGAGCCTGAAAGAATCCCATGTGCACAATATCACACTCCAGCTGATGAAAGACAAGCTGCAGCCCGCTAACGCCTCAAAGGCAATCTCTTTGTCCGGTATCCAACAGGACGGAAAAGCCATCGAGGAGAACGCCGAGAATGGTCTGCTTGCCGTCGCGCAACTCATGAACAAACCTACAAGTACTATAAGCTATGCAACAGGAAGATAAGAAGCCGATGACACTCGCGGACCTTACCCGGGAGCTCCATCTCAGGGCAGTCCGAAACAAATATGACGAGTTGCTCCAAGTCGCCCAAAGAGAGAAATGGAGCTATGAGCGTTTTCTCTGCTCGCTTCTCGATGCCGAGTACCGTCAAAGACTGGAGAACAGCCAGGCCAAGCGGCTGCGCACGGCCGGTTTCCCACAGTACAAGTATATCGAGGATCTCAAACGGGATGAACTGCCTGATGGCATAAGGAACCTTCTGCCGGAGCTTGAGACGCTTGAGTTCGTACGTCAGGGACATAACGTTGTGCTGTATGGCAACCCGGGAACGGGCAAGACACATGTCGCCATAGCCCTCGGAATACTGGCCTGCAAAGAACGTATGAGCGTCATGTTCACCTCTGTGCCACACCTCATCACGCAAATCAAGGAATGCCGCTCACAGCGTACGCTGCACGCACTGGAGACACGCTTCAAGCGATATGACCTCGTCATCTGCGACGAGTTCGGCTACATGGCATGTGACAAAGAGGGCGGAGAGCTGCTCTTCAATCATCTCTCGCTCAGGACCGATACAAAGGCAACCATCATCACCACAAACCTGTCCTTCGACCGATGGGGAGAAATCATAAAGGACAAGATCCTGGCCAATGCCTTGGTCGACAGACTTACCCACAACGCATACCTTGTCAACATGAACGGCGTATCATACCGACTCAAGGAAACGAAGGATTTTAATCAAAAAATACAGAAAAAAGATGGAAAGTAAAATGAATTTTATACCTTTGCAAACGTGACCTGCAAGGGGGGCACTTTTAAATTAGCAAAGGGGGCGCATCTCGACTCGCGCGCGCAACTTGATCTCGAATAAATTCATACATACAGTGATTATTTCGCTAGTAAAGGTCGGGCTCCAAGCACTCTTGAAATTGAAAATTGCGCATCATTTCAATCAGAAAGAATCGAAATGTATGCGCATTAGGAATATTCAAGAAATTGCACTTTTATGAGAATGCATCACACAATTTCAATATATAGGTGAGAATTAAAAGATTATAGGGAAAATCTGTAAGCGTAAATTTGAAAGTTGAAGAATTTATAACGAACACTTCTAATGAATCCACTCACCCCATTTTACGATTTTCAAGAAAAACAAAATATGCAATAGATGCAAATAGCAATAGCAAAAGAATGATGACTATTGTTCCATAACGTATAATAAACGGAGGTTCCTCATCTATGAAGCGGCGTGTATTGCCTGAGCGCAATTCTATTTGTTCTCTTTTGCTCTGAGTATATTTGTTGTCATTATTTGCCATAACAATATCAATTACCTAATTCAAGCTGATTCTTTACTAAGTTATAATACGCACCTCGCTTTGCAGTCAGCGACTCGTGGTTTCCTATCTCTGCGATCTTTCCCTGATCTAGAACTACTATCTGATCGGCATTCTTTACCGTGCTGAGTCGGTGGGCGACAATCACAACGGTCTTCCCCTTGAAGAACCTGTCGAGGTTGTCAACTATCGAACGCTCGTTATTCGCATCAAGTGAGTTTGTTGCTTCGTCAAGGAAGATATAATTTGGATTCTTATATACGGCTCTTGCTATGAGTATGCGCTGCTTCTGTCCCTGGCTAAGTCCTATGCCGTCACGCCCGATTTTCGTATTGTATTTCAACGGAAGGGACATAACATAATCCTTGATGCAGGCTATCTCTGAGGCTTTCAGCAATCTTTCCGTGTCTATCTCCCCATCATCGACTGCAATGTTCCTTGCTATGCTCTCTGAGAAGATGACTCCGTCCTGCATCACTACACCGCATTGTCTGCGCCACCATTTCTTGTTTAGCGAGTTGATGTCTGTATCTCCGATATTGATTCTGCCTTCCAAAACAGGATAGTAACCCAGCATGAGGCGCACAAGTGTGGTCTTGCCACTTCCCGATGCTCCCACGATGGCTGTAACCTTGCCCTCGGGGATATGAAGACTTATATCATCTATCGTTTTCTTGAGGGCATGGGGATCATATTTGAACTCGACGTTCTCCATACTAATGCCGGCACACTTGTCTGAGAGTGAGCAAAGAAGGTCTTCCCTGTCATTCTCATTGTCTGCCCTGTGTATTTCGTTGATTCGCTCCAGGCTGATCTTTACATCCTGAAGAGAATAGAAGAATCCCATAAGCTGATTCACTGGTGAGTTAAGCTGTCCGATGATATACTGCACGGCAAGCATCATACCCAGGGACATCTCTCCATTGATTACCGCTGTTGCTGCGACTACTGTAATAACCATGTTCTTGACCTCGTTTATGAATACAGAACCTACTTCCTGTGTCTGCTGAAGCTTCAGGGATTTCATCTGTACCCGGAACAGGTCTGACTGTGTGTCTTCCCATTCCCATCTTCTGCGCTGCTCGCAATCCTGAAGCTTGATTTCTTGGATGGAGGTAATGAACTCATAGGTCTTGTTGTTGTTGATTGCCTGTTGTTCGAAAAGCTCATAGTCAAGAACTTTCCTCCGTCTCATGAATAGTGTCATCCAACATCCGTAAAGGACACTTCCGAAAAGAAATATACCGAAGACCAGATGGTTGTATATGAACAGCACAACGGAGAATACAACAAAGCTGAACATTGCGAAGGTAATGCTCAGTGTCTGTTGCGTCAGGAAGTTATTCACTCGGCTATGATCATTCATGCGCTGCATCAGATCACCCATCAGCTTGGTGTCGAAGAAGGACATCGGCAGTTTGAGCAGCTTGATGAAGAAGTCACTGACAAGCGATATGTTGATGCGTAGTGAGATATGTAGAAGTAGCCAGTTCCTTATGAAGTCTATCGCGGTGCGGCTGATGGTAAGCATGAGCTGACCTAGGAGTATCAGCCAGATGAAGCCTATATCCTGGTTCTTGATGCCGACATCGACGATGCTCTGGGTCAGGAATGGAAGTACGAGTTGAAGAAGGCTTCCGGCAAAGAGTCCAAGGATTATCTGACCGAAATACTTCTTGTACTTCCTGATATATCCGAAGAGGAAGCGGAATGATCGCTTCTCTTTATTGCTATCATCATCTCCGTCCTTGTTCTCATAGAATGCTGGAGTCGGTTCAAGGAACATTGCTACGCCTTTGTCCTCACCATCAGAATGTGTGCTTATCCAATGTTCCTTGAACTCGTCAAGAGTGTAGGTAACAAGTCCTTTTGCTGGGTCTGCAATGTAGAATTTCTTGCCGTTCTTTATCTTATAAAGGACAACAAAATGATTCTGGTTCCAGTGGAGAATACAAGGAAGAAGGTTATTATTTAGTTCGACAATGGATGCTTCTACAGTCATTACATTAATTCCTATAACTTTCGCGCATTCTGTTATCCCAAGCATTGACACACCTAAGGCATTCGCATGACAATAGCGATCAAGGTACTCAATACTATAGTTCCTTCCATGGTGGCGGCATATCATTGCTAAGCATGATACTCCACACTGCATGGAATCATGCTGTTTCACCCATTGTAATTTATTTGCTAATAAAATTCTAATCACTTCTTAAGATATATTGAAATCATGAACTCGCGTCCACGAAGTGCGCTTGAACGTTCATATTGAGATACTGTACCGTACGAGGTGTAGCTGTATTCCTTATTGTTAAGCAAGTTTGTGCCAGAAACAGATAGTTCTAAGCTTTTATTTATATTGAATGTCAGTTTTGTGTCGACCATAAACATTCTCTTGTAGTTTCTCTCATCAATCTGATTACAATAGAATTCACCGCCTGTTGTCCATGTTATCAAAGAGCATGGTGTGATTGTCATGTTTCCAGAATAAATATAATTGTTGGTGCTACGGTTCGACTTATCAGAGATGTTCAACAAAGATTTCTCCCATGTAAACTTAAAGCTCCAATTAAAGTATGTTGAGATGTTGCCATTAATAAAAGGAGACAGCGAAAATGAATCATTACTATAATCTGTCTGGAGACCTTGTGACAACAAACTATTTTCCAATCTCCTATAGTTTCCTCTCAAGCCAATGGCACCTCTCATGAAATCAAGAGTCTTGCTTGCGTTGATATATGCCATAGCGTTGCGTGAATCTGATGGACGGGATGTATAGGAGTAGAAAATAAAATCATCGATGATATTCTGCATTGTTCCGAAATTTGATTTATTCCATCCATAGCTGCCCAAACACATTATGAAGATGCCACTTGAAGCATTTCTGTAATTAAATGTCGTAGAAATGGACTGCCCTGATAGTGTGTAATAGTCATCAACTCCAGAACTGAACGACCTGTAATCAGTGAGTATGGAAGATGCATGTATGTTATGCAGAGATGCAGGTGAACGGCCAGCACTTCCGCGTAAGGTAAGCGACATCCTCGGAGTGAATCGGAACCTTGCAGCAAGTGATGGAGAAAGAAACAGTTCTGTACGATTGTTCATAGCTCCAGAAAAAAAATAAGAGTATAGACTTACTGGAAGATTCAAGGTAAGTTCCAATTTCTTGTAGCTCCATTCAAATTTAGGAGATGCAAATACACGTAGATAATCAGTAGTAAGTGCTTCTGCTCCTATCAGGTCTGCAAACCCTACACCATTCAGTTCTGTATTTAAGTTCCTGAAATATCCTGATAATCCAGTATTTAGAGATAGCAGTACCTTATTGATAACAAAACCAAGTGAAGCGGTTTCATCGGTATAGAAAGAATGCTGCTTTATGTTTTGTCCGTAATTCACCCCATCATGTATGATTGCCAGTTTTTCCGGCAATGAAGTCCATTCGTTACGGCTTGTAAAGGTGACGAGTTTGTTGTTACCGAATCGTTTGATCACCTTCAACAGGTTACTTACAGCATATTCTGGCATACAGGCTGACTGAGTATTGGGTAGCGATCCTGAAGTGTTCAGTATCAGATCATTCCATGAAAGATTTGTAGATAAAGTATTGTTAAGAAAATATGACTTCTCATTTGCCTCATATACGAACTTCCCTGTCAGCGCATCCCTATGAGAGAGCGAGTTCTTGTCTTCCACAATGACTTTATCCCCCGACTCTAGGAAATAGGTTGTAAGACTTGCACCCTGTGCTGAGACTCGATCGTTGTTATAGTCAATCTGAGCCTTAAATTCACTGCCTTTAGCAGTTTTAAGCAAGTGGCTTGACGATACCATCCATGAACGGTTGAAATAACTTCTGTTTCGTTGCAAGTTTGGAGTGACAGGAACCGACAAAGAAACATATCTATCCAGTGTTTCCGTCTGACCGTCTGTAGTAAAATCCGTAAGCTGATCCGACAGATTCTGTCCCACATTATTGCCTTTGAGTGTGGTTATCATCTGGTACTTTCCTGTAACCATCATAGAGAAGATGTCCCCTTGCCAGAGTGCACCTTTCGGCTGTTTGGATATTCCTCCTGCCAAAGTACCATGAACAAGTAGCGTAGCCTTTGACTTGTTCTTCATTTTCAGATTGATTGCAGCTTGATCAGAAAAACTCAATCCACGCAGCACCTGCATGGGTTGATGATTCTCCAAAACCTCCACAGCACCGATGTCATCATGAGAAATACCATTTGTGGCAATACCATATTTCCCACCTAACAAGTCATTGCCCTCAATGTAAAACTTGTTGATATCAATACCTTGATATTGTATCTTGCCATTCTTTGCAACATCTATACCAGGCATGTGTTTCAAAACATCGCCAATGGTCTTGTCCTGTTTCTGGGCAAAACTGTTCACATAGTATGTCACCGTATCACCATTCTCTCTTATGCGGTCTGCTTTCGCAACTACCTCCTGAAGTTGAAAGGTTCCCTCCTCCATAATTATTACTATCGGTTTGCCGTCTGGAACCAAAGGAGCCGAATATGACTTATATCCCATCATTGAGGCGTTTATGGAAAGCTTTCCACTGGTAGAGGAGAGTTTGATTGAAAAGCTGCCATCTGTATCACTGACACCGTATGCCACTATCTTGCCATTGGCATCCTTAATCATGATATTTGAACCTATTATCAGTGATTTGTCGGAAGCCTGAATAACAGATCCTTTAATCAGGTTTTGTGCTGATGCACTTAGAATACCTGACAGTATAGCGAATAAAAATACAAATATAGTCTTCATAAATAATGCTTTATTTTGCTGCATGAGGATAATCCCTCTCCTGAAAATCATATTGGGCAACAGAATTTATATTCTGAGCAGAGTTGCCATGTAGCGCGTTCATGGAAGATGAAAAATTCCCCTTGATATACTCTTTATACATCTTCTGAAGATATTCCTGTCTCGACTTTAATTTATAGGGTTTGCTTTTGATATAGAGCCTTACGCCTACAGGTTGAAGACTTTTCGTATAAAGACCAATAGCTTTATAGCTATAATGATTCTTTTCATCATTTGCTTTCAGGATAAGCCCAGGTAGTCCGAATAATTTCCAAGGTCCTTCCATTATAGGAATGTCGGGGGTAAACCAAACAAGCCAGACACGTCCTCTGTAATTGCATGTGGCAAGCTGACAAGAATAGCCCAAGATTTCTTTAGTATCTGATCTAAGTTCCCAGACAGGATGAGTAGTTTGCTCTGTATATGAGTAAGCATCCCCTGCAATTTTTCGATATACCATTGTTTCGTCGTCATTGATATTACGGAACAGAAATTCCCTTTCAATGCCACCTATTGGTTTGTACTCCGACTGACCTGTAGGGTTCATTTCCCTATGCAGTCTATCATAAAGGGCATAATTGGACAGTAAGAGAGAATCTGCAAACATCCTTTTAGTTGGATAAAACATGGCGGAAGTCTTACCGACCCTCAATGTCATGGGATCGGAATAACTTCTATTCACCAACGTATCTGTTATCGTGGTTTTCATATAATGAACCTCGAGAATAGCGGGTTCTTTGTCTTCTATAATTTGTGCTGCAATATTAAATGGCAAAAACAGTGACAGCAATAAACCAAGATATTTCATTTTACAATCAATATTTATGAACCAGTAAAGGTATAGGATGTTATCAATAATAGCATCCTATACCAAAATTTGCTTTGATTAAGCTGCTCCTGCACATGCATCAAAGCGATCTGCCCAATCATCCCAATATGCATCTTCCAGTTCTTTATTACCGCTGTTCTGATGGGTATTGGCTTCAAACTGAAGGAGTGTCATGCAATCATAGGCAGCAGCACCTCCGTTAAGATTAACCAGTTCGATAGACTTAATCTCTTTCATGATTTTATCCATTATATTGTTATACACCTCTTGCACGCGGGTGATTTTGCGTTTACAGGTCAAATGCCTATTATCTCTTATGACGTCATATTTCTTATTCTGACATATCTGCTATTACATATTTTAGATCCTTTTCTGTATATATAGGTGATAGTATTCTGTCATTCACTATAATACGAGGAATCTCTTTTATTTTCAGTTTTTCTATTGTAGCGTCAAAATCACTAATTATTTTAGACTTATTTTTATCACAAACAAAAGAATAGGGGACACTATACAAACTTTTATCATTATTATTACTCCATATTTTTAAATTTTGTAAAAATAATTGTTTGTCTCTAAAATATTCTTGTATCCAAACTTCTATCTCCTCTGAATCTTGATTCTTTGTCTTTCCAAGAACGACATTCCATCGAAATTTATCTCCTTTTTCAACCAATAAACAGAGCTCTTTTATGATTTTCTGACAATGTTTGCAACCAGGAGATATAATAGTAGTGATACATGTCGAGGAATTCTCTTCGCCAAACCAAATTGGAGAATTTATTGGTTCTATTTTTGTACTTTCCAACAACATTATCTCTTTTTTTCGTTTTAACTTTAACAATTGAATCATTGTATTTAATTGTTCCTGCTGAGTTATATTAATATAAGTATAAAACTGTAACAGAAACAATATCCCTATATAGATTATTCCAAATACAAGAATCAATCCTAAGTTTATGGAATTTGGGGGCAAACTTACAAATATAAGCGCTTCTGATAGAACGCACATCAGAATAATAATGCACAATGGACAAACTTTACCAACTTTAATTTGTCCATAAATAGAATATAGTACAATAGGAATAATTACAATTGAAGAGATAAAATATTCTGTATTTAGAATTGAACTAATTTCTAATATGGCAGACACAAATATTCCTAATAATTGAGAAACGAAAAAGGATAAAGCCATATTGATAATGCTCAATCCGCTCCACGTCCCATAAGAAGAGGTTTCCACTGCATTACAATCAGTTATGGAGTTTGTTTTGCAAATTTTGTCGAGAATAATTCGTGGTAATAATTTTCTCCGATGTATACATAAACTTGCCATAAAACCTATGATAATCGGCATACCAGAGATAAAAGGAATACCGCATTGCCTCATAACCGTAAGCGAGATAGCGATTACAACAGCAACAATCAGCATTATAAAAAAATCTTTTAAATAACGATATCGTTTTGTTTGATTATTGGTATATATTACAATGCCATCCCATTTATTCTGAATATTTTTTTTGTCTTTGGTTTCCCACTTGTTGTTTTTAGGGTTTAACACTTTTAGACTATTTAAAACATTGTCCCATTTACATATAACCAAAGTCTCTTGAAAATTTAAGATTATATGAAGTAAAAATGGTGATTCCATTTTTTTTAAATAATCCCAATCACATTGACCAACTTTTGAATCCAAATTTACAAATTGTAATGTTTTTATAACAGACAGTAAACTTGGATATAGAGGAGATGACTCAAGACATATCTTTATATTGTTTTTGTCTGCGTTATACAAAAACAGGCTGCAATATTTAATTATTGTGTCGGATAACATGATCTTAATTTTTGTTGCTTATGTTAGATTTATATGATGAAACTCAAAACAACAATTAATTGCATTATTGTAATTTTTTGGACAAGGCAACTCATATTGTTTTTCTGCTTCTGCTCCTTTGTTCACTTTTGTGAGCTGTCTGGTCAGCACAAAACTCTGACTTTGAGTTTTATGACATAAATTTAGTTGATTTACTGTAAAAAAAAAGAAATGTTTATGTAGCCCTTTGGGGTGATTTTGTAATTTTGTAGCCCTATAGTATTACTTTTCCAAAAAAAATTTGAGTATCTTTGCACCCAGATATTACAAATTCAAATCACTTTTACAACAATGAAGAAGGAAGAATTGATGTTCATCAGCAACATATCTGAGCCCATATCCAACAAGGAATATGCAAATCTCAAACCGATTTTAGAGTCACTTGATGCTACAACTAGGCTTACTAACTCCAGTTTATTTGTTATTGACTTTGCAAAGAGCGAGATAGCATATAGGACCGATGACCTCTTGTTTATTGACGAAGCAACAAAACGGGACATCCAGCGCGAGAGTCCGAATCCCTATTGGTCACTCATTCTTGAGGATGACCTTGATGTCATGCTTGAAACAAGGGAAGCTTATCTTCAGTTCGTTCACAAACTAAAACCATCCCAAAGGCTGAAACATACTTTTGTCATTGATTACAGGATAAGACTTCGTAGACGTGAGTTTATGATTACCCAGAAATTCACTCCTTTGAAACTTCGTCCGAATGGAGAACTATGGTTAGGCTTATTCTGTATCACAACATCTACACACAAATCTTGTGAGCACATCGCTATCTTTGGTAATAACTTCCGTTACACCTACGACTTCGAGCAGAAGGCCTTCCTACCATTCAATGAGAACATGGAGCTTACCCTGATGGAGAAAGCCATCCTTTTGCGTGCAGCAAAAGGTATGACCACCGAGCAGATTGCTGATGACCTATGCAGATCAGTTAACACAATAAAAACTCACAAGAGCCGTCTCTTTGACAAACTGCATGTGAGTTCTATGAGTGAAGCAATGACCTTCGTTCAGAATTATGATTTGTATTGATCAATGAATGTATGAGGAATAAAGTAAATGTTTCCTTTTGCCCTCGTACATGCTACATAAAGTTTATTTAAGGTAGAAGGTGACAACCTATCAAGTGTATTCTTCTGATACTCCTTTAGTTTTTTTTATTTAATATAATACAGACATCTTGAAAGCTATCCAATCCTTTCGACTTTTCCCAGTTATCAGCTTAACATCGGTATTTATATGCTTCGCTATAGAACAACTTCACCTTGCTGCTGTCATTGAATAAAGCATCTGCATCGTTTTGATTATCCACGTATATGATTCTTGTAGCTTCTTGCCCATGCGAGTAAACAGGAATACCCAGATTATCTCGAACAAAATCAAAAGTTGTAGGAGAACATCTGTAACTATTCGATAAAGTATTCACATCAACGGTTATACCGTTGTCCTTCCAAATTTTCTTATACTTTTTGAAGTTCTTATACAGTTCTTGACAAAAAAATGCCCACGCTACTCGAGAATTGACCCCCTGACGCTACTTGAAAACTGACCCCCTTGTTTGTCGCATGAGAACGAGAACATGGGGGGATGCTTCATGTTTCAGGCCGGTGCCTCGACACG
>Ga0256405_10010597_pt1 | contig 12095 bp, 11 predicted proteins | sample RumenRJG_02DNA_FD_189096 | JGI IMG/M metagenome (GOLD analysis project Ga0256405, IMG submission 189096) | Bovine rumen microbial communities from Lethbridge, Alberta, Canada - RJG_02 | ecosystem: Host-associated > Mammals > Digestive system > Stomach > Rumen | place: Canada: Alberta...
TTGAAAAGATCGAATACCTGATCATAAGGGGCATCAGCACCCCGAAAATCATCAGATACAGGGATGTCATGTCCAAAAAACCAAGTAAATAAAGGACCTGCCAGCACCACTGTGCAAATGGGTGGTATATTTTTTGACTATGGCGGATGTTACTTTTTAGTCATAGAAGAGAGGTTTTATTGTTATGGAAGACAAATCGATCTATATAACGATCAATCATATTGAAGACTTCTGTCCCTGCTGCAACATCAGAGTTGGAGACGAACTGACCCTAAAGAAGGATCCCAATAACTGTTACGATGATGAGGCAATAGCTGTTTATGATAAGAACAATGTAAAGATAGGATATGTTGCAAACTCCGTAAGTACCGTTGCAAGAGGAACATATTCTGCAGGAAGGATCTATGACATTATTGATGTAGAACAAAGAAGTACAGTTTGCTTTATTACCGATGATGAAACGATTGCGCGCGTTTGCATTTAGAAGGAGAGAACGATGTTGGAAATAATAATTATCATATATTGCGTGATTAAAGGAATGAAGTTTATTTTTGGAGCTTTCAAATTATAATTCAATAACACAACAATTGCTAAACTAACGATAGACAACGTAGCTATTGTTGAAGCAATGATTCGCAATGATTCAGCGTATATTAAATCTAGTAAATTGGATGCAGTACCAACAGGTAAATATGGAGGATCTACAGCCTATTGGATGACTGAACTAAAAAGGTGCTTAGTTGATAAAGAATCTGTTAAGTATTCATATGAGGAAATTAGAAAGGGTGCTGTAGAAGCTGTTGATAGGGAAAACAGAACACACTTAAATGCAGATAACTTAACTTAATGACATTGGCATTAATGCCGGCTTTTTTTCATGTTAAACAAGCGTTAATACCAATAGTAACTGCACCATCCTATAATTCAGTCAGGAGGTGGTTTTATGAATGAAATCAAGATTGGACAGTTCATCCGAAAACTCAGGACAGAAAAAGGCATGACACAGCAGCAGCTGGCAGACAGCCTTCATGTTTCGGTGCCGGCTGTATCAAAATGGGAAAACGGTAAGGGGCTTCCTGATGTTTCCCTGTTCGAGCCTCTCAGTGAGGTTCTCGGTGTTTCAATCTCAGATCTTTTTGTCGGAGAACTGGCGGCAGAATCCAATGATGAACCAGTTAAGGAAGCCATAAATCTCTCACAAAGGCAAAGCAGACGCCGTTTCAGAATGATAAAGATAGTGGCAGTAATACTGGCAGCTGCACTTCTGATAGCTGGTCTTCTTCTATATGAATCATTCATGAGGGAAGACAGAACACATTTCGGCCAAATAATCAATCTGCATATAAAAAAAGCTGAAATAGCTGTTGAAGTTTCATGTGAAGGATATTCAGCATCCATGAAAAAAGTCAGCCTGCGTCAGGAAGGAAGCACGATTCTGATCTCTACCAGCATGCTGAAGAATTCTCTTCTCAATAGTTCGCAGAAGGCTGATGCCAGCATTTCTCCCAAGGGAGAATATGACACGATTGCTCTTGAAGATGGAACTGTGATATGGAAAAACGGAACTGTTATCGAAGCTCAGGCCAGAGTCATTATGCACTATCTGAACAGAGAGAAATATCTGCAGGACGACAGTGAACTGACAATACTGCTCAGTTCTCTGAGATCAGATGAAATGATCCCGGAAAATGAGAGAAGCAAGATACTGATCGACAGCTCCAGGCCCATCTGGAAAAACGGCAACAGTGAGATTGAAGAAGAAATGTACTTCACACTTGATGAAGGAAACGAAGATCAACTGAAACAATACTGCACCGCTGTCTTTGCGATCATAAGTCCGCTGGAGAAAATGAAAGTCAGATCCGGCGATTATATCTTCACTTTTACACGTCAGCAGGCGGAGAAATACCTCAATGAAAGCCTCAGCAGCTTCAAAGCTGATGAACTGAGTATTCAGAAACTGATTGAGAGGCTGTCTCTGTACAACAGCATTGAAACCTATCCCATTGTTCACGTTGATGCCTATAAATGATCCGCATAAACAGGCCACGCTGCATGCGTGGCCTTTCTGCAAAAAAAGAGTGCCAGAAATCCTGACAATCAGGTATTGGGCACTAGTTCAAAACAGCAGAGTATAATGAAATTACAAAGACAAGTAAAGTACTGTCCTGGAAAGAGGCACTGTATGACAAAGAAGATAAAAATAGCAGTTTCCGTTGTTGTTTTGGTCTTTCTGCTGCTTGTGAGCGGAGTAATTCCAACCGGCCAGGTCAAGACACATTCCGAGTATTATTCCGACAGAGAGATCAATTCAGCTATTTTTATGGCTAAACTGTACTTTACTCTTAATTTCAAGGGATGCGATCTGATCGATATCGATTATGCCGGAGACGAAAGCATTCCTGCAGCGAAAGAATGGGCAGAAGATGCTTCTGCGAAGAAAGCCATCATACTAATTTCCTCGTTCAATGTTGATTCCAGCGGAGGAGACGGTTCTTTAGAACCTAATAAGACATACAAAGGCTGGCAATGGATCATGATCAGTCATCTTGGCCTTATATATCATCATAAGGATCACGGTTACGGATAAAAGATATGAAAGAGAATATAAAAAAGAAGATCATTGCTTTGTTTGGATTTCTGATCCTGATCGTTTTCCTGTCAGCCTGCAGCATTAATGACCCAAGAAGGGAATTATCCCGTCAGCTTGGCATCGATCTGATGAACGACAGCACTACGCTTTTCATGAAACGGATACGATCGGCTGGTTCGGTGATGGATATATCCTGTCGGAGCTGGAATGCAGTGATGAAAGCGTACTGAATGATATCATGAACGATGAACACTGGAAAAGGCTTCCTCTTTCCGAGAATATGCATCGTTTCTTTTATGAGGATTATCATTTCCCCAATGATCTTCCGATCCCTGTGATCAAAGAGGGCTATTACTTCTTCTATGACAGACACGATCAGGCGAAAGATCCTTACGACGATGCAGAGCTATATGACAGGGCATCTTTTAATTTCACTTTTGCCGTCTATGATACAAAAGAAAACAAGCTGTATGTCTGCGAGTTCAATACCTGAAAGATTAAGTCTACTATGTTCATAATTGTGTAGATTTGCGAACACTATTCAAATGAAGGCTCTGAATTCATAAAAGTTGAGCCTTTTGTTTATAATGAAAAGAGAAAGACAAACCTGTAATTTATCAAACTATCAACAAACACCTGACATCATGATTTCCCCGATATCTTGAATTCGACTTCTATATTTTTTCGGCGATATAGTCACTATCTTTTTGAATTGATTAGAAAAATAATAAACATTATCATAGCCTAGTTCTTCAGCGATTGTTGCAATGCTTTTATCTGTGTCTCTCAGTAATTCTTTAGATCTTTGTATTTTTAATATGTTGAAGTAGTTAATCGCCCCAACAAAATAGTACTTTTTAAATTGTCTCGAAATATAAGATTTGCTTACGTTAAAATGATTTGATAGATCATCCATCGAGATCTTTTTTGATAAGTTTTGCTGCATATAACTTACAATATCGTCTATTTGCGGGATGTTTTTATTATCTTTTTGAAAGAAAACAATATTGTTTTCTTTAGGTTTCTCATTTTTCTTCATTGCCAGTCTAATCAAAAGGATCTCCAACTGAAGAACAGCAATTTTGTATTCCAGATCATAATCTGTTTTTTGCTGGTCCTTGTTGGAGTTGTAGTCATAAAAAATATCCGATAAGAGTGTCTTTTCCTTTTGCGAAACAGAAAAAACCGTATTTGTTATGGAATCGACCGAAATACTGTTGCAATAGAAAGAAATACATAAAATATATGGTGTCTCTTTTTTGGATGAGATCAATTCAATGGGCCGGTTCAAACGAACAATATAAAGACTTCCTCGTTTCAAGGAAATCTGATGGCCGTTTTCATCAAGCGTAATATTGTTTTTGTCAACATAAACAAGGTTAAAAGCGTTTCTGTTTTGTTTTAATGGTATATTTTTTGCATTATTATAATAATTAACGTTCAGTATGCGATCAATCTCATAGCTCATGTTATACTTCCTTCTTAAATCAAAATATAATTACATAATATCATTTATTTTATAAAAAACATAATATTATAAAAGCTATATTTTCATAAGAAACAGAGCAAATGACAGATGATTTATGAAAAGTATTTTATATTATAAATGACATTATTTTATAAATATCTGACATAATAACAAATTTTCGTTTGTTTTTTTATATGAAATAATGGAGAAAATTAAGGAGGACAGAATCTATATGATAAGGGCAATACTAATTGTATTGGCAATGTTGATTTTCATTTTTCTCATGATGAAGAAAATACTTCCTACCATTGTGGCTCTTCCGTTATTAGCAGTCACAATAGGCTTGCTGGCTGGGATTCCATGGTCTGGAGAGGAAGGAATATTGACAACTATTATTGAAAATGGCTTTGTTAGAATGCAAGGTTCAGTAATGGTTGTAATCATTGGCGGCTGGATGGGCGAAGTGTTCTCTCAATCTGGTGCTGCAAAAAAACTGATCAAAAGTGCTGCCGAACTTGGGGGCAACAATCCATTGCTGATCACTTTGCTGCTGGCTGCCGCAAGCGCTCTTGTGTTTACGTCGTTCGGCGGCTTAAATGGTGCAATTGTAGTTGGAACGATTTCGTTACCAATCATGATGTCGCTCGGCTATTCTGCGGTTTCTGCTGGATCGATCATGCTGCTTTCGATCGCCATTGGTATTGCGATTAATGTTGGAAACTGGCAGTTTTATGCCGATTCAACTGGCGTTTCAACAAATATAGTGCAAACATATGCTTTTATTTGCTCTGCCGTTACCGCTGTTGCCGCAATTGCTTTGATTGTTCTTGAAACCAGAAAACTCAAAGGTGTCGATGTTAAACAGTGGGCCGCAGAAAAGAGAGAAGAAGATGGTTCGGATATTTCGTGGCTTGCTTGTTTAACTCCTTTGATCCCTCTGCTGCTTGTTGTTGTTTTCAAACTACCGATCCGTTTTGCCATGACGATTGCAGCAATTTACAATCTGTTGTTCTGCTTTAAAGGCCGTTCTTTCTCAGAAGTCGTCAATTTCTGTTCAAAGACAATGATGGATGGAGCAGTTGCCGGTGGCAAAATGGCGTTCTTGCTTGGCGGTATCGGCATGATTATTACTGCGGCTATGAATGGTACGACTGCTGCAGCAATGAAACCATTATTAGAAGTGATCATTCCTTCCAATAAGATCGGCTATATTATTTTCTTTATTCTTTTAGCTCCGCTGGCTCTGTATCGAGGACCTTTCAACTTGTACGGACTTGGCAGTGGCATTCTCGCCATGATTGTCGGAGCTGGATTATTAAGCCCGAATCTTGCGATGTCCGGTTTGCTTGCACTTGAAAGAGTTCAGGCGATCTCGGATCCAACAAACAGCTTTACTGTCTGGATCGCTAATTTCGTAGGAGTATCCGTTAATGACTTGATGAAAAAAACATTACCATTCTCCTGGGGAGTTGCGGCTGTTCTTATTATCGTTTCTTCAATATTATATTCATAATACAAAATAGCACAGCAGTCGTCTTTAAGGCGACTGCTGTGCTATGATTTATAGTTTTGACTACAGTGTTCGAAAAAAATAACAGAGTTGCTTTTGTTTTTTTGTTCTATTGAAGGAATTACTGAATAGAACCATTTATTTTGGAGGATTTGCATGAAAGTTCGGATAGGAATTGATGTCGGCGGTACGTTTACCGATGGCGTAGCTTTATCAAATGAAGATGAATCAATCATTACAAGCGTTAAAGTACCTACAACTCACACGTCCAAATATGGCGTTGCAGAAGGAATCATTCAATGTTTGAAAAAGATTCTTGATAACAGCGCTATCAGCGCGGAAGATATTGTATTTATAGCGCATGGAACGACGCAGGCAACAAATGCAATTCTGGAAGGGGATGTATGCAAAGTTGGAATCATTGGCACTGGGAACGGACTTGAAGCAAAGAAAAGCAGATCAGATACAAATGTTGGAAACATCAAGTTAACAAATAATAAGGTCCTAGAAACAGAACAAGTATTTATAGATACAAACCAGCTTGGTACTGAACTGAAGAGCTCAATAAAACAGCTTCAGGATAACGGGGCAAAGGCGATCGTTGCTGCCGAAGCTTTCAGCGTTGATCATCCGGAGAATGAGAACTTCATTCTAGAAGAATGTGAAAAAATGGGCATCAGTGCGACAGCGACACACGAAATATCCAGCTTATATGGTTTGAGACAGAGAACGATCACGACAGCAATAAATGCTTCTATTCTGCCAAAGATGATTGATACGTGTAATATGACTGAGAGTTCGGTTCAGACCTCGGGTATTATTTCGCCTTTAATGATTATGCGGTGTGATGGCGGAGTCATGAGCGTAGATGAGGTAAGACACAGACCGATTATGACTTTATTGTCCGGCCCTGCAGCAGGAGTTGCAGGAGCGCTCATGCATGAAAAAATAACAGATGGACTATTTTTAGAAGTCGGAGGTACTTCGACCGATATTTCAGCAATAAAGAACGGAGAAGTGATGCTGAAATATGCGGAAGTCGGAGGCAACAAACTGTATGTGAATTCTCTGGACGTCAGAACGATCGGAATAGCCGGTGGTTCAATGGTCAGGATAGAAGACAATCACATTGTAGATGTTGGTCCAAGAAGTGCGCATATTGCAGGATTCAAATATGAAGCTTTTGCTGATGAATCTGATTTGGATCATGGAACGGTCAAATACTATTCAGACCAAAATAACAGATACGCTTATTTTTCATCTGATAACGGCTCGAACTATGCTTTTACACTTACCGGCGCAGCAAATCTTTTGCTCGATTTTAAAGAAAATATTTATGCCAAAGGGAATAAAGAATCGTGTCGAAAAGCATACGAAGTACTGGGCAAAGAGCTTGGCATTACTGCGATGGAAGCTGCAAGGCAAATCATGGATCTGACTTCGGAAAAATGTCAGAAAGTTATAGATGATCTTATCAGAGAATATGATCTTGATAGAAATATTATTGAATTGATTGGCGGAGGAGGCGGAGCAGGTTCTGTCGTTCCGTATTTGGCTCAGAAAATGAATATAAAACATCATATCGCAAATCATTCAGAAGTAATCTCTACGATTGGTGTTGCTATGGCGCTGATCAGAGAGGTTGTAGAAAGATCTATCGCTCTTCCTAATGATGATGATATCAGAAGTATACGCAGAGAAGCCGAATCCAAGATCTTAAGATCCGGCGCGAAGCAGGAAACTATAAATATCAAAGTCGAAATCGATAAAAGTAATAATGTATTGAGAGCAATAGCGACAGGTGCTGCAGAATTGAAAAAAAGAGAAAGCGACATAGGAGTCAAATCAACAAAGGAACTTGCAGAGCTTGTTGCAAAATCTTGTTTGACAAATCCAGACAATATCAAATATGTTGCTGATACTGGATCGCTGTATGCTTTTGAATACGAACGTATCGAAGGTTCCGGTCTTTTTAAACTGATCAAGAGAAAAGAAAAACAGCAAAGGATCATTTCCGATGAAGGAGTGATCAAATTAAAGCTAAGTGATTACAATGTTTTTGAATGTGAATATGTAAATTCTAAAAACTTCCTTCATTCACAGCTGGAAAAAATGACCAATTACTCCGATGCAGGTGAAGAGGTTCCGTTTGTATATGTGCTATGCGGACCGAAAATCATCAATCTGACCGGATTGATCGAGAGGAAACAGATCGAAGCAATGTATGAAATGGAAACAGCAAACGTTCAGGCTGATGCAAAGTGCATATTCTTATTTCAGAGAAAATGAAAAACTACTTTGAATCGCCGATCGAAGAGTTTGCTGAATATCTTTTTGCAAGCGATCGGATCGGGAAAAGCTTCAGTGAAGAAGAAAAAGCAGGTATCCTTTCCGAAATCTTTTCCATTGCTCATAATGCAGCTTTGGAAGAAAGTAACAGCGGGATCGGGAGGGATCCGGTTCACTATATTCGGGAGCGGATGCAGATTGAACCGGTAAAAAAGACTGTGATCGAAGCCTACAGCGATTATGTGTATCCGGACAATATCATTCATCTGTATTTGAATAGGATCGAAGAATTATACCTTGATCTGAAGGATGCCCTGAGTTCCGATATCAGCAAAGATCATCTTATAAATATAATCCTGATACATGAGTATTTTCATTATCTAGAGAAAAATAAGATCGGTGATCTATCCGCAAAATACAGCAAAAAGGGGATTTTCGGCAATAAAAAGTTCACTAACGCAAGTGAGATCGGTGCGTTTGTCTTTTCAAGGATGGTAACAGGTGATCCTGAAAAATATCTTTCTAACGGAGGAGATCGATGAAAAAATACTATTTGGATCAAGACAACAAGAACACTTTTACCCTTATCAATCAGAATGGCGTCAGTCAGCTGATATTATCAGAACCTACTCTTCATCCGGCTATTTGGGATGCGATTTCTGATAAAGATGGGAATGTTTATTTTTCCGAATGTTCAGAGCTGACTACGAGTGAAATTGCCAAGCTGTCAAAATATTATCCTGAAGAAAAACGATATGAGACCCTTTTTGAATTAAAGAATTATATTTTTCCTCACGAGAAAATGATCAGAGATTCAAAAATTCACACAAGCATGGCCTGGATGAATGACGGGCGCCTGGTAATGGTCACGCATACAACGGATAAATCACCCATTCATCCAGCATGGATGCCTTTGCCTTATTATGGCAATCCTTGGGAGGGCTATGCAGGAAGTTCTATGCTGATCTATGATCCGGTAAGCAATAAACTTGAAAACTTAGGCATACCCGTTCCCAGAGAAACCCTTTACGGAGGTGCGTATGACCCTCTCAACAATACTTATTATTCATTAGGTTTTATCAGAGGGCATTTGTACGGCATTGATCTGAATGATAGAAGCGTGAAGGATTACGGTCAGGCTGTGGAACGGGCAAGTTACAGGATGATCAATGGAACTGATGGGAATATTTATTTTTCAACCCGGAATGGCTTATTGCAAAGGTTCAATGTCAGAAACAAGATCATTGAAAATCTGCACATTCAATTGCCTTATAAAGACATACCTACGAGAGCCAGGCCTTATATTTCTTATGCGGTAAATGGGCCGGATGGAAAAATGTATATTGCAGGGATGTTTGACGAAAGGCTTTGCTGTCTGGATCCGGCAAATGATTCCTTTGAACTGATCGGCAATTATCTGCCTATTGAACGATATTCCAAAAACGTTGATGACAAACCGTATCTCGCATGCATGGGCTTTGATAAGAATCGCGTGCTATATTATATAGTTTGCTGCATAAATGGTGATGGAAAAGATTATTATAAAATGCCGGCGATGTTGTTTAAGTGGGATTTCTTCAATAATGAAAAACCAATAAAGCTTGGTATTGTCGGGACTCAAGAAAGAGCGACCGTTACTACGTGCTCAATGATCATGGACAACGAAAGGGATCTGATCCACATATTCAGCGGAAATCATGCGAAGGATGCCCCGGATATCATAACGATCAATTTATCTGAATTCAGAAAAACAGAATTGATTGAAGGGCCAGTGACCAAGGATCAATTCTGTTATAAAGACAATCTTGTATATGACCAGTTCGGTTCAGAACAGGCCGAATGGAAAAAAGTCATAGCAGACAATCCGAATTCTTTTACCTACGGAAGGCCGGTAGTTGTAAATTTGTGGGAAGAATTCGATGATTCTGATGTCTATAATTCAAGCGTACGTTCTATAAAGATAGGCAAAGAAGGAGTGACTGTCGTTTGCGGAGTCGACTCTTTTACTGAATTCCGGATCTCTTTTGCCGGAAAGATCATTGACAGTGAAAAAACAGATGGGTACAAAGGAAAAACAGTTCCAGCCTTGCCCAAATCGGAACTCCCTTACTATCCGGGAAGAAAATATCTTTCGGAAGCTGACAAAGCAATTGAAATGAACGATGGAAAGATACTCGTCGCCACGAAAGATGGACTGCTGGCTTTAGTTAAAGATGAGAGTGTGTTTAATCTTGGTCCTGCAGTCGTTAACGGAACGGTAAATGATATGGCTTTTGCGAAAAACAACGGAACAGTATATGGCGTTGCCGGTAACGAAGACGATTTTGGTATCGTATTCAGTTTCGATGAAGCTCATGGTGTCAGGTGGAGAGGAAATGTCACTTTCACAAACCCTTTATTTGGAGATTGCAGTTCGCCTGAACTGAGCGCGATCGATGTCAACGATGAAGACACCGTGATCGCAATTGGTGCAGGCGGCAGGATGGGTACGGTATATTTGTTTATCAGAAAGGCATAAGTATGGAAAACTATAAAGCAGATATAATCGTTGTAGGAGGCGGCCCAGGTGGAATGATGGCTGCTTATGCTGCAAGCAAAGAAGGCCTGGATACTATCCTGATCGAAAAAAACGGTTTTTTGGGTGGGTGTGGTACAGCTTGCATGGTGATGCCTATGATGTCTTTTTATGCGGGCGAGAAAAAGGTCGTCGGAGGATACGCAGATGAACTGATCGCACGCATCAAAAAAGAAGGAGGGACCATCGGGCATGTGCATGATCCGATAATGGGACCTTACACATTGACACCGATCGATTTGGAGATCTATAAGTACGTCAGTATGGAAATGCTGCTGGAAGCAGGAGTAAAGCTGTATTTCCATTCAGAGGTCGTTGATGCGAATGTGGTCAACAACGAAATAGAAAGCATCACAGTACACACCGTAAGCGGAAACTATCTGTTTTCTGCTAAAGAATACATTGATTGCACTGGGAACGCCAGCTTGGTATCACTTGCCGGCGAAGATTATATGCTTGGTAGAGATGAAGATGGCAAGACTCAACCTATGTCGCTGATCTTTACAGTAAAAGGTGTAGACAGACAAAGGATCCTGTCATATATAAAAGACAATCCTCAAGAGTTTTGTATGCACCTCAGCACGCACTCGATGGAAGATGAAGAAATAATTGCGATCTCCGGATTCTTCTCGCTGGTAAAAGAAGCACAGAAGAATAATGATTTTTCCGATTATCGGGATAGGATCCTTGCGTTTGAATTGAACGAGAAGGGAGAAATGACGATCAACACTGGAAGAATAATAAATCATGTCGATGTCCGTGGCTTTGATCTGAGCGAAGCCGAAATCATAGGAAGAAAGCAAATGTGGGAGATCCTTCGATTATTGAACAAATATATTCCAGGTTTTGAAAACGCAAAAATCAAAGATAGTGCTGCATGTGTCGGAGTCAGGGAATCCAGACGTCTGAATGGCACATATGTGTTAAACGAGAGAGATATCCTTAATCATAAACAGTTCGAAGATGTTATAGCTTTAGGAAACTGGCCTATCGACATCCATTCTCCGGACGGAAAAGATGTTGCAATTACTGAATTTGAGGAAGGCTCTTATTACCATATTCCGTATCGTTCATTGGTACCAAAAAAAATAGATAATTTATTGGTAGGAGGAAGAATCATTTCAACTACACATGAAGCTTTTGCATCAACCAGAGTTTCTCCTACCTGCATGGCAATAGGGCAGGCCGCTGGTATCGCATCCGCTTTATGCTGTCTTAATGGCTGTTTTCCTAGGCAAATGGATATAAGCAAGTTAAAACGCAAACTGGTTGAAAGCGGTCAGCTGATAGATTGAATATATGTAAAAAGTAATTAGTTCTATTTTAATACCCCTTTTTAAAAAGCCGTTCAACTGAGCGGCTTTCATGATGGGGGAACATAGAAAAGGAGATAATTCAATTCTTTTTGAACCCTTGTGGTTTTTAAAGAATATCAATTCGATTTTTTTAGATTTAAGAACGTTATTAGATGCTGGAATAGCGTTTTCATAATTTGCTTATGTTCCTTTAAAGTACACCTAACTCTTATTTACAGAGATGTTTATAAAAGACAATATGTAATGACGATGGAGGTGCACTACTTATAAGAAGAATAAAAAAGTAACCTCTCAATTGTAGATTCGCGGATTTACCCTTTATACTTTGATTATCAAGAATTTCA
>Ga0256405_10010598_pt1 | contig 12095 bp, 12 predicted proteins | sample RumenRJG_02DNA_FD_189096 | JGI IMG/M metagenome (GOLD analysis project Ga0256405, IMG submission 189096) | Bovine rumen microbial communities from Lethbridge, Alberta, Canada - RJG_02 | ecosystem: Host-associated > Mammals > Digestive system > Stomach > Rumen | place: Canada: Alberta...
AGGGATAAGAGAGACGCAAGGGACAAGAAATTGCAGGTGGTTTTCATGGCTTTCCTTTCAACTTTTCAACCTTTCAACTTTTCAACCGTCAACGTGCCGTTCCGAAGGCCGTTGCGCTCACGGTGCGGGCCGCACCCGACGCGCCCTGCACCTGGCACCCTTTCGGCAGCAGCACCGAGAAGGCTCCCTCGTTGTTTTCATAGGTCAGCGCCATGTCGCACGACGCGGCGGAGGTCGTGTAGCACCCGCTCGAAGCCGGCGCATAAGGCCAGGCCGAGCGGGCGGGCGAAAGCCCCTTGATCGTCACCGTGCCCTTGCCGCCGCCGACAGACTGCTCCGCGACCGGCGCGAGGTAGCAGACAGGCGGGAGCTGCGCCGCGCCGTTCGTGACGGTGACCGAATTGACGAGCAGCTCGTCGATCGCCGCCTGCTGCGCCACCACGCGGTTCTCCGCGTAGAAGACGTCCACCGCCTTGGTTCGCGCCGCGCGCGCGGCGCGGACGCCCGTGGTAAGCGTCTGGCGCGGCGAAATCTCGCCCGCGCCGGGCGGCGTGAGGCCGACCTCGATCGCGCCCTTCGCGGCGGCCACTGCATCGACGAGCGCCGCGTAGGACGCGCCCTGCACCGCCGCGCCGTTGTCGTCCTTCAGTTCCGCGTAGAAGACGCCGTTTGTATCAACCGCCGTGACGACCGACCGTCCCCAGAGGACTGTTCCCGGAGCTTCGCTGTCGTAGATCTTGAACGTGAGCGTGAGATTCTCGCCGCCTGCGGAGAACCCGCCCGTGCGGGTGAGCTGTCCCCGGTAGGTGAGGACCTCCGGCACGGCGGCATGAGCCGTCGCGGCGGCGAAGAGCGCCGCAGCAAACATCAAAAGTGTTGCTTTCTTCATTGTTCTTTCCCTTTCGATTGGTGTTAAACCTACATTATTCATTTCGATTTCCACGTCCCGTTATTCCTCTCGCAGAGGCGCAGAAACCTTCACTCACTCTTCGATCTCTCCGACGTCTGCGATGCGCTTCAGGTAGAATACGCCGATAGAATTGATCTGTCCGTCGGAGACGGTTTTGCCCTCGGCGTCGATCTGGCGATTCGAGATGAGGCCGCCGACCGTCCAGGTGGCGAAACCCGCCGTGACCTCGTTCGGGTTGTGTTCGAAATCGACGTCCTCGGTCGGGTTGTTCAGTTTGTGCCATGAGAGGTAGAGCGTGTTGGTGACGCTCCAGAGCTCTGGCTTCACGGGATTGACGTAGTTCGCGAGGTCGTCGCCCGAAACGACGTCTCCGGAGTAGTCCGCCGTCTTGCCGTCGTGGTCCGGATGCCAGGCGTGGCGGAACGGGTTGTCGCGCGCCTTCGCGTCCACCGTCCAGGCGAACTGCAGCTGGTCGCCGAACGTCGTATGGGCCGAAGCGGCGACAACCGGCGTGTCGACGCTCATCATCACGGACGAAAGGCGCCTCGGATTCTCGCACGCCGCCTTCGCGGACTCCAGCTCCTTGAAGAGTCGCATCTTCCCGTCCGCATCGACGCCGGCCGCGACGCGCTGCAGGAGCCTTGCCCCGCCGTTCGCATCGACATGTACGAGGATGTTCATCTTGAGCTTCCCGGCCGCGGCGGTCGGCGTCGCGTTCGTGAGCGACGAAACAGCCTCCATCTGGATGTAGCCCGCCCAAAGCCCAATCGGGAAAGCCGCTTCGTCCGCCGGCTTCTCGTCGACCGTCACGGGAATCCTGACGCGCATCTGCGTTCCGCCCAGGTCCTCGATCTGCATCACAGCGGCGTAGGTCGTGCCCGCCGTCATCGCCGTGCGATCGATGGCAAACTTCTGCACGGCGAACGCGTCCGGCGCAAGTTCGACGTCCCAGAAGGCGTCTTGCGTCACATTCGTCCACGATTCGTTGCCGTGTTCGTCCCTCACCTTGCGCTTTAGGGCGCCGAGAGGGGGAAAAGCCTCCTGCGCTTCGTCCATCTCCGACTTGACTACCGTAACGCGGAACGTGTGGTTCGTCGTGCCGAAGTTCTTGAGCGTGACGCTCGCGAAGTCGCCGGAGCCGAATTCGACGGACGCCGAGCCCAGGAATCCAATCACGCCTGGCCAGTCGCTGTCCTTCGCCGCCGTCAGGGCGTACGCCTTGCCGCCTTGCATCGTCACGCGCGCGTTGAGGAACTTGCTGAAGGTAGGCGCGGACTCCTTGGTCCCCTTGATCTGGTAGGCGATGCCGTTGACGGTGCCGAAGGGACCCTCGCCGAAATACGCCTTTGCCGTCAAAGAGGCGTTCGTGTCCGCCGAAACGCCCACAAGGTTCATGAAGCCGGCGTCGCCCGACGTGGCGCGCCACGTCTGCTGCGGCGCGGCCGGGACGCCGAGGAACTCCTTCGACCATGCGGCGGTCGTGTAGATCATATAGACGCGGCCTCCCACGAGCGCATCCATCGTCGAGGCATCCTCGTCGCCGGGAACCCACACATGGTAGGAAATCGGCTTCTGGGCGATCTCAGTCCCGTCGTCGGCGATCTGCCGCGTGGAGGAGTATGCGTCCGAGTGGTAGGACGCGACGCGCTCGACTGGCGCGCCGGCGAAGAAGTCCGCGCACGCCATGTTCGTAGGCGTCGATTCGAGGTAGACCGCGTTCCACCCCTTCGCGAGCGTCATCGTCTCGCGGATATGCGCCGCCTGCGACGGAAGCGACACAAGGGACACAAAGGACAGAAGCAACAAGTATCGTGTAATCTGTTTCATAACTTTAAACTTTCAACTTTAAACTTCAAACTTTACTTCGCCTCCAGCTTGAAGAACTGGCTTGCAGCGCCCTCGGCAGGCACGACGTAGATGGTCGCGAGACCCACCTCTTCCTCGTCGGCGGACGGCATTATCTGCTCGTGCTCGCTGTCCGTCTCGGTCTTTTTAACTTTCTGAAGCGCCCACTGGGGGTTCGTAAGCGAAAGCGTTGTTTCCACGCCATAGACGTGTCCGCCGACATACTCGAAGCTAAGCGAATGCGGCGCACTTTGCGACGCGGTGTAGGCCTTGACTTCAAGCTTGTCGTACGGATTGAAGGGATCCGTTCCGGCGCGGTATTCGTTGTAGTTCGACACGCCGTCGTTGTCGTAGTCGGCAAAGGGATCGTAGGCTTCGCCCTCTATCCCTTCATCCTCCAGCATGGCTGCAATCGTATCGACATATTCCGCCGGCACGTTGACCGTCGCGCCCGCGGAATTCGTGTAGCTTTGCATGTTGACGAACTCCAGCACCAGCGACGAGACGGCGTTGGCGTTCCCGACGGTAATTGGACTTGCCGCGAGCGCGAGGCCCGTCTCCTGGATTAGCACGCAGTTGAGCTTATCGCCGACGGCCGCCGTGGAGTCGGTAGCCGTCGAAGAAAGCGGTATCTGCAGCAGGAAGTTGTAGCCGTCCGCCGTCGGATCCGCCACTTTCGCGGAGGCGATGACCGAGCCGTTCGTCGCGACGGCCTGGATCGTGACCGCGGCGGTCGAGGTCAGCACCTTGTTCTGCCAGTCCTTGAGCGTCCCCTTCACAAGGTGGGTTCCGACCGGGAAGTTCGCGGCCACGGCGTTCAACGCCGCCAAGACGACCGCAAGCACGACCGTCATGTGGTTTTGTATCTTCATCGTATGCTCCTTCTCATTTAGCAGCTGAATTATACCAAAAATTACCTCCAAACAGGTAGGGTTTTTTCATTCTCTGGCCCGCAGTCAGACCATCGTGCCCGCGCTACATCTCCTCTGCCTCGATATCCTGCCGCACTCCGAGCGAGGCAATCTGCGGATTGCCGCTGCCGAGACCGGTTATCTGGAATTCGCACGTAGTGACGTGCAAACCGACCTTGGTCGCTCTGTCTTCACCCAGTTCGCCGCTGCGCATTTTGGGAGAAGGCCTGATCGCGTAGTCCGCCTTGAGTATGAGCGTGGCTGTCTTGTTCTTGTCGTCAACCTTCAGTTCAAACCGCCATCCGTCATTGGTACGCGGCTGATCGATGGCCAACAAGTCATTTTCGTTGAGCGTACTCCAGTGCGGGATTCGGCTGCTTTCTTCTGGCTCCAGTCCGATTATGCGCGCCGGGTTCTCCGAAGGATCGTCGGGATCGAGGACGCCGTCCGAGTTGAGTCCTGCAATCGGGGCTAGCGTGGCCTGGTTCATCAAGCTGGAGATGAACATGCGGTCTGACTTGTCTTTCAGGATGCTGCAGAAATATTTGCATCGCGGAGTGGCGTCGTCCTCGTTTCCAGTCGGTTCAAGGACCGTCGCGTTGCCTTCTTCTCCGGTCTTGCCGTCCTTTGACACGACAAACGCAAGCACCGATCGGTAGCTGTCCTTCGCAAACTGGGTGCAGACCCCGTTCTCGTCGAAGTCTAGGGGCAGCTTCGCTCCGCCCAGTTTCTCGCCACGAATGCTTTTGTTGATGAAATTGGTGATGTCGTCCTTGAGCCACGTCTCGAAGTTCTTCAGCTGGCCGGGCTTTATGTCATCCCATTCCGCCATCTGGTCGATTATCAGCGAGACTTCGTCGTCGTCAAGCTCCGCGCCTTTCGAGGCGGCAATGTTCTTGTAATTCTCGAGAATCTGCATCTTATGGAGCTCGACCGGCTTTTCGTCCTTGGCCGTGAACTTGGCTGCGAGTTTCATCTCGCACGCGGCGTCGCAGAGCGTCATGTCCTTCGGATTGACCTCTACTCTCAGCAGGCAGTCGCCCTCGAACGCCCTGTTGTCGCCGATGCCAGCCTTGATGGTGAAGAGGAGCTCCGTGTTGCCGTTCTTGAGCTGGGTGATCCTGCAGCCGGGCTTGCCGACGAGCTCAAGGCTCCCGAGGTCCTTGACGTTCTCTCCGAATTTCGCAACGACCTCCTTCAGAAACGCTTCGTTATCCGAAATGTCCTTGGCCAGGTTGGCGACAAAGTTCTCGGAAGTGGACTTTTCCGCCGTCTTGTTCGCGTTGAAGCCGAGTCCGCCGGTGGTCCGAAGGGTATAAGCCAATTCCTTCATCTCATTCCCGTTGCGTCCGAATTCGAGTTTCAATTCGTTGGCGGATTCCTTCTTCGCCTTCCTGACGTCCTGCTCGATGCGGGCGAGGTCGGTCGTGGCCGGACGGCTGAGGGCGAGGCCCTTGAAGCGGTCGCGCCTGGCTTCGTCCTGGATTGAGCTTCCATACCCGGATACGAGAACCTTCTTCATCGCCTCCGCCGCGATGCTGTCCACGTCGGATCCGCCGCGGAGGAGCATGGCGGCGAATATCTTCGCGAACTTCTCCTTGTCCGCTTCGGGAAGGTTTCTGTACGTGCCGGACTTCCTGATCTTCGAGGGTATCTCGCTGGAGCCGTAGTCCAGGATATCCATGGCGAGCTTTCTCTGCGCGGCGGTGCGCGTCGCGGCGGACTTCTCGTTGACTTCGTCTGCGCGGGCTAGGATGTTTTGGTAGGCCACGATGTTCGAGGCCTTGAGAGCGTCCCACCTGTTCGAGACCACAGTGCTCCCTGCCCTCTGGTTGATTACGCCTGCGAAGCGGTCGAGGATTTCACGGGTCTGGGTGCGCGAAAGCGGCTTCAGGCTCGACAGGTCGAAGCCCTTGGTGCTACCGCTCTGCGGGAGGCCAAGCTCCGCACGGACCTTTTCGAGGGCGCCTTCGTCGACGCCTGCGTTCTTCAGCGCCTGGACGAAGGCGTTCTTCACCTCCAGCGTCGTAGCGGCGCTGACCGACTTGGTGTTCCAGCCCTTCAGGATGCCGACGTGGTTGTTCACCATGTCGAGCTTGCCGCGTCCCGTAAGGGTTATGTCCCCGGCGTTGTGGTAGCCGTTGGATATCTTCTGGAAGTCCGTAATCGAAAGATTCATAGCTAAATTCCCTCGTTTTCGTGGTTTTGTAGACAGTGCGGTTAGATTGTCCTTGCTTTTCTTTGGCCTGTATACACGTAGCTCGCGAAAAGGTTACACCATGACGAGGCCAGGCGGGCTTTCTGCGCCGGTGCCGTCGTCAGGCAGCCCGCCGGACATCTGGGCTCCGGGGATGGAAGCCCCTTCGCGGTACTCCCTGATTATATCGCGCCAGTTCACCGCCGCCTCGCCAAGCGCCTTCACCTTGGCAATTGCGGATTCGACGTCGATCGACGCATACGCCTCGCGCAGCTGCAGCCAGATGTGTCCGTCGGCGGGGTTCCGCGCGAATACGCCGCCGCCGGCCCAGGCGAAGGCGTGGCCTGCGTCAAGCAGGGCCTCGTATAGCTTTTCCATACGCTCCGGCGGCGGCTCGCCGAGGTCTGCGGCGATCACAAGGTACTCGCTTTCTCCCTCGTCCGCTACGCGCATCACGAGGAACGGCATGCCGTCGGCGTCGAACGCCGCCGCGTCGTCCACAATTTCCGGAACATCGATACCGAACCTTTCGGCGAACTTCCGTATCAATTCATTGAACTCCATATTTCCCCTTTTGGATGACTTCTCCTTCTTCAGATAATCTCACCATGTATACACGGAACCAGGAAATAGGTTACACGTCCGTCAGCTATCAGCCGTAGACAATGCGAGAGCCTCGACAGTCATGACAAGTTGCCGCTACTTGGTGATTTCCGGATGCTGGACGGCAATTGGCGTTCCGTCCTGCGAAATGTAGAACATGTCGAGGACCACGGTCTTGTCGCCGCGGTTCTCGCCGTGGTGGATTGTGCCGACCATCTCGACGACTGGCTCGCCTGCATGGATTGTCGTCTCCTTGCCGTCCAGCCCGATAATCGTGAGTGCGCCCTGCTGCACGATACCGTAGTTCATGACAGGATGGTGGTGCCACCCGAGCTTGCTGCCGCGAGGGAATATATAGCGCCGGACGATAAGTTGCGGCTTGCCGACGGGGTAATTGGGCAGCTCCGCTCCATCCCAGCTTTGCGATGTGCGAGCGAGGTCGATTATCTTGACCTCCTTCGCATCGTCGTACTTGCTGAACGCGGAATCGGCACATGGCGACACGCAACCAGACGCAATTCCAAATATCGCCACAAAAACAATCAAAAGCCATCCGTTCTGCGAATTTATCATATCCGTACCTTTCTCACGACTGATGAATGCGGTCGTTCGCCGCGGCAACCTTGGCGCGGAGTTCTTCCTTGTGGGCGCGGAACTTCTCGCGAAGTCCGGCGTCCGCCGTGCCAAGGATCTGCACAGCGAGAAGCGCGGCATTCGTGGGTCCCGCCGAGCCAACGGCGACAGTCGCGACGGGGACGCCAGAGGGCATCTGCACCGTTGCATAGAGAGCGTCGAGCCCATTCAAGGCGCCGCCCGCGACAGGAATTCCGATGACAGGCAGGACTGTCGCCGCGGCAAGTACGCCGCCGAGATGCGCCGCGCCGCCGGCGGCCGCGATGATGACCTTGAGCCCGCGCGACTCGGCGGTCTTTGAATACTCAATGGCGACATCGGGCGTCCTGTGCGCTGAGATTACGCGCGTCTCGTAGGAAACGCCGAACTTGTCGAGCGTCTCGCACGCCTTTTTCACAAGCGGCCAGTCCGAGTCCGACCCCATCACAATTCCAACAACTGCCTCTGCCATATCGTCCTTCCTTTCCTTAGGTAATTGAAAATCATTTCAGCGGTGCGGCGGGATTGCCAAGCACCGTGACGCCTGGATCGACGTCTACAAAAACGGCGGAGCCCGCCCCTACTACGGCACCTGCGCCTATCTTGCGGCGCGGCGCGACGACCGAGCCAGGGTAAACAGCAGCCCCTTCTCCGACCTTCACAGCGCCGCCAACCGAGCACTGCGCGTAGACATGCGAGAAGTCGCCAAGTACCGTATCGTGACCAACCGAGCTCGAATGGAACACAGCCACATGCCGCCCAACGGCAATATCGACGGTAAGCGAGACATGCGGCGCGATAAACGAACCGTCGCCAATGACAACATTTGGCCCTAGCGTCGCAGTCCTGTGGACTATCGAAATGAACTTAGCGCCCCTCTTCTCAAGCGCCGCGACGCAGCGGCGACGCGAGGCGATGCTGCCAAGCGCCGTTATGAAAACATCGTCCGCGTCAGGAACATAGGAATCCGGCGAGCCGACAATTGGCGGATAGCCAGCAAAACCGTCGAGCGCCGTCGACTTCGCGTCGAGAAAGCCCTTGATGTCAAACTCCGTTCCGAAGCCGACCGCTTCGCGCGCCGTACCGAACATCTCGCGGCCAAAACCGCCTGCGCCGACTATCACAAGATGCTTCATGACTCCACCCCCGCAGCCGCCATAAGATCTGCGACTGTCTTGCACTTTTCAAGTTCGGCCGCCGAAAGCGCCTTGCCGAAGCGTTGCTGAATCATGACGCGGAGCGCAAACGCCGTAAGCGAGTCCCAAAGCGGCCCCGCGCGAAAATCTGTGTCAGGCGAGACGGCCGGAACCTCAAGTGCCCCGGCGACCCTATCAAGAAATTCCTGTGCAATATCTGTCATCTTTTGTATTTATTATACCATAATTAACCGCCGCGCTGATCGACGACCTATGGCAATCTTGTCTAACCCTGTCGACTCTCAAGTTCTCAAAGGCCATCCACCTTCCAAACTTCATTGGTCTTTAACGCAGCCCTTCACCACCCTTTCTCCAAGTATGTCATCCCAGCCATATATCTTCCATATCTGCGCAAGCACTTCCGGCGTGATCCTGACATTGACAAGTTGCTGCATATTCGTATATGCACTCGCCGCAAGGCCAACAACCGAAGCGACAGTCACTGCCGCCAACTTCATTCCCATGGCGAACCTCCCTTTGTTACCGATGCCCATGTTGCAACATCTCATGCCAAACAGCATATCACAATCTACCGTTAGTGTGACATTTTACCGTGGCAATCTTTTCCGCCCTGTTGACTCCCGTCTCGCACCGCATCATGCCGTCGCAAAAACTGAATATGGCACAGACCCTCACCCCCATCGGCTCGCATTTTAAGCATCTCGTCCTCGAGCCTTTTGACCTGTCCATCGACGACAACCTTCTCGGACAGCAATGAGTCAGGCACAATCTCTCCCCGCGCCCGTAGAGATTCAATACGACCCAACAGATCGTTTGCCTGCCTGCGCATTTTTTCAAGCGAACCAGACACCTGTTGTGCTGCCTGTGCCATGCACCCCTCACGAGAAGAAACATCCCTCGCCCGAAGACAAGAAAAGTAGGCGTCCAACATTCCATTCGCAAGTTCGGCAGATGGCGCGACCATTGAAAGCCGCAGAACAGGGATTGGGCGACCGACAACGGCAAGCGAAGCCGATGCCGCAACGTTCGCAAGGTCAGATGTCGCAAAACGCGCCCCAGGATGCTCCCTACGGTAAGCTTCCACAACTCCAATGACAAAATCGTTGTTACGCATTTCCTGCAATCCACGAACCATGTCTTCCACATCAGGGCCCGACCAATCTGGCTGGATCACTTCTCCAACCTCATTAGTTGACACCGGTCTATGCCAATATGCAAACAGGCATTCGGCGCAATAGACATCTTGAGCTTTGTGTAACATACAAACGAACAAGGCAAGGGCAACCATAATTGCAATACCTATTATTGTCGCAGTCGTCACTCGTTTCATATCGGCACTCCTTTAATGATTGACAATAACGCCATCAAGACGGATCACATCATTTGTTGTTCTTGAAATTCCATGGCCAAACTTGCTGATCGTAATTGTACCGCCTTCGGTCATAGTAAAAGTCTGCAAATATGATTCGGACGCGGCCATTCTGCGACGCAAGGCCTCTAGACTGTTCCTAGGCCAAGAATACTGCTCGTCCGCAAAGCGCTGATACCATGCCACAGGTATTTTCCAATGCAGCACCCCATCAGACCATGGCGGATACCGTACATTTGCAAAAGCGTTATCAAGTGTCCATCGGTTACCTTGCTTGACATGATTCCACCACCCTGCTTGAGCATCCAGCGTGTGGGAAAGCTCTCCATTAAAATTCGTACTGGCATAATATCCCGTCGGCGGGATTACTACATTACACGGCTCTTCGACCATGTCAATTCCCTGAAACGAAACTGTCATGGGAAGAACATAAAGGTCAAGATTCATGCCAAACCCACCTGCTACACCAATAGCGCCACGAAATCCATCCCACTCGACATGTCTGCACTCTATATCCGTTGGCTCTATCAATGCGAGTTCCGGGCTATATTCCGCACCATCGCAAGAGGCTCGAAGATTCGGGACTTCAGCCGCGATATAAGAAAATTCCAATATGCAATCACAGTCATCGCCTACGAGCAAGTTGTTGTTATATTCAAGTCCAACAATATCCCATGACAAGCTTGATGCCTGTGGAATATGCTTGCACTTGACCTTCTCCCCTACTCCGTAGATGTGGCGGTTGGTGCATGAGTTTTCGGGTGCCTCATATACGGCGGCGAGTTCCAAGCGAACAGACGTGGCTTGGCAGTCGTTTGTAATCGACTCGCCAGTAACGTTGTCGGTCAGCGTCGCGACAACCTCGATGTCGTCAGCCATATCGCTCGCCGACTGCCCCACGTAGTTCATTGCATACGTTATCGACTGCCTTGCCGGAACCGACACCGAATGCGCGGGAAGAGCGGGACCCGAGTTCTTCTGGAGCTTGCCAAGGTTCGTCGCGGACACGGACAGCACGGCGCCATTGGTGCCGCCGTTGGCGCTGATAATCAGCATCGTCGCCGTCGAGCGCCGCGAAACCCACTCGCCCGGCATGTTTTCGTATGCGTCCTCGAAGATGACCGCATCCTTGCTGAAGTTGGCCGAGACAGATGCCGCATACGGGCCATCCGAGGGTGTCGGCGTCGGGTCTGGCGCGTCTTCCCAGCATCCGCACGAGGCATAGCCAACAAACAACTTGGAATACCCTTCCCACAGCGCAGTCGTTTCAAAGCTATGATATCCGCCTCCGCAAGTGCACGTCAAGGAACACGACCACTGCAACATTCCGTCAACTACCTGCCGCGAGCAACATCCTCCGAGACAGGCGATAATTGAGGGGTATACATTAATCGGCGAAGATGCCGCGCCGTAGTTGATCGTAGACCCGGCGCTTCGGGTCTGTATTCGCACCAGCGAAAGTTCCAACGGCAAAGAAACGGTCAAATGGTTCTCGGCGTTCGTCACGATCTCAGCGTATTCTGTAGACACGGCTGAATAGTCAATCGGCAAGTCGCTTTCGACGGCGTAGGTCGCACCAGCGAGAAGCGGGATGTGACAAACATCATTCGTGCGAGCGATTATCAAATGATCGCCAAGGTCGCTCGGCCCGTCGCAAGTGACACGGATCGTCGCAACGCCGAGAACCCCTGTCACCGAAAGATCAAGCCAGTAGTAGGCATTTGGATTAGCGTTTGTGGGCAAGGCATTTGCAACGCCATAGAAGTCTCCGTCGTAGATTGTCGGATTCGCGTCTCGCTCGTTGTGGATTCCGTCGTCATCCCAATCATCGGGGTTGACGCGGCGGCAGACTGTCTCGACATCGTTGGAACGAGTGATGAAATCGCCATTGGGCCAAAGGACGATCTGCGCGTTGACAGGGCAGTTTGTGTCGCCGCCGATGAAGAAGTTTTCCCATGTGAGGATGCGGCTACCATCGTCGCCGTCAAACCGCCACAATCGGCTTTGGTCTGGAACGGCAGACATTGGAACGCCGACGGCGCAGATTTCGCGCGCCGCGTCCTTCGGCGCAGGGCGGATGCGACCGTCGATGAAATACCAGAACGACGAAAACGCTGCGTTGTTCGTTCCAATCGGGAACGCCCAATTGGCAGGGACGAGCGTCCCGCTCGTCCGCACAACGCCAAAATCAACCACGTTATTGCCAAAGGACGACGCCGCGCCGTGAACGTGGAAGTTCCCTACAAGCGATCCATTCGACGGCATTTCGTAAGAGATGTTTTCATTTGTCGCGGCACATTCGACGCGCCAGCCTCGCGCAATATCGTCGCTTGTTGTTTGGACAGGATTAAGAGTTGGAGTCTCGAGTTGGAGAGTGGAATTCTCATTTCTCCAACTCGAACTATTCTCTCCAACTTCTCCAAATCCTGTCAGTCCTGTAAATCCTGTCTGAAAAGAACCGCCGCCCTGTTGCATTTGCGGCTGATTCATG
>Ga0256405_10010599_pt1 | contig 12095 bp, 10 predicted proteins | sample RumenRJG_02DNA_FD_189096 | JGI IMG/M metagenome (GOLD analysis project Ga0256405, IMG submission 189096) | Bovine rumen microbial communities from Lethbridge, Alberta, Canada - RJG_02 | ecosystem: Host-associated > Mammals > Digestive system > Stomach > Rumen | place: Canada: Alberta...
AGTAAACGTCAGGCAGGACATACAAACCATAAGGGTTGCCCGAACGGGCAGCTCCATCAATGCTCACCAATGGAACTTATCGGGTACTGGATCATAACCGCTACCTCCCCATGGATGGCATCGCAATATGCGGCGAATGGCAAGATAAAGCCCTGCCAGAGGTCCGTGCTTACGAATTGCCTGCAAGGCGTAGGCAGAACAAGTAGGCTGGAAGCGGCACGATGCAGGAGTATATGGACTGATGCAGGTGCGGTAGAATATTATAGGCAGCTGCAAAAGCCATTCCAGAGGCTTCAGAAGCCAGCGGAGAACTTTATTGAGGGAAACGGTGCGCATATTATTCCTCCGTTTGTATGCGTTCACCTATGCGAGTCAGTATCTTCCTTACACTGTTGGTTACCTTTTGAGTGGCACAGAGTTCATCGCTGATGCAAATAAAAGCAATGTAAAGATGTGTGCCACGAGCGGCAATAGTGTCGGAAAGAGTGTGTTTATTGGTACGATAAGCCTCACGGATCTGACGCTTCATGCGGTTGCGGTCAACAGCATGACGAAATCGGCGCTTAGAGACGCTTATAAGTACAGAAACGGGATTGGGCTCGTCTGAATCCGATACTTCCTTATAGACCGCACGAAGCGGAAATACAGCCATAGAAAGATTGCCACCTGCAAAGAGCTGGTCAATGACGCGCTTGCTGCAAATACGCTCTGATTTGCTGAATGTATTACGACGCGCAGGAAGGGATGATTTGCCTGTGACATCGGGAAGGATGTCACTTGACGGATTCATGGAGGACACGTGTTAAGATGATTTCTAACTTGCGTGATTCTTGATATAGTCTTCGATGATGGCTGGAACGGAGCGCAGTTCCGGTGTAGGGTGCATATCAACCCTCAAACCAGCTGCTTCAGCAGCCTCAATCGTCTTCTGACCCATACATGCAATAGCGATATCGCCCTGCTTAAAATCAGGGAAGTTCTTCATGAGAGAGTAGATTCCATCAGGAGTGAAGAACACGAGCATATTGTAGTCGAATGGTTCGTCTGGAGCAAAGTCGTTGCTCACGGTGTAGTACATTACTGCTTCATCGTGCTTAAGGCCTGCAGCATCAAGCATATTCTTCATGTCATCGTTGTGAGCTGAAGACTGTGGCACGAAATAGTTTTCGTTGTTGTGCTTCTGCATCACCGGAACAAGATCGTTGATGCGTCCGGTTTGAGAGAAGAACACCTTACGCTTGCGATACTGAACATACTTCTGGATATAAAGCGCAACCTGCTCAGACTTGCAGAAATACTTCATCGTCTCTGGAATGGGAACACGCAGTTCCTTAGCCAGTGAGAAGAAGTGGTCAATTCCGTGACGTGAAGTGAAGATAACGGCAGTGTGGCCAGGCAGGGAAATTTTCTGCTGGCGGAAATCATGGGCCGTCATTGGCTCAATCTTAATGAATGGACGGAAGACTACCTCGACATTGTATTTCTTCTCGAGATCAAAATATGGAGATTTCTCGGTGGTAGGTCTAGGTTGCGAAATGAGTATCTTTGTTGTCATGCCGCTTGAAGTCGTGAAAACAGTTAAGGTTTGTGTAAAAACTATATTATATAGATTTTAATTGAATTGAATGCCTAATTTCTGGAAAAAATGCCCAAGCACGAGCACAGGCATCAATTCGACGCTGCAAAAGTACAAAAAAATCAGCATATAGCCATATTTTTTCGTTCTAAAGTTTATATTTAGTTTAAAAAACAGCATTAATTCGTATAAAATGAGCACTATTACCAGACAAATTATCATAAAATTGTACTGTAACGGAATGAAAACCGACAACAGCATTATCGGAAAAATTATGAATGCCTGGAGGCTGTTGATGAACATGAAAGCGGACATCCACTTGCGTGCGGATTCACTATCGAAAAATGTCCAGTTGACGATGTTGTAGATGAAGGCTCGTAAGGCTATGAATACCATGCACGATGCTGCAATAATCAACACCAGGGACTGATGGGTGAATTTCAGACGAACCACATCAGGCGTCTTCGACAGCATATCCACAAGCATCAATCCTACACAAATGCTGGACACTCCTGTCAGGAGAAGGGTGTTGCGTATTTCACCTACGTGTTTGTCGGACTGACCACCGAGAAAGACACGCTCACGCTTAAAGAAATGGCTTAGACGCTGAGAGATGATACGATAGTCTTTATGGAAGATAAGCGCAAGCACTATGAACATCGACAAAACCAGGACTACCACCCAGTCGTACGAACCTGTGTCACGCACAACTGTCTCGCCGGCTACATCGTAGACGGAAGTGTGCACATGCCCCAAATTTGAAGGAAGGCTCAAAGACCAGCCAGGAGACTGTGCAACATAGGTGGAGTCGAAGGTATTGTTCATAGACTGTATTACAAACCGAATGACTGACGGATAGTATCTACATAATCAAGTTTTTCCCAAGTGAAGAGTTCCACTTCTACATCACGGTTGCCCTCATAGTGGTTGCTGAAATGCTTGGTAACCACTTGCGGAGTGCGTCCCATGTGACCATAGGCAGCAGTCTCGCTATAAATTGGGTTGCGCAGTTTCAGACGCTCCTCAATGGCGCGAGGACGAAGGTCAAAAAGCTGGTTGATGCGTTTTGCAATTTCACCGTCGCTCATATTCACATGACTGCGTCCATAGGTATCAACGAAGATGCTGACAGGTTTTGCCACACCGATGGCATAGCTTATCTGAACAAGCATTTCATCGGCTACTCCTGCCGCAACCATGTTCTTAGCGATGTGACGCGCAGCGTAGGCTGCAGAACGGTCCACCTTAGAAGGGTCTTTACCGGAGAACGCTCCACCGCCATGAGCCCCCTTGCCTCCATAAGTGTCAACAATGATTTTACGGCCAGTGAGTCCGGTATCCCCATGAGGACCGCCAATAACGAATTTTCCGGTCGGATTGACGTGATAGGTGATGTGGCTGTCGAAAAGCTGACGTATGTTTTCGTTCTTTATTTCACGAAGAACTCGTGGGATAAGTATGTTGATTACGTCCTTTTTGATCTGTCCGAGCATCTGTTCGTCAGCCTTCTGCTGATTGAGCGTTAGAGAAGGAGTGATGAATTCATCGTGCTGAGTACTTACAACGATGGTATCGATGCGGACAGGACGACCGTCATCTCCGTACTCAATTGTCACCTGGCTCTTGGCATCTGGACGAAGATAAGTCATGACTTTACCCTCACGACGGATATCTGCAAGTGTTTTGAGAATATGATGGCTAAGGTCAAGAGCCAAAGGCATATAGTTCTCTGTCTCATTGGTGGCATAACCGAACATCATGCCCTGGTCGCCTGCACCCTGATCCATGGGCTGGCTGCGTTCCACTCCACGATTGATATCGGCACTCTGTTCGTGAATAGCGCTGAGAACTCCACAGCTCTCGGCTTCGAACTTAAGTTCTGCCTTGGTATAGCCAATGCGGCGGATGGTTTCACGTGCCACCTCCTGTAGGTCCACGTATGCCTCGCTCTTCACTTCACCTGCAACGACAACTTGTCCGGTGGTTACGAGAGTTTCGCAAGCTACTTTTGAATTGGGATCATAAGCAAGCAGATTGTCAAGAACTGCGTCACTTATCTGGTCAGCAACTTTGTCTGGATGACCTTCACTAACTGATTCTGATGTAAATAAATAACCCATACCTTTTAAATTAAGATTGAATAAATAATAAATAAAATTAAAATGGTGTGGGAAAGAGTTGGGGAATATGCACTGGTGAACACACAACAAAATTATTGGTACTCAACGTTTTAGCATTTTTTACCGTGGTTGCAAGCAGCCCAAATCTATCCACATTTTTTGATTTCGACTGCAAAGTTACGACTTTTTACTCAAACAGCAGATAAAAAAATCAATATTTTCATCCAAACAAGTCACGCATTTCAGGTACAGAAACCGTTGGCGCATACTTGGCAAAACGTGCGATGAATTCATCCTCGCTGATAACAGGAATACCGAACTGACGTGCCTTGCGATTCTTGTCGGATGTGCTGTTTACATCGTTATTGATAAGAAAACTGGTGCTTCCACTTACGCTACCCGTGACTTTACCTCCCTGCGACTCAATATAGGTTTTAAGTTCGGCACGGTTGCGGTAATGGTGTACATCACCGGTGATTACGAAAGTCAGGCCTTCGCACATACGTCCTGTTGGTTTCTGATCTGCCTGTTCCACGTTGAGATAGGAAACCAGGCGTTCCCAAGCTGCAAGGTTCTTAGGCGAACGGAACCAGGTGATGAAAGAAGCTGATTTCTCATGTCCAAGGCCTGAAATATGGGTAAAGGCATCCAAATCGTCGGTTGTTGACGCCAGAGAGACCAGGTCTGCAAGCTTGTAGGCTCCAAGAAGACGTCGGCACACATCCACTCCACACATAGGTATGCATACGGCATAGAGAAGTTTTTGTGCCTGAACGGTACGAGCCTTGTCAATGGCAGCCATAAGGTTGCGGGCGGACTTGTCGCCGAATCCTTCAAGCGAAATCAATTCGTGGATATGGTCACGAAGAGTGAAGATATCTGCAAATTCAGCCACCCAGCCAAGATTGATAAAACGCTGAAGTGTCTGTTCCGAAATGCCGTCGATATCCATTCCTTCCTTTGAAACGAAACGGGTGAGAATCTTCAGTGACTTTGCCGGACACTCGGCGTTAGTGCAGTGAAGAGTACGTGTGCCGCTTAGTTCGCTCACACGAATCTGAGATGCATGATGACAAACAGGACATTCTGACGGAATGACGAATTCACCAACCTTCTCCTCTACCCTTACAACTTTGGGAATTATCTTATTGGCTTTAATCACTGCAAGGCGTGTACCTGCATCACCAATGCCAAGACGTTCACATTCGCTGATATTGCAGAGCGATGCCCTGCGGACGGTAGTACCTTCCAATTCTACAGGTTTGAACACAGCTACAGGGGAAATGCTATTGGCTGCGCACGACCACTCCACGTATTCAAGTTCGCTGTGAGCTTCCTCGTCCTGCCACTTGAACGCCAAACCTGCACGTGTGGCATGGTGTCCGGTGACACTGCCTGTAGCTGCATATTCAGTATCGTCGTAACAGATAACAAGTCCGTCCACAGGGAAAGGATTACTGCCCGAAGTGACACGTTCGGTCCAACGGTCAATTACGTTTGACACATCATCCATATCCGGATGCTCAACCAGCTCACGCTCCACAGGCTGGAATCCTTGGCGCTGCAGCCAATCCATTCGTTCTCCCCATGAAACCGCCATGTCATCACTATAGACAAGGGTAAAAGGCAACCACTGGATGTGACGCTGACGAACCGCTTCTATATCGAGCAATGACAACGATCCCGATGCCAGATTGCGTGGGTTGGCAAAATCAGAACCGCTTTCCATAAGGAACTTCTCAAAATCGGAATATGAAATAATCGCCTCCCCACGAACAACGAGGTGCCCGCGGTAACTAATCGTTTTCGGCAGATGTTCTATCGCATCTGCAAGATATGTGATGTTTGTTCCAGAATGTCCATTGCCACGAGTGACGAGTTTAGACAAACGTCCATTGTCGTAAGTTGCCACAAGGGTCAGTCCGTCCAGTTTCCACGAAATCCAGATAGGACGTCCCTCTGACCATTTCACAAGTTCACTTACCTGCTTTGTCTTTGCCAATGAAAGTGCTGCATACTCGTGTTCCTCGCGCTGACCGGCTATCGTGTCCTCTGACACTCGTTGCGTGGGACTGTCTTCCAACGTTTCTCCTAAATCAGCCTCCAACTCACGCAACTCATCAAAAAGACCATCCCACTCGTGGTCGGACATTAACTCACGTTCACCATTGTAATAGGCATCTGATGCTTGGTTGAGAAGATCAACCAACTCACGCATTCGCTCACGTTTATTCTCTGGCATGGACATACATATATTATTATTTGGTGGCTGCAGCATAACACTCGCGACAGAGAGGCTCATATTCTTTTGTCTCTCCGAGCATCACCTGACGATCTCCCTCTACAATGCGGTGACTTACATAAGCCAGTGCACCACAGCGAACACAAATGGCATGAACTTTAGTTACATCGTCTGCAATGGCAAGCAACTTCGGCATTGGACCGAATGGATTGCCCTTGAAGTCCAAGTCCAAACCTGCAACTATCACTCTTACTCCGCGGTTAGCCAATTCCTGACACACATTCACAATTCCTTCATCGAAGAACTGCGCCTCGTCAATTCCAATCACCTCACTGTCTCCAGCCAATAGCAAGATGCTCTGAGATGAATCAACAGGTGTGGAAACAATCGAATTGCCTTCGTGCGACACCACTTCCTCCTCGCTGTAACGTACATCTATACTCGGCTTGAAAATCTCTACCTTCTGACGGGCAAACTGAGCACGACGCATACGACGAATCAGTTCCTCTGTCTTTCCAGAAAACATGGAACCGCAAATAACCTCAACACGACCGCGGCGTACCATCTCGCCTCCGCCTCTATATTGTAATTCTGACATAACTGAAAATATATGTTTCTATAAATTCTATTAATTTTAATTAGGTGAATTGATTTTTCTCTGCAAAAATAACGAAAATAAATGAAAACAAAACCACAATCCGTATCTTTCAAACTTTTTCACTAAATTTGCACTCGAAAACAACTCTTTATAAACAACAAAGGTAAAAAAAATTACTCATTAGCAAGTTATGACATTCCAGTACGACATCATTGTTGTGGGAGCAGGCCATGCAGGATGTGAAGCGGCAGCAGCTGCGGCAAACATGGGAGCAAAGACCTGTCTCATCACTTTGGATATGAACAAAATTGCACAGATGAGTTGCAATCCTGCCGTCGGAGGTATTGCCAAAGGACAAATCGTACGCGAAATTGACGCCCTCGGCGGACAAATGGGAATTGTCACAGACCTCTGCACACTGCAGTTCAGAATGTTGAACCGCTCCAAAGGACCTGCTATGTGGAGTCCTCGCGCACAGTGCGACAGAGCCAAGTTCATTCAAACTTGGAGACATATACTCGAAAACACACCGAACCTGAATATCTGGCAAGATGAAGTGACAGAAATTATTGTGGAAAACTCTGATATACAAGGTGTTAAAACAATTTTAGGCGCAGAATTCAGGGCACAGTGCGTAGTCATTACCGCAGGTACTTTCCTCAACGGACTAATGCACGTAGGAAGAGCCAAAGTACCTGGAGGAAGATGTGCCGAACCAGCAGCACTACAGTTGACAAATTCCATCACACGACACGGCATACAACACGGCAGGATGAAGACGGGAACGCCTGTGAGAATTGACAAGCGAAGCGTTGACTTCTCGTTGATGGAACGGCAAAACGGTGATGAGGAATTCCACACCTTTTCTTTTCTTAGCAAACCGAGAAAGCTTACTCAACTGCCGTGCTGGATCTGCTATACAAACGAGAAAGTACATGAAGTCCTTCGCAGCGGATTTGAAGACTCACCGCTCTTCAACGGCCAGATACAAAGCATCGGCCCGCGCTACTGTCCAAGTATAGAAACAAAACTCCATACTTTCCCTGACCGCGACCAGCATATGCTGTTCCTTGAACCAGAAGGAGAAGACACCAATGAAATGTACCTTAATGGATTCAGTTCATCGCTGCCAATGGACGTACAGATTGAAGCACTGAAACATATCCCTGCACTACGCAACTTAACTGTTTACAGACCAGGATATGCTATCGAATACGACTACTTCGACCCCACCCAACTGCAACACACACTTGAGTCTAAAATCATCAACGGACTCTATTTCGCAGGACAGGTAAACGGTACCACAGGATATGAAGAAGCGGCAGGACAAGGACTCGTTGCCGGAATCAATGCTGCACTGAATACTCAGGGAAAGGAACCGTTTACACTACAGCGCAACGATGCCTACATAGGAGTGCTGATTGACGATCTTGTTACCAAGGGTGTAGATGAGCCGTACAGAATGTTTACATCACGTGCAGAGTACCGCATCCTCCTCCGTCAGGACGACGCAGATATGAGACTCACCGAGCGCTCTTACCACATGGGGCTGGCGACAGAAGAACGCTACCAGCGTATGATAGAAAAACGACAGTATATTGACGAAATCATTTCGTTCGCCGACAACTTCTCTGTCAAAGCAGCACTCATAAACGATGCACTTACAACTATCGGTACCACCCCACTCCAACGCGGCTGTAAACTCACCGAACTTCTCGGACGCCCACAGATAACCCTGAAAAATATCACACCACACATTCTTCCTCTGCAACGTTTCATCCAACAGCTTATAGGACACAAAACAGAAGTGGAACAGGCTGAGATTATTGAAGCAGCTGAGGTGAAAATCAAATACAGCGGTTATATACGACGCGAATGTGAACTCGCCGAAAAGATGCAGAGGCTTGAGAACATACGCATAAAAGGCAAGTTCAAATACGAGGAAATGACCAATATCACCATTGAGGCAAGACAGAAGCTTTCCAAAATAAATCCAGAGACTCTCGCTCAAGCTTCACGCATACCAGGTGTATCGCCAAGCGATATTAATGTCCTGCTTGTGTTAATGGGAAGATAAGACAAACTACAAACAGTGGCAATGTCAACACCACAATGTTCCACGTGAAACAATTAACAAATAAATAATTAAAAACAACGTAATTATGAATAATCTTTCTGAGAAAACTGACTCTGCTAACATTCAATACCTGAAGAAGAATCTTCGCTGCATTGAGGATTTTCCTGTTCAGGGAATCAACTTCCGCGACGTAACAACACTTTTCAAAGATGCAAAATGCATCGAAATCATGGAGGAAGAACTCTATGAATTGTACAAAGACAAAGGCATCACTAAAGTAGTAGGTATTGAATCCCGTGGTTTTATCATGGGGGCAATCCTTGCAAGAAGACTTAACGCCGGACTTGTTATGTGTCGCAAACCAGGTAAACTTCCTGCAGAAACAGTTAGCCAGTCATTTGAGAAAGAATATGGAACAGACACAATAGAGATTCACAAAGATGCTCTCACAAGTGACGATGTGGTTCTAATCCACGACGATCTTCTCGCTACTGGCGGCACAATAAAAGCAGCATGGGAGCTGGTAAAGAAGTTCCATCCAAAGAAATGCTACATGAACTTCATAATCGAAATCAGGGATGAAGGACTTCATGGAAGAGAGAATATTGGTGACGGCATCGAGGTTACATCGCTTTTGAAGTATTGATTATTCTATCCAAAAAAAATAGTCATTATAAAAGAAAAATATCGATTAGTTCAAGACAAACAATAGAAACAGACAGTTGTAAATAGAATATTTTCAGATATTTACAACTGTTTTGTTTCACGTGAAACACAATATAGAATTACTGGTTCTTATGAGTAAGGATGAAGAAAGACTGGCTCGGTTGAAGAATATAGTTCATAATTTACCAGAAACTCCCGGCTGCTATCAATACTTCGATGCAGACGGAAAGATAATATATGTGGGTAAGGCTAAGAACTTGAAACGTCGCGTGTCTTCATACTTTAACAAGAATCAGAATTCAATCAAAACGAAGATACTTGTTTCCAAGATTGAAGATATCAACTATGTTGTAGTTCCTACCGATGAAGACGCGCTATTATTAGAAAATAACTTAATAAAAAAATACAAACCGCGATATAACATTCTACTAAAGGATGGCAAAACTTATCCGAGTGTTTGTGTGACGAACGAATACTTTCCAAGAGTATATAAGACTCATCAGATTATAAGTAAATACGGAACGTATTATGGTCCATTTTCGCATCAAGCAACATTGAACAATATGCTTGAACTCATCAATAAAATGTACCAGATACGCAAATGCAGAATTGACATAACTGAAGGGGGGATTAAGAGCGGGAAATACAAGACTTGTCTTGAATACCATATCAAGAATTGCCTTGCGCCATGCGTAGGCAAGCAGAGTCGCGAAGATTATCTGAAAAGCATAGATGAAATCAAAGAAATTCTAAAAGGAAATACAAGGTACATTTGTAACATGCTTCTCTCTAAAATGGAAGAGCTATCGGCAGAAATGCGCTTCGAGGAAGCAATGGTTATAAAGAAAAAATATGACTTAGCGCGAGAGTTTGTAGAAAAGAGTGAGGTTATTGCAAATTACGAGCACGACATCGATGTTTTCAGTATTTCAGATGAAGATAATCTATGTTTTATAAACTTCCTCCACGTTACAAACGGATGCATCAACCAGGCATTCACATTCGAATATAAGAAAAAACTGGATGAAACGTCCGAAGAAATGCTGGTTCTTGGCATTGTTGAGATGCGTGAGAGATATAAGAGCAAGGCAAAAGAAATAATAGTACCGATGGAATTGGATCTTCCTCTTTCTAACGTAACAATCACAGTCCCACAAAGAGGAGAGAAAAAACATCTGCTTGATTTATCTATAAAAAACGTCATACAATACAAATTTGACCGGTTAAAACAGGCAGAAAAACTGAATCCAGAGCAAAGAAACACAAATCTGCTTCGCGATCTGCAGAAGAAATTAGGTCTGGAAAAACCACCTTTTACTATAGAATGTTTTGATAACTCCAATATCCAGGGAAGCGATGCAGTAGCGGGATGCGTTGTATTCAAAAACGCAAAACCAAGTAAGTCCGATTACAGGAAATATAACATCAAAACCGTTATAGGTCCGGATGACTATGCATCTATGGCAGAAGTCGTAGAACGTCGTTATCGCAGGTTTATAGAAGAAGGAACACCCCTACCCGACCTGATTATAACTGACGGTGGAAAAGGGCAAATGGAAATAGTAAGACACGTTGTAGAAGACATTCTGAACCTCAGAATAGCTATTGCAGGTTTGGCTAAGGATCGTCACCACCGCACTTCAGAACTTCTCTTCGGTTTCCCAGCTAAAACGATAGGATTAGAGATAAACTCTCCCCTATTTCACTTCCTTACGCGTATACAGGACGAAGTACACAGATATGCCATCACCTTCCACAGAGAAAAAAGAAGCAAGCACCAGATCAGTTCCGAACTAGACTCTATCAAAGGGATTGGTGAAGCGACAAAAACACTCTTGCTTAAGAATTTCCGCAGTGTAAAGAGGATTAGGGAGGCCAGTGAAGAAGAAATAGCAAAGATTATAGGTAAGAACAAGGCAAAAATCATAAAAGAAGGCTTATTAAGCTGATATTCAATTACTTAAAGTTTACTTTTAATTATAATCAACCGATTTTAATTAAAAAAATATCATAATAAAATAGTAATTGTAATTATTTTAGTATTTTTGCAGAACAAAGATTTAATTATTAAGTATAATGAGAGTTGTTATCCAAAGAGTAGCACATGCCAGCGTAACGATAAATAATGCTATTTATTCAGAAATAGGGAAAGGATATCTTGTGCTGGTAGGCTGCGAAAATGCCGATACAAACGAGGATATTGACTGGTTAAGCAGAAAGATAATCAATCTACGCATATTCGATGATAATGAAGGCGTTATGAATCTTTGCATAAAGGATGTTGACGGTGAAATCTTAGTTGTAAGCCAATTCACACTCTGGGCTTCTTACAAGAAAGGAAACCGCCCATCATACTTACGTGCCGGCAATCATGAAACAACCATCCCTCTTTACAAAGGTTTCTGCAAATCTTTATCAGAACAGTTAGGAAAACCAGTTAAAACAGGGGAGTTTGGAGCTGATATGAAAGTGGAGCTGATGAACGACGGACCGGTAACAATATGGATGGACACAAAGAATAAGGAATAGAGTTAAATCGTTATATATCAACCATTTTTAATAAGTAAGATATGGAACATCATCATCACCACCATGAAGAAATGCAGAGTAAGTATGAACAAGCTCTAGCCCTCTACGATTTTAATATCGACGACGCAGCTGTAGCACGTCAAGTTAAAACATTATTAGATGAACACCTACAGGAAAACAATACTATAGAAGTGAAGAAATTCCTTCTTAACTCTGTAGAACTCACTACATTAAAGACCACAGACAGTGAGGATAGCGTACTAAAATTTGTAGAAAAGGTTAAGTTT
>Ga0256405_10010600_pt1 | contig 12094 bp, 3 predicted proteins | sample RumenRJG_02DNA_FD_189096 | JGI IMG/M metagenome (GOLD analysis project Ga0256405, IMG submission 189096) | Bovine rumen microbial communities from Lethbridge, Alberta, Canada - RJG_02 | ecosystem: Host-associated > Mammals > Digestive system > Stomach > Rumen | place: Canada: Alberta | collected...
CAACCATGCTTGCGTATAATCCTCACTAGGCTCCAGATGACGGATGATGTGTCCGGGCAGAAAGAAGGTCAAGTCATTCTTTTGGGCTCGTATATCCTTCATGTCATACAAGCAATGCGACGTGCCGGATAGATTCAGCGATAAGATAATATAGGGATACATCATATCTATACCCGGCGGAACAGCTATTCCCTCTTGTTTCATGCAAAGGATAATACCGTTTGATTCTACATTTTCTCTGTTCTCAAGAGAACGCAAGGTTGAATAATTTTCCATAACTTTTCTGAAATTTTGTGCAAAGATACTGCTTTTTTCTGATATATGCAAATTTTTTCACACATTTTGGTAGCAAAAAGGCGAAAATTGATAACATTTTTTGCTTTTAAAATTTGCGTATGTGCTAAAAAAGCAGTAATTTTGCAGCCGATTTTGAATATGGAGTAAAAGATTATGGTATTAGCAGTACGATTTAGGTATCATGAGGCGAAGACGCCGACGTTTGATATTGTTCACCTCAATACGGAGCAATGGAGAGAGTTCTTTTGGCTGGAGCGCAGTTTTATGCGGATGGACTGGATGCTTCATTTCCTCAACCGCACACATGAGGGGTATAAGTATAAGGAGATGTGGTGGATTCCGCTCGATGACCAAGAGGACTTACAAATCGCTCCCAATGCCCCGATTCGCAAGAACTAAGAAACAAGACAAATAAATCAAACAACAAATCACATTATTAACAATTAAAATCATTTAAAAACACAACCAAAATATGAGAAACAAACTGTTTTTACTTATCCTTCTTTTGTGCTCCTTGTTCATTGGTGTGAACAGAGCCGAGGCAAATGATTTTTTGGAGTTAGAAAAGCACTACTCGGCGTATACAGCCGGAGCGAACAAAGTGCATTTCAAGTTACCTATTTACTCGCGTGGTGCATACGACTACTATGTATCCACCAACAGCCAGGGCGAGTCGTATGTGTACTACAAGCTGAACGGCTCGGAGTACAAGATTTTCTCCTATAGTAGCGAACGCGCCAGCGACGGCCCGAGTGCGGACGACAACAAAGCGTACGGTCGCGCGTGGGTGAGAGCCTACAGCGGCAGAGGTATCGTGGAGATCACGAACATCCACGACGGCCAACGCAAGGTGGTGCCGAATGACAATCAGGAGCACGCGTACGACGTGAAGAAAGTGGCGGAGCCGGACAACGACAAGGACAATGTGACTTGGGTGGAGATAGACTGGTATCCGCAGGAGGCGCTGGACGGAGAGACCTTCAACATCGGTACGGAGGTGAAGATCAGTAAGCGTATGACGGGTAATATCAACTACACGAAGAGCTGGATCCTGGCTACTGATATCAAAGGAAATAGCAATATGATTCAGGCGCAGTTGTACGACCCGTATTTCTATACGGTCAACAATGCCGGCGTGACGGGATACGGTAACGCGGCGGTGCCGTATATGGTGTTCTATGACCCGAAGAGTTATCATACCTCGTTGGATGCAACGGAGTTTCAAGCCGCGGACCGATCGGGTAATATCTTTGTGCCAACGACCGATACGGTGCAGGAGAATTTCTATGCCACCTTCCAGATATACCGAATGAAGACACCTCAGGAGGTGATGAGTACGCAGATGACCACCAAGGTGGATATCCCGCCTTACCACCGTATCTATAATTTCGAAGCGGAGGAGGAGAAGGATGCTACCGGTACCTACACGGGTAACAATGTGCTGCATTGGACGATTAAGAACCCTCGGCTGGTGGACCTGGTTGATGGGGATTATTTCGAGATCCAGCGCGCGTTGAAGGAGGATTTCTCGGACGCCCAACAGTTAGGTATCCAGCGGATGATGCGCGATTCTATCGGTTATTATACCTTCCAGGACAACAGCCGTGAGATATGGACCGGCAATGCGGCGGTTCGGACCGATACGGTGGATGCACAATGGAAAACAACCCTAAAACATTACTATATCTATGATGATAACGGCACGTTGCTCCTTGATGTGTCGGCTACGCTCACGTGCAACAAAGGCCATATGGCAGCTGTGCCTGTTTATTACCGTATCCGCCGTGCGACCTCTTCTGTATGGGGATGGGTGGACGGTTTCTCGCGACAGGTGACGCTCTACAAGCATAACTTCCTGGCGCCTCTGGCGAATCAGCAAGAGAACTATATCAAGGATGCGGAGTGGGAGAAGAACCATAAGGTGCATTTTCAATTCAAGATTGACAACTCCGAGATTCAAGTGCTCCCGCTGAGTAAGGAAGACTGCTCGCTGAATTATACTATCAACAGCGCTTATACGGAAGGAACCACCTCCTTTACTATCGCCTATGAGAAATATGCCTATTATACGGTCAATCCCAAAGACTATTTGACGTTCCGCGTGCTGAATGCGGAGAAGAGTGTCATCCGAGACTGGCAACGTATGGACGCCGGTACGTATGACATCCCGATGGGAGGTATGGTACAGGTGAATGTGGATAAAGGTGTACGCAGTTCGCATAAGTCATATGAGTTCACGGTGTGGGGAAATAGTACCATCAAGTGTAAGTCCACATACTTGATGGCGGAAGATTTTATCGACATCGGGTTTGATGGTCCTTCCTCGCCTGACTTTAGTGTATACGAGCCGGTTATCAAAGACAGTTTGTTCAAAAAGTTGCAAACCGAATATGCGAAAGGCTACGGTCGTTGTATGTGGGATCGAACCGCACGTCTCATCCTCCGGCGAACGATCCAAGAGACCGGAGAGTTTTCGGAGTTTATCATTCCGCAAGATAGTATCAAGCGTCAGGATGACGGTTCATGGATAGCGACCTATTCTGATGTGGCGGACAAAGCCTGCACGCATTATTCGTATTCCGTGCGTATTGACCAGTCCAAGTCCGACCTGCATGTACAAGACTCCACACAGTTGCAGCCAAAGGCCATAAGTGGTCCGAGTCTCTATTTCGACGAAGCGGCTACCATCACCTCCTTTACGGCGAGTGAGGGAGATGCTGTGGGACATCATAAACGCGGAGTCAAGCTGGAGTGGATGGCGTCCTCTACGGCGGTAGATCAATATGTGCTGCGCCGTGTAGCGAAGAATAGTGATGCAGCGCCGGACACGATTTACATCGGTTTGGACAATAATTTCTTTGACGAGACAGCTGTGCCGAACCAACGATATACTTATTCGATCACGGCGGTATATGACTGCAACGGCAAGTCTTCACGCAACAGTGCCGAGGCGGTAGGTTGGCGTAGTCCGTACGGTGAGATTAGCGGTAGTGTCCTGATGCCGGATAACAGTGGTATGGCAGGCGTTACCGTAACAATTACGGGTGATGGGTTACCGGTTACGGGTTTACAGTGCGTCACCGATCCTACCGGCACCTTTAAATTCGACAGCTTGACATACAATATAGCCACAGGCTCTAATTATTCGATTATCCCGACGCATTCGTATGCGGTGTTCAGTTTCAATAATACCACAGCTCCGACGGCTTCTATCGGCCTATCGACGGATAATGCGGTGGTGGAAGGCCTCAATTTTGCGAACACTTCTACTGTGCGTCTGACGGGACGGGCATTGTATAAGTACTCGACCATTCCGGTAGCCGGAGCTATGTTCACGCTCAACGGCGACACCGTTCGTCGCAACGGAGCACCGGTGAAGACCGGCACGGATGGTAATTTCGAATTGACGCTGTCCAAACGTCAACCGTATGTCTTGCGTATCGTCAAACACGGTCATACCTTCGAGGGCGACGGTATCTTGCGTTTAGAGCAGGGTAAGGATACCTTCACGCTGGATGCTCCGGAAGACGGTGTGCGGTTCTACGATATGACCACAGTGCGCCTTGTCGGTCGCGTAGCCGGTGGTATCGACCAGCGCGACCTGCCCGAAGCCTTCGGTTTGGGAACGAACAACTTAGGTGATGACCTGCAACTGGTGCTCCAGCTGGAGGGTGATAACATCGCGCAGATAGTGCATGACCCCAATGACCAGACGCGCGACACCGTACAACAACGCGTTCAGTATGCATCCGTCAAGGGGGACAAATCTGCGGTTGTCACCAATACGCTCTTTGAGAAGAAGCGTATCACGATTCAGCCGGATCCGAAGACGGGAGAGTATGCCGTGGATTTATTCCCTGTCAAGTACAAAGTGGTACAGGCTACCGCCAAAGGTTACGCTACGCTTTTTGCCGCAGGGCAGGGCAGTGAGGTCATCGACCTGACGAATGCGCCGCTGGATGTGACGAAGAACTATTATAATCAGGATAGCGCGATATACAATGCCGTGTATGACCGCATCTACCGTTCGCCTGTCAAAGTGCATCTCAAGCAACTCCTATATGGTATGGAGCAAGACGGATACGGCGAACCCTCTATCTCGGTCAGCGGATTCGACCTGTCCCGGAAAGAGAAAGTACAACTGTACACCAAAAACAGTGACGGCACCGTCACTTATACCTTGGGCCACCCGCTCTTCCAGTACAACCGCCGCTATCAGTTTGAAGCGGAGGCATTCGAAGATTATTATTACAACAATGACGAGACAGCCAAACTGGACCGTGTTCCGCAACGAGGAGGCAAGGTAATCGTCCATAACGGTATGCATAGCGCTACGGAGCAACTGCCGTACGAGCTCGACCGCTTGGGTAAAAACAGCAATGTATGGCTGTTGGTAGATCATATCCAGACCCAGACCTACGGTGAAGATGCACTCAGTACGGTCAGCATCGCCCTGGAGCAAGAAGGCAACACGGTGGAGACAGACGCCTTCCAAGCCTTTGTGATAGGAGATGTCATTCAGGCGAACGAACTGACCACTGCCGATGCGGATATTACGCTGCTCGACATCATCCGTGACCCGGGAGGAAACGGTAGCTCCGCATGGGTGGAGAACGGTACCACGTATAACTACGGCTATACCGAGAGTTATGACTGGAAAGGCGGTATCAACCTTACTCCGAAATACGGACTGAACATATCGAATGATATCGGTATTGTCACAGCGCCGTCCGGTGCCGGTTCGTATATCGGTAGCAATTATACGTCCAGCAAGCAGTTGTCCTTCACTATTCCTATCACGCACGAATGGGCATGGGGCTATAAATATTCTTATACCTTCACCACCACCGATAAAATCTCCACATCGTCCAGCCATGCCAAAGCCGGCGTAGGTTCGAATGCGGATGTGTTCGTCGGCGTGATGAACAGTCAATTGACCGGTAAAGCGAAGTCTATCGCCGTCATCAATGATACCATCTTCCAGGCGCGTCAGCCGGCTATTCAGGCAGGCACGATGCATGTGCTCGCCAGCGGTACCGGCGCAGACAACAAGCCGTATTACCTCGTGACGGGTGAAAAGGTCGTCATGGGTTCCGGTATCACGAATAGCTTCGCCTATTCGCAGTATTATATTATGGAGAGCGTGCTCCCGCAGCTGGCGATGCAGCGTCAGAACCTGCTAACAATCTTCCCGGACTCGGCTTCCGCGCAAGCGGCTGCGAATGCATCGGATGACGTCGTATATTGGTATATCGATTCGTTGACGAGCGTCAGTCTGCATGACACGCTGGCGAAAGACTCGTATCGGATGATATTGCCGACTAATAGCACGAAGGCATATCCGAACCGCGTGGCTGCAATCGATAATATCATCCAGAAATGGTGTACTATCCTTATCTATAACGAGGCGGAGAAAGTAGCGGCGCGTCAGTCCGGTCAACATGTAGGTACCTATTCCGTCAATGCCGGAACAACCCTCTCGCACTCCGACAGTTATTCGGCTACTGCCAACTACAACGAACTGCCGCAAGGAATGGGATTAATCGGTAAGGACGCCGCTTCGGCTGCTACCTCCAATGCCCAAAATCTTCTCAAGGATGCAATCAAAAACTTCAGCGCCTTCTGGGGTAGTGATAGTAAGAAACGCTTCGGAACCACCATCACGGATGCTATCTCGGCCATGTTCAAGGACGAGAAGAACCCGAACGGAAGCGGCCATAAGACACAGTCGCAGTTAGGTACGGTGACGAACGCGTCCAAATGGACGATGAGTTTCGATCCCGTGCTGGATTTCAATTCCGATGCGCGTACGTCGAATGAAAAGACCGTCAAGAAATCCTGCGGTTTCACCATCGTGCCGGATGCGCAGGGCGATATCACCGTTTCGGTCTATCGGGCAGAGGTGGATAGCCTGTGGAAGGCCACGACCGGTACTATCGTCAGCAAAGTGGGCGAGTCCAACAACGACGATATACTTTACGGTTCGTACGTCTTCTTCACGCAAGCGGGCGCTACCTATTGCGTACACGAAAAAGAGGAGAAGACGCAGTTCTACAACAAAGGTACGGTCATCAATAACGGGACGATGGCTTTGGCTCTGCCTGAACTGAGCATCGACCGCCATGAGGTAAGCAGTGTGCCGGCGGATCAGCGCGCCGTCTTCCATATCGAACTCAAGAACGAAGGACAAGTGCAATACGGTCTGGCGAACACCGGAACGACCTTCTCGCTCTCCCTCACGGGTGACAGCAACCCTCACGGCGCGAAGGTCTATATCAACGGTGCACCGCTCGTGCAAGGACTCGACTATTTCCTCACGCCGGGACAATCCATCACGCAAGTGCTGGAGGTGGAACGAGGCGAAGTGGATGACTACGACAACCTGACCCTCTATTTCCGCCTTGCCGACTGCCCGAAGACCTATGCGATGCTGCAGTTCTCGGCGCACTTCATGCCGGAATCCAGTCCGGTCAGCATCGAGATGCCGCGTCAGAACTGGGTGATGAATACCCTCTCGCCGCACGATTCTATCGGATACTACCTGCCGGTGGACATCGGCGGATTCAATATCCATCATAAGAACTTCGACCATATCGAGTTCCAATATAAACTCTCCACGGAGAGCGAGGAGAAATGGGTGAGCCAATGTTCGTTCTACGCCAGCGACAGCCTCTATGCACTCGCTACAGGCAATAAAGCGATGATTGAGAACGGACGTATTCCGCAGTTCCGTTTCTACGGTGAGCGGGACCCGATGGAGCAGCAATATGACCTGCGCGCCGTCTGCTTCTGCCGCTACGGTTCGGGATTTGTAACGAAGGCTTCGCCTGTTATCCGTGGAACGAAAGACACCCGTCCTCCGCGTGTGTTCGGCGATCCCGAACCGGCGAATGCCATCCTCGGTATAGGCGACCATCTGTTGCTGCGGTTCAATGAACCGATAGCCGGTAATTACCTCGATGAGGATAATAACTTCCAACTCCTCGGCATCACCAACCATACCGGTATCTCCGCCTCGACGGCAATCCTGTTCAGAGGAACGGCTGATTCGTATGCCGCCTCCTCCGTGGAGCGTAGTCTGACCGACAAATCCTTCACGGTGGAGATGATGGTGAAGCCGACGTCTCCGTACAATGATGAAGTATTCTTCACCCACGGTGACAAAGGCAAAGGATTGATCTTCGGAAAGACCGCTGATAACCGCCTCTATGCGCAGATAGGTGACCTCACGACGTACTACTCTAAAAAGTTGGCAGACCCGATGTTGGCCTTCACGCGTGTGGCTGTCACCTATTCCAAAGAGAATGGTTTCAGCTTCTATGTAGGTACGGTAGATATGACCGAACCGTCAGCACTGCCTTCGAAAAACATCGAATACTCCCTCTCTGCACCGCTCATCTTCGGTCAGGGCTATGCGGGTCAGATGCTGGAGACACGCGTATGGACCAAGGCATTGACGCTCGAAGAGATAGCCGCCACTTTTGACCATTACCTGACGGGATACGAACAAGAGTTATTGGCTTACTATCGCATGAGCGAAGGTAAGGGTGAATTGGTGAAAGACCATGCACACGGTGCTACGCTCTCGTTGCACGGTTGCACATGGAATAAACTGCAAGGCTTCTCGGTTCAACTGGCTAAAGAGCAGCGTGTCGAGTTGATAGGCAACCTCTTCGGACGCTCCAAAGTGTATGATGCTACCCTTATGTTCTGGTTCCGTACCACGGACAATGCTGCCGAGCGTGCGAACCTCTTCAGTGCCGGACGTACGGACGATAAACACGGCGCGCTCATCGCGCTGGAGAACGGTAACATTGTACTGTGCTCCGACTCGCTCACCTGGATCGGTTCTGTCAACTATGCCGACGGCGAATGGCATCATGTCGTGCTGTCTATCAACCGCACGTATAACAACGCCGCCCTGTTTGTGGACGGCAGTCTGATTCAGACTTTCCCCGCAACCGTTGCAGCCGGTGCGCAAGGCGATATGTACTTGGGAGGTAACTTCGCCGGTAACATCGATGAGTTCGCTGTGTTCGAGCAAGCACTGCCGAAATCGCTTGTGGAGGCGTATGACAACATCGCTCTCGTGGGAGACGAGATGGGTCTGATCGCTTACCTGCCGTTCGAAGAGCAGTTCCTCAACCCCAACGGCAAACTCGAACAACGCTTCTCTATCAACGACCGTCGTCAGTTCAAAGATCCGGCTACCGGCAAGGTGATAGACAAAATACTGCCACTCGTAGATGGCGACATCACGGCACTGGCAGATAAGACGCAGAACGCACCTGTCACCAGTCACGGGGCATTGACCAAACTGAACTTCGACTGGTCGTTCAACGGCGATGAACTGATGATTAACCTCAATATGCTTGACCGCGAGATTAACAAGCAGTCTATCTATGTCACTGTGCGCGATGTGGAGGACCTCAACGGCAACCCGATGCGTTCGCCTATCACTTGGACCGCTTTTGTGGATCATAACAGTCTCAAATGGGCAGACAAACAACTGACTATATGGGGTCGATACGGCATGGAAGATTCGAATAACTACACCGTCACACAGATCATCAACATGAGCGGTAAGCGCCATACGTATAAGATTGAGTCGTTGCCCGACTGGCTTACTGTGGATCAAACTTACGGTACGATAGAGCCATTAGGCGAGTTGTCTATCAAACTGGTATATAAGCAGCCTATGCCGGTAGGTACGTATGGCGACCTTATCTACGTCGTGGACGAAGATGGTTTGGCGGAACCGCTGCAAATCGAATACATGGTAGAAGCCTTCCCGCCATACATCGATGTGGACGAATCCAAATACCCGCTGAACATGTCCATTTGCGGTCAGGTGAAGATAAACAATATCTACGACTCCGACGAGAACGATATCATCTATGCGATTTATCGCAACGAGTGTATCGGCAAAGCCAACGTGGACTACGATAACACCGCTAATACCTCCAATGTCTATCTCACGATCTTCGGTAACGAAGCGATGACGGGTAAGACGGTGAATTTCATCCTATGGCAGGCATCCACCGGGCGTACATATAACCTGATTGTCGATCGGGATGTACAGTTCCGTGCAGGTGATGTCCATGGTTGCGGAAACGAAGCACAGGTACTCTTCACCACCGGTGGTAGTGAGACACAGAATATCGACATCTATTCCGGTTGGAACTGGATATCGTTCAATCTGAACCTCAATGAAACCACAGGTATAATTCGTAATATGCTGACGGCGAACGAACCGTGGAAAGAAGGCGACCTCATCAAGAACCCCTCCACCCAGCAGTTCGTCACTTATTCGGAGGCCATGGATGCCTTCCTCGGTACTATCAAGACCTTGAACTACCGCGATATGTATATGATGTATGCCGCCGGAGGCAATACGATGCATATCAGTGGTGATCCGCTGCCGGAAGACAAGATGGAGATCACGGTTAAGGGTGGTGGCGAATGGAGTCCGATGCCGTGCTTGTTACAACAAGCAACGACCATCACCGAAGCCTTCGCCGGCTATTATGACAATGCCACTCCGGGTGATATGGTGAAGGCACATAATCGCTTCGCCGTCTTCTCGCCCGACCGAAAATGGGTAGGTGACCTCACTGCTTTCCGTCCGGGCGAAGGATACTTCTTCAAGCGCCTTGCTGAATCAGATGTAACGATCAAGTTCTACAGCAAGGCCGCTAACGCGCCGCAACGCGCTCCGAAGTTCAACGGCAAAGCCGCTACGAACATGACGATGATCTGTAAGGTTGAAGGAGTGAATGAATTAATGAATGAGGGAGTTAAGGCGTTCAGCGGTGATGAACTCGTAGGTATCGCAACGCCGATTGAACTGAACAACGAAACGCTCTACTTCTTAACGGTTTCGTCTGACTTTGCTGACGAACTTCGCTTCGAAACAGAAGATGGGACCCCGCTTCGTGCCGAGCAGCCTATACGATACACCTCTGATGCCCATCACGGTTCGTTAAAGGCTCCTATTATCCTGAAACCCGGCGAGACCAGCCGTCCGTATAAGATCATCGAAGATCAACATGTAGTAATCATTCGTAATAATGAGAAATATGATATTACAGGTAAGAAACTTTAAACATATCTTCCTTCTACTGCTCCTTTGTGGGGCAGTAGGCAGTGCTATCGCAGGCACTCCTTGCGGTACGAATCTGGAGTACGAACTGGACGGCACTACGCTTGTCCTCACTTCACCCGACCCCACGCAAGCAGCAACGATTAATTCGCAGGCGTTTATGGGGCGTATGGATTTCACGGATGTCGTCATACCTGATAACGTGACTGAGATAAACACGAGAGCCTTTAAGAATTGTACTGCCCTTACAAGTGTAGTCATTCCGCCTTCTGTTACTTTAGTCGGTGAGCAAGCTTTCTATGATTGTTCCGCACTTGTAAGTGTACTCTGTCGTCCTACCAGCGCCCCTACGTTAGTAGCAGATGCTTTCACGGGCTGTCATGCAAGTCTGCAGATATGTGTGCCTAAGTTAGGAGGTACGGATGGGTATAACTCTTCGGATTGGAACACCAGTTATGGAGAAAAACTAAATCTCTGTTTTCTCGACGAACGTGACGATGAGGAGACTACCGCTGGTCAGATATCGGCCTTTCGAACGCAATCTACACCCGCTGTCTTTCTCTTCCGTACGCTTCGCAAGGCAGGTTGTTTTAATACCCTCACGCTTCCGTTCAATGTGCCGAATATCGCCACTTCCCCGCTCGCAGGAGCAGAGGTGTATGAGTTCGTTGGCGCAACCGTTGTGGATAATGCCCTCCAACTCGACATCACGCTGCTCGCAGGTTCGTCTCTTACTGCTGGCACACCGTATCTTATCCAATGGCCGAACACAGGCGAGGTGCTCAATGCAATGCTTTTTATGGGCATCTCATGGGACGTTGACCAAATGGCTGATGATGCCGGTGCAGGACAAGTGACGTACCATGGTTTTTACGGTAGGACGCACATTGACGATGCTACCAACGGCACGCAGCACCTCAACCTCTTCCTTGGTGGAAACAACACCCTCTATTGGCCTACCGACGGAGATATCGCATCCGCTAAAATGCTTGGTTTCCGCGCATGGTTTCAGGTAAGTACAGTGGCTTCATTCGCTCCCGTTCATCGAAACATGCCCGCCTCCTTCCGCATCGTTTCTACCCCTACGGACATGGATCAAATTACTAATGACCAGTTACCAAAGACCAATAAGATTATCGAAGATGGCCATTTAATCATTATTAGAAACGGAGAGAAATACTCCATAAACGGACAGAAACTATGATGCAGAAACACTATATCGCTCCGCGTACAGAAATAGTTTTTGTACTGCAAACAGCCTCCCTCCTCAGTTCCAGCGGAGAACGCACCACTCCTATTGGGGGAGGGGATACTCAAACGAATGCTTGGTAAATTAACATCTGTTTAATCTGATAAATCTGTGAAAAAATGAAAAAATATCTGTATTATGTAATCTGTATTTTGTCAGTGCTAACGGTCTTTTTCGCAGGGTGCAAGGATAAGAACGCTCCCGAATCGTTCAATGGCAACGTAGCACGTCCTACATGGACCGCTCCCGGAGTGAGTGACATTACCTCCTCCATGACCGCGGTCATCAAGGTGGATCTCAAGGCGCAGTACCCGGAAACAGCTGCCGACTGGCAACCTAGCGTCAACGATCTCCTTGCCGCTTTCTCCGGCGAGACTTGCCTTGGCGTGGCTCAACCGCAAGACGGCTTGTTCTTCTTGTATATAGCGGCTCCCGTAACCGGTAAC
>Ga0256405_10010605_pt1 | contig 12088 bp, 18 predicted proteins | sample RumenRJG_02DNA_FD_189096 | JGI IMG/M metagenome (GOLD analysis project Ga0256405, IMG submission 189096) | Bovine rumen microbial communities from Lethbridge, Alberta, Canada - RJG_02 | ecosystem: Host-associated > Mammals > Digestive system > Stomach > Rumen | place: Canada: Alberta...
AAAAGGGCTTGCCCGGTGTGGGCTTGCCCTCTTTCCGCGCTTTCGCGCTCGCTATGGATAATAGAAACGGTAAGGCCGTTTATACCTCTTTCAGACGGTCGCCGCCGCTGGCAATGAAACTTTCCTTAAGGCCGTAAGCCTCTGCAATGCGGGCGTATTCGGTCGGGGTTTCGGTGTACTGCATAACCGCCGCGCCGTAAGGGTTCCCCGCCGCATCGTTCAGACAGTCAAAAATCTGGGCGGTATATTCTTTGATTGCCGCTTCATTCTCAAAGAAATTAAAGCCCGGCCAATTTCTCGCGGGGTCTGCCGCGTAACGCTGTGCAGCATAGCGGAAAGCTACGTTGTCATGCTTTGCAAGCACTCTTTCCAGCTTTTCCGGGGTTTCAATAAGGCCGTGTTCGATAAGGGCAAAGTCGCCCGCGTTGTCGCCGATAATGTCCGTGCCGTCCGGGGTCGTCTGTTCCTCAATGAAATTTACGGCCTGTGCGTGCAGCTTGTCCAGCTTTTCGCGGGTTTCCGCAATAATAGCCGTTTTCTGCTGGTCGCCCTTTTCAAGCTCGCGGGCGCGTTCCTGTACGCCGTCCTCGCCTCTGTACTTTCTGGCCTCGTCCTCTGTGCCGTACTTGTGCAAATTCTCGTCAATGCTCACAAGCTGCGCTTTCGCCTCGCGGGTTGCCTTAATGCCCGCCGCGATCTGGTCAATAGGAAACTTAATAGAAATTACGTTCATTGTGATAAATCCTCATTTTCGTTATTATTCTGCGCGTATTGCTCGCGCGTTTTCATGTTTAGGTACTCGCTTGCGTCCTCTGCGGTATTAAACCATACCGCCCGGCCGGGTTTGTGATATACGCCCCATTTTGAAACGCTGCTTTGCCACGGTCTTACAAACCATTGCTTTTTCTTGTGGTCATAGCCCATTATTAAACTAACCATATTACGCCCCCTTTCCGGGGTCGTTCTCTCGCCCTATGGCTCATACCGTCGCCCCTTTCTATTATCCATTTTGCCGGGTCTACTTGAAATTATCTGAATACGCTTAATTTGCGCCGCCGCCGTTTGCAAAGATATGATTTGCTATCACGTCAAAGGAAAATAGCGGCTTGCGGTCGCAATGATCTTTATAAAGTTCTGCGTTCGCGTCCTCGACGGCTGCAAAGGCCGGTAGCACTTCCCTTTCCCACGTCTGCCGGTCTATCCTCTGAAAACAATGTGGGCATTCTCGCGCAAATTCGCCTTTAAGATTGTGCTTGTAAATCTCAAATTGCCCGCCGCAATAATCACAATGTACACGGATAAAAGCCATATTAAAGCCCCCTTTCCTTTAAGCTGATACTTTACGGTTGTTTATAAGCCTGTCCAGCGCATAGCGTACCGCGTCTATGCAATGGTTGTCTTTGTCTGGTACGTCGGCCAAAAATTCGCCGTCTTTCGTCGTCATGTATTCATAGCTGATAAATTCCCGGTGCGCGTTCGGTGTTCTGGCCGGGTCTATCACTATGCGCCGGTTTTGCAGCCATTTAACGCCGTAAATAACGCTGCCCGGGTATTTCTGGCAAGCAATACACTTTAAGCCGCCGTTTCGTAGGTCGTTTATGCTTTTCGGCTCTGCGCTATCGCATACTATTACTTGTTTTTCCTTGTATACCTCATAGCCGCCGAAATAGCCCGCCTTTTCATATTGCCCGGTGTACTCGTACCCTTTCGCTTTTATAGCGTCTGCAAGCTCGTTATTACTCAAGTGCTTTTTATATATTTCGTCTATCAAATAAACGGTATCGTGCTTGCTGTCATAAGCTACGCGCATAAATACGGCCGGGTCTACGCTAAAGCCAAAGTCTACGCCCGCGTAAATGTATTGCAGCTCGTTTATTTCGTCGTCGGTAATTGTCCGTACTGTTACGTTCGGGAATACCTCGCCGCCGCTGCCGGTGGCCTCGCCTAAATATTCGTGTTTATAGGCCTGTTCGTTTATCTCTTGCAGCCTTTCGGCCTCTAAAATAAAGTCGTCGCCTAACCATTGCGCCGGTACGTCAAGGTAAGTCGTGTGCAGCGTGATTGCTCGCGGGTCTGGCCTTGCTATAAAGACGTTTGCCCAATTACTCGCATTTATCGGCGGGTTAAAGCTGCGGAAAACAGTAAACGCGCTGCCGCCTCGCTGTACGGATTGCATAACCGATCTTGTAAAGTTCTCGCCGGGTAGCTCGCTAAATTCCTCAAGCCATATAAAGCGGAAAAAGCCGCGCCGGGGCTTAATACTCTTTAGCTTGCTGCTATCGTCAAGGCCTCTAAAAAGGATCTGTGCGCCTGTCGGTCTGTACGTCCAGCACATAGGCGAAACGCTGCCGCGCCATAGGTCGCCCACGTCTAAAATATCAATAGCCCATGCAATTTGACTGTAAACGCTCTCGCGCATTGTGTTTGCGGTGCGCCTAAATACTATTGCGCTGCTTTCGCCGGTCTGATCTTGCATAATGCCGTTTACAATCTCAAGGGCGCAAAAGCTACTTTTCCCGCTGCCTCTGCCGCCCGGTAGGTTGTAATACTGGTGCGCTGCGGCCTTTATATCCTCATGCAAGGGCAAATATACCGGGGCTATATGCTGCGTTACGTCCAGCGCGTCAATTACGGCCTTTGCGTCTTTTCTGTTCTTTACTTCCTTTTGCAGCTCTGAAAGCTGCCGTAATACTGCGCTATTCATTCGGGAAAACCGCCTTTTTAAGCTCTGCAAGCTGCGCCAATATGTCGGCCTGTTCTGTAAGTTTAAGGCTATTGCGCGTTATGGCCTCTGCTGCGTTAAGCTGTACTTGCTGGCTTGCGTCCGGGTCGTTCATAACGTCGCGCATTTTCTGTATTGCCTCGCTTACAATGCCTTGTATATAAGCGGTGCTTTGTTCTAAAAGCTCGCGCCGGGCTGCGTCGTACTTTTCCTTAAAGGCCGCATTTCTTAAGCGGGCGTATATCTGCGTTTCCGAAACGCCGCACGCTGCCGCCGCTGCTCTTACTGTCGGATTGCCAATAAGTGCCGATATAATAAGCTCGTCTTTGCGGTCTGCTGCTTTCGCCATACTGTCGCCCCCTTACTTTATATAGATTGTTTCGCCTGTGGCCTTGCTGGTAACGATAATAAGGCCGTGTACCGTCTGTATTGTTATTGTGTCGGTGTCTGCGGTGGTCTTTGCCTCGCTGATCTGCGCGGCCGTACCCTGTGCAGCTCTTACCCTGTGGCTTGTAAAGGTGTATTCTGCCTCGCCCTCAAGGTCATATATGCGCGTTTCTACGCCCTCACGTTCGATTTTAAGGCCGTTGCCGTCGTATAAGGTGTAAATACCTTGCTGCGCCTTTGTGCAGCCTGTAAGGGCAAATAAGGCCATTGCAAGGGCAAGTAATACCGCTGCTGCTTTATTCCTGGCTGTCATGCTCTGCGCCCCTTTCTGCGTCAATAAAGGCCTGTGCAGCCTCTTTGCTGTCAAACTTGCCGCCGATCTGTTCCCACGCATAGCCGCCGCCTACGTCCTTTAGGAAATAAACCATATACCGGCCGTTGTACTCTTTAATCCTGTACTTTCCCATTGTCTGCGGCTGCCTCGCTTTCCTCTTTACTCTTTGCGGCCTTGCGTTCCCACTTTTTAGCGTCGTACTCGCGCTGCTTTTCGGGGTTACGCTTGCGCCACTCGCGCATATACCTTGCGCGTTCGGCTCTGGCCTCTGCTGTCATTGCCATAAATAACCTCGCTTTCTGTATAGTCTGCAATGTACGTATAAAACGCCTTGCGCGTGCCTTGCGTTCTATACGTATTATACGTTATATTTACGGTTTTGTCAATGTTTACAGGGGTTTCCGGGGTCTGCCGGTGGCTCTAATTGAGATTACATTTATACGCTTAAGTAGAAAAAGCCAATAAAAAAGGCGGCTGCTATATTTCAAGCTGCCGCCTCTGATCTGCGCCGGGTATGGTCTGTTATTCGTCGCTCTGTTCCTGTGCCGCTAAAGCAAGGCCACGCGCTAAAGCCCTGTTGCTTTCGATCTGCGCCGGGGTTATGCCTAAAGCGTCCAGCGCGTCGGTAGGGTCGCCGGTATAGCTGTATTCGTGGTTTGCAAGCTCTGTGCTGAACATATCTTTTATAAAGCCCTCGCCGGTCGTGTCGGCCGCGATCTGTTCCAGTAGCTCGCGCCTGTGCCGGTCGAACATTTCCCGCATTGCTGCTGCGTCGGTCTTTCTGATAATGCCGCCCGCCCCTATGTTTTGCAGCTTGTCTTTATCGGTCGCCGGGTCAAGCCCTAAACGCTGCATACCCTCTGCAAGCTGCTTTTCATTAAAAGCCCATATAAACGGAAAGTCGTTTACTTCCTTTTGCTGCCGTTCTTTAAGCTCTCTGTACGTCATATTATCGCCCCTTTCTTATAGTGTCGGTATGTCGTCGCTGTCGTCGTCAAAAGGTGTTGCGCCGAAATACTGCGTAAAGCCCTTTACTTTGCCTTTGCCTTTATCCTCTAAATAGCAATCGTACTGCGGGTAATAGTCAAAGAAAGCCTTATAGAATTGCTTACCGTTTCGGCTCTTTAGGCTCACAAACTCTACTTTTTTAGGCGTTTCGTCCTGTGCAGCGTTTACAAGCTTTCTTTGCTGATCTATCGGCCGTTGCGATCTGCCGCCCCTCGTGCCTGTAACGGTGTAAAAGTCGTCGTTTTCCGCGTCCAGTATGGAAAGCTGCAAGCCCCATACATAATCACAAGTAAATTCTATCATGCTCGTTTCTTTGAAACTCTCATAGCTTACCGGCTCTAAATTGCTGCTGCGGTTAAAGCTGCTTATCATAATCACAAATAGGCCATTGCGTGATTGCATATCCTTAAGGGTTTTTATGTTTTCGTCGGTGTATTCCCTTATACCGCCCTTAAAGCCATACGGCGGAGCTATAAGCTGCAAATAGTCAATTATAACAATCGGCTTGCAGCTCTCGCCGCCATGCTCTCGCCGGTATGTTTCCACGTATTGCACTATGTCGGCCGCCGTCGTCCTAAAGCTGCCCTTTATGATCTGGTAGCGCGTGGCCTCTGCTGCGTATTCTTTCTTTATCTGTTCCAGCTTTTCGCACGTTGCGCCGTTCTTTATGTCTACGTTGGTAAGCGGTGTAAATGGGTCTTTCTCGTACAGTTTCCGGGCAAGGCTCTTTGTTATTATCTCAATCGGTAATTGCTCTAAACTGAAATATAAAACCGTTTCGCCCTTGCTCAAAAGCTTGTCTATGATATTTACCGCGAAAGTCGTTTTACCTAAAGACGACGCGCCGCCCAATGCAGCTAAACCGGGGTAAAGGGTCAAATACTTGTCTATGTCGTCGTGTATGCCTAATTTGCGGTCTTTGTACTGTTTGAAATACTCTATATCCTTTTCAAACATACCGCCGCTTAAATATGCGCTTGCGTCTGCGGCTGTTATAGGCTGCTCAACCTGTGCGGCTTGTACGTTCTGGCCGTCCTGTGTGTTTTGTACGGCCGGTGTGTCTGTCTGCCGTTTTTCGCCGTTTTCTGCCGGTGTATCGGGGTATTTATCGGCTATATAGGCCTGTCGCCATTCCTCGCGGTCATAGCCCATAATGTCATATTTGAATTTGTCGCAAGCTGCGCCCATGTCTAAACCGTCTTTATTCATCAAATAATCAATAATGCTGCCGCCTGTGCCGCCGTCTGGGCTTGCGCTGTGGCAATGGTACACGCTGCCGGTTACTTGAAAGTCGTCATTGTGGCCGCATATCGGACAAGGGTTAAAGAATAACGCCCGCCCCCTCTTTACCGGCCTACTGCTTGTAGTGCTTTCGACGTATGCAGCAAGGTTAAAGCTCTCTTTGTCGGCCTCAAATTGCGCTTGTAGCTCATTATACGGCCTGTATACGCCCTTTTGCGGTGCGGGTGTCCTTTTGTATTCCCATTGCGTTTTTACGGCCTCTGCGGGCGTTTCTGCGCGTTCTGCGGGCTGTTCGTCGTCATATACTGGCAAGCCCTGTAAAAGCTCTGTGCGGGTCGTCTGGCCGCTCACATAAAAAACGCTATCAGCTTTACCGCCATAGTATAGCCGGGCGTTATCGCTGGCCGTCGTGTCTGCGCACTTTATCGGCCTTTTCTTTCCGTTTATTTCGATTGTCTGGCCTTTGTATAGCGCGTTGAATATTCCAGTAAAGCGGGCTATAAGGTCGTTTGCTGTCGCCGGGTCTGTTATAGGCGCGTCAAGTATAAGCACAATGCGAAATTTCGGCCATTCTGCCGCATTGCTAAAGCTGTAATACATAAAATAAGGGTCTATGCCATACTGCGCCATTACCTCGCGTGCGCGATCTGGTGTAAGCGGGTCTGTTATTCTGATCTTGTGGCCGTCTGCGTCCTTTTTGCCGGTGTCGTTGTCAATGTCTGCGCATATTACTTGCTGCGCTTGCCACGTGTCGCCGGTCGTGCCGGTCATAACGGCGGGGGTAAAGCTGCGGCCTCTCTGTACGGCCTGTATAAGCTGTTCGGGTGTTACCTCTCTTATACTGTCTGCGCTGCATAGCCTGTTACGTAAACGGCCGTCAAAGGTGGCGGGCTTGCTCTGTAATTCCTGTGTATCTATGTTTAGCTTAATTCTCATGCGTTTATAATTCCTTTCTTGAAAGCCGCCGCCGCCCTCGCTATAATAGGGCATAAGGGCGGGGCTTGCCTTTGCTGGTTAGTCTGCCTTGCGGTCGCGTTTGCTTTCGTCGGTGGGCGCGTCCGCTTTTTTTATTGCCTCTTTTGCTCTGTATTCCTCGCTTTCGCTCAAGCTGTCGCCTCTCATGTACCGCAATACAATTACTGCCGTTTCCAGCGTATCGAAACGCGCTATTTCCTCTGTGCGATCTGCGCCGGTGTCAGCAATGCTATTGCATATTGTGTAAATGGTCTTGCGCTGGTGTGCGCCTGTTCTGTGCTTTTCAATAATCATTGTAAATTGTCCTTTCTGCGGTCTTTCCCGCCGTCTACTTAAAATTATGTGCATACGCTCAAGTAGGATTTTTGCCCGCCTGTCGCCGCTTTTCTGCGCGTTCTACGTTGATAATGTAGTTTAGCGCACGTTCCCCGGCTCTCTGCTGCCGGTAGTATTCGCGCTGGTAGGCTCTGCGCCGTTCCAGCTTTTCCGCGTCCGTCAATTTCGGCCTTTTCATGGTTACGCCCCCTTTCTGTCGTTATTTTTCGGCGGTAGTCTTTGCTTTTGCCTGTTCTGGCCTGTAAAAAGAAAGCTGCCCTTTCTCTCATTTCCGCAATATATAGTAGCGTGGCCGTACCGTCAAGCGGTAGCGGGTACGGTAGGCCGCGCGTATACGTTACTTTCGTTACCTACGTAACATATACCCATTTTGCCGAAACGCTAAAAAGCCTGTATTTATGCGGGTTTCGGGGCTTTTTCCGGGTCTTTCTATCCGCCCAAAGATTGCCGGGTATCCGCCCATTTATTGCCCCCTATCCGCCCAAAGATTGCCCCCTAAACGCCCTATCTTTGCCCCCTCTGGCTTTTCCTATATGTTGATCTCTACGCCGGTTTTCTTTCTGCCTTGCGTGGTTTCGGTATAGCCTTTAATAAAGCCGCTGCGTTTCCAGTAGTCCAGCACTTGCGGTATATAGTCGCGTATATTGCGCTGTTCTTTCTCTGTCGGCTCGCCGTCGCATACCTCGCTATAAAGCGTTTCATATAGAATTTTGCGGCTTGTGTTCTTTCCGTTCTTGCCTTTCATTACGGATATACGCCGCATAAGGTAGCTTTTAATAGCTATGCGCCTCTCTGTGTTCGCCACTTTCGCGCCGGTCTTGTCGCGCACGTCCAGCAATGCAGCCGGTACGGTTATTACTTGCCCTGTAAGGCGGCTATAATCGTAAAGAATAGGCGTTTTTATTACTTTATAGGCCTTTACTTTCTGGCCGCCCGCCGTTACCTCTATTGCCTCAAGTGCTAATAAATACGTGTCGATCTTGCCGCCTGTTACCTGTGCGCCGTTTAAGGAAAGCTTGCGCCGGGTCAATTCCTCGCTGCAATCAATCTGTACGCGCACGAAACGCATTTTATCAAGGCTGCGCGTTACTGCGCCGATCTGCTGCGGTGACGGTGTTTCGGTTTCGGTCGCGTGTACCATTGCCCGGTAAACCGTGGCTGCCGTTACTATGTGGCTTTCGTCGCCGTACTCGTAAAGGCTCGTTACCGCGTCCGCTACGTTTCGGTCGTACTCTGTAAAAGGCTGTCTGCTGGTAAGCTTTATATTATCGCCCTCATAGCTCAATATGCAGCGTGTCTTTATTTCGGTTGCGCCCTTGCCGCCTACTTTCAAATTAAACTCGCCCGCGTTCAATATGTCTTTTGTAAGGCTGTTTGCAAGCTTGTTATTCGGTATAAGGTGCTTTTGCGGTATGATACTTGAAAGCTGCGGTAATGCAGCCTTTACCTCGTCGGCCGTTATCGTGGTAGCCTCGCCGGTTTCTTTTTCAAGGCGTGCAGCTGCTCGCTCTATGATCTCGTCATATTTGCCGCTTTCTATAAACTCGCTCGCGGTCATGGTCGCGGCCTCGCCGTCTTTTTCCATTTCCTCAAGCAATACCGGCAAAAACTCGCGTAAACCTGTAAAGATATAAGCGGCCGTCTGTGCGCCCTCGCGTAAGGTTTCCAGCGTTTCGGCTGCTGCTGATCTGGCCGCCTTTACGTCGTCGCTATTCCACCACGTCGCCGCCTCTGTGACAAGCTGCGCAAATTGTGTAAAGCTTTCCCATTGTTCCGGGGTCGCTTTCTCTTTCAATTCCTGTAAAAAGGCCTCGCGTTCCTCTGGCGTTAGGTCTTTTATAGGCTTATCGGTCATTGTGTAGCCCCCTTACTCGTTATTTTTTGCCATATCCTCGCGTACAATCTGTATTAAATACTCTGTAAGCGAAATATTGCGCCGCTGCTCTATGCTGGCCTTTGCTGCGGCTACGGTCAAGTATTCCTTAATATCGGCCGGTATCTTAAGGTTTAAGCGTTCCAGCGGCTCGCCTTTTTTGTTTACGTCTTTTGCGTTCTTTGTGTCCTGTACGTTTTGTACGTCCTGTACGTCCGTTACGTTCTCTGCGTGTTGTACGTTTCCGCTTGCAATCTGGTCAAATACAGACGTTCCCGCCGTCGCTGCGGCTTTCATGCTCTTTTTTGGCATTGCTATTACCTCACTTTCTTTTATAGGCCTATTTCTTTAATAAGCTGCTTGTAGTCTTTTGCCGGGTTGCTGCGGGGCGCATAGTTAAATATGCTTTCGCGCTGCGTCTGTGCCTCACGTACCGCCACGCCCTCGCGTATCACGGTTTTATATACTGGTATATCCAGCTCGCGGCATTTGTCCGTTATTACTTCCGTAAGGTCGCGGGCAAGTATTGTGCGGGTGTTGTGCCGGGTAAATACTACGCCGCCGATCTTTAAGCCGGGGTTTACTTTCTGCGCGTCCTGTATGCTCTGCTTAAGCTGGTAAAGGCCTTGCAGCGCGTACATATCGGCCGTTAAAGGAATAATTACCACGTCGGCCGCTATAAGGGCGTTTGCAAGTAGGATATTAAGCGCGGGCGGGCAATCTATCGTTATAACGTCGTATTTGCTTTTTATAGGCCGTAAAGCCTTTGTAAGCAGCTTGCCCGGGTCTTTGCCTGTAAAGGGTAAAGCAAGGCTGCTGCTGGCCGTTATAAGGTCGCCTTGCGCTGTGTGCTGTATGATCTGGCCGGGCGTTGCTGCGCCTGTCATAAGCTCATATAAGCCCATATCTGCGCTGTTGCCGCCCATGCTGTAAGATAAATTACTTTGCGGATCTGCGTCTATTGCAAGTGATCTGCGGCCGATCTTTGCCGCGCCGGTCGCTATGGCTTGCGCGGTGGCTGTTTTCGCTACGCCGCCTTTTTGGTTACATACTGCAATTATCATTTGAAATATTCCCCCTTTCGGTCATGCTTTGCAGCTCGCCCATATAACGCCGTATAGCCGCTATGCCCTCGCTTAAGGGCTGCGGCTCTTTGTTACCGGCTGCGTACTCGCTGTAAATGTCTTGCAGCTCACTTTCTGCCTCTGCTTTTATGTCGTGCAGCTCTTGTATCTGGTCGGGCGTTCCGTCGGGGTCGTCCGGGTGCTGCGCGTAATATTCAATGTCGCCCGCTGCGTCGTCGATCTGTTCCAGCGCGTCGGCTATGTCGTCAAGCCATGAATCATATAAAGCCCACTCTAAAAGGCTGCCGGTGCGGGAAAATTCATAGCAGCAACGGTCATAATATGCGCTTGCAAGCTCTCTTTCGTCGCTGCCGTGGCTGTACGTGCCGTCTAATAGGTCGCCTATAAAGCCCTCTAAAAGCTGCGCCGGGGTTATTCCGTCGGCTGCGGTCTTTTCGTATAGCCTCTTTACGTCTGCGTCTGAAAGCTCAAGCGTAAAGGTGCGCGGCTTTATGGTCGCAATTTCGGCCGCCTGTCGCTCGTAATTATTCATTTACAAGCCCCCTTTCTCTAATTAAGCGTATACGTCTAATCTTAATTAGGCGTTGTTTTCGGTGTCTGCGGTCGCCGGTACTTTGAGCTTTTCCAGCTCTGCCGCGCTTATTCTGATCTGTACGCCTACTTTGTAATGCTCTATTTTCTTTGATCTGATAAGCCGGTAAATGGTGTTTTCATGCACTCGCAATATTTCTGCCGCCTCTGGTACGGTGTAAAAAGGTCTTTCAAAGTCGCTCATTATTTGCCCCCTTTCTGCGCTCTGATCTGCGCTAATAATTCCCGCTGCTGGTCTGCTGTAAGTGTCATTATTTCGGCCTCAAGCTCTGGCATTACCGGGTTAAGCTCTGCGCCGTTAAAGTAATAATCATAAATAGCCCTACGGCCTTTTGCCTCTGTCGTTTCTCTTTCGTCGTCGTGAATGTAAATTTCTGTCGTTGCCGGGTCGCAATGCCTCATAAGGTGTTGTACGTCGTAAAGGTCTAAATCAATTTTAAGGGCTTTCGCTGCCTTGTGTGCGCCTGTGCCGCTGGTATGCCGTAAGCTGTGCGCGGTCAATCTGTCGCTATCGTACCCGGCCTTTATAAGCATTTCTTTAAGCATTGTGCTTATTGTGGTAGTAGCAATGCGGCCGCCCTTGCTGCGGTTGCTGGTACTCGTGAAAAGCGGGCTTTTCGCCGTTACCTTTGCGGCTCTGCTGTTTAAGTAGTCCTGTACGGCCTCGTACACTTCCTTTATAAGCAATACCGGCGCGTCTTTGTCGTCGTGGCCTTTGCCCTGTAAATAAAGGTAAGTCGTGCCGCCTACGGTCTTAAGGTCGCCCACGTCGGCGCGGTGTATTTCGATTGTACGCAAGCCGCATATTACGCATAGCAAGTACATTGCGTATAATCTCTTGCCCTGTTCGTCGCTGCGGTCGATTGTGTCCGCGATCTGCGCCACGTCCTCACGTTGCAGCGCGTCTTTTTTGTGTACGTCGTGCCGTATCTTTGCGCCGTGGATATTGTCGGCTACGTTCGGGTAAAGCCCCTCGCTGGCCGTCCACTTGAAAAAGTGCTTTACGGCTCTTAAATACTGCGCCTGTGTGCCGGTAGCAAGGCCGCTGCTGCTTAAATAGTCGCGGTATGCCTTTATATGCTCGCGTTCTGGCTGCCTTATGTCGTTAGCCTCAAGCCATTTTACAAACTGCCGTATGCAAGTAAAATACCCTTTAACGGTCGTTTCTTTGCGGTCGGTGTAGTCTATGAAACGCTCAAATAAAGACGTACTAAACGCGGGTACTTGCGCCCCCTGTATTACCGTATAAGGCCTTGCCGGTGCTATTGCTAAAGCTGCGTTATTGTATGCCATATCTGCCGCCCCTTTCTGTTTCTGTTTACGTCTACGGCACTATTATAGTCTGATGGTGTCTATTTGTCAAGTTATCCGAAATACATTTATTACGTATAGGGTGTAAGACGTGTGCGGGGCGCACATTGCAGCTTTTCTTTAATGGCCTATAAAGAAAAAGGGCTTGCCCGGTGTGGGCTTGCCCTCTTTCCGCGCTTTCGCGCTCGCTATGGATAATAGAAACGGTAAGGCCGTTTATACCT
>Ga0256405_10010608_pt1 | contig 12085 bp, 10 predicted proteins | sample RumenRJG_02DNA_FD_189096 | JGI IMG/M metagenome (GOLD analysis project Ga0256405, IMG submission 189096) | Bovine rumen microbial communities from Lethbridge, Alberta, Canada - RJG_02 | ecosystem: Host-associated > Mammals > Digestive system > Stomach > Rumen | place: Canada: Alberta...
CACAACAAGAACTCGAAGCGCCTGAACGTCACGGCCCGCACCAAGGACGGCAAGCCCTACGACATCAAGTATAAGGTGATTGATCCGAACAAGATCCTCATCAAGAACAGGGATACGGTGTCGATCAAACTGAGCATCACCGCGAAGCCTACCCACGAGAACGACTGGTGGTATAAGCCTGCCCAGAGTGTCGCCCGTGTGCTGATGATGGTGCGCTCTGTCAATGTCAGTTACCGTCAGCAGTATTCCATGCTGCTGCCAGGCTTCCTCCCCAATGTGGGCGATATGTTCGGACAGCATACGGGCGGCGTGATGTCGCCAGGACTCGACTTCGCCTTTGGCGTCATCGGCGACGGCTATATCGACAAGGCCCTCTCCAACAACTGGCTCCTGACAGCCGACAGCGTATCGACACCTGCCAACATCAACAGCACCAACGACCTGCAGATACGTGCCGTGCTCGAGCCCGTTCGCGACTTGAAGATCGACCTCAATGCCTCGCGCACTGACAACCGTGCGAAGAGTGTGCAGTTTATGTTCCCTGGACAGCCTACCACCCATAGCGGCTCCTTTAACATGACCACCATCTCGCTGCGCGGCTCACTGGCAGGCATGGGCGATGCCAGCGACGGCTACCACTCGGATGCCTTCGATCATTTCCGCTCGCTGATACCCGAGTTCCGCCAGCGCGTTCAGGCACAGTATGCCAATGCCCCTGGCACCTTTGCCGACGTGAATCCCTATAGTGCCGATGTGCTGGTGCCTGCCTTCCTCTCGGCCTATACCGTGGGTGCCGGCAAGTCGCTCAGCATCTTCCCCGCCATCACCAGGATGCTGCCTAACTGGACGGTGCGCTATACGGGACTGTCGAAACTGTCGTGGGTACGCGACCATCTCAAGAGCCTTAATCTGAACCATGCCTATAAGAGTGTCTACAGCGTGGGCAGCTATGCCTCTTATAGTTCTTGGCGCGAGTATATGGATGGTCTGGGCTTCATCACCGATCAGACCACTGGCGGCCTGCAGCCCTCGTCGATGTTTAATGTGTCGACGGTGAGCATCAACGAGGCCTTCTCGCCGTTGCTGGGTGTCGATGCCACCTTCCAGAACAACCTGACGGCTAAGGTGGAATATCGCACCACTCGTGTGATGAACCTCTCGATGACCAGCATACAGCTCAACGAGGCACTCAGCCGCGACTGGGTGTTTGGCGTGGGTTATAAGATTCAGGATTTCCGCATCTTCAACAGCAGCGTTAACCGTACCATCAAGAAGGCACAGAATGCCAAGGGCAAGGGAAAGAAAGACGATAAGAAGGAGACGGCCAATGCGAATAGCAGTCGGAAGGGCGGCGTGAACCACGATCTGAATCTGCGCCTCGACATCTCCTTCCGCAATCAGGCTGCCATCACCCGTGACATCGCAACGGGCACCTCTTCAGCCTCCAGCGGTAACAGCGCCTTCAAACTCTCGTTTATGGCCGACTATACCCTGAGCCGTTTCCTGACGCTCACGGCCTACTACGACCAGCAGACGAACACCCCGCTCCTCTCCAGCAGCAGCTATCCCACGACAACGCGCGACTTCGGCCTCTCACTGAAATTCTCACTCACGCGATAAACCCTTGATGCTTAAGGGCTTGGAGCAGACCTTCCGACATGGCTTCATTGTCTTTGCGCGTGTAGCGGATATCAGTGAAGATCTGGGCGAGCGTCTCCTTCTGGTTGATCTCACAGAAGTGGCGGTTCTCGGGCAGTTGCTCCTTCTCATGATAATAAGTGTCGATGGCCTCTGGCGTGTAGTCGCGATAGGTCTCGCTGTGTACGAACGAGGCCAGGGGCAGACGGTCGGAGAGCGGCGGCTCTTCTGCAGGCCATCCTACGGTGAGCGTAGCCACGGGCATCGTGAGCTGTGGCAACTGTAGGGTGTCGATGATCTGCTGGGGCATATAGACGGTGGTGCCGAGGTAGCAGTAGCCCAGCCCTTCCTCGTCCATCAGGTTGCAGAGTGTCTGGGTGTATAGCAGGGCATCAGTGGCGGCATTGATGAAGGAGAGGAAATTGTCGTAGCCGGGTTCGGCCTTTCGGTTGCGGGCCCACACGCTGGTGCGGTTGAAATCAGCACAAACGGTCAGCACCACGGGGGCTTCCTTCACCATCGGCTGGTTGAAATGGGCAGGGGCGAGGCGCTCCTTCATCGCTGCGTCGCGCGTGACGACAACGGAGTAGAGTTGCAGGTTTCCCATCGTCTGGGTACGGGCTGCTTCAGTGAGCAGACGGTTGAGCAGTTCCTCGCTGACAGCGCGGTCAGCATACTTGCGAATGGTCCTTCTAGTCAGAATATGCTTCATAATTGATTGATTTTTGTCGCAAAGTTACGAATAATTCTCAGAATTTTGTATCTTTGCAGCCAAAAAAGTGAATATATGGAGACAAATCAGCAAAAGGAGGTGATCCAGAAGATAGCCCACGAACTGGCAGAGGCAGGGAAAACGATAGAGAATCTGATGCCTGAAACCCAGATAACGGATCTGCTGGAGCGCTGCCTGCAGGCACTTGGTGCGCAGGAGGGGCAGCAGCTCTTGACACTGGCTAACCTGGCTATTGTGCAGAGTCAGAAGAACCGTCGCCCGGAGGTTACCGAGGTGCGCCCTCAGGTGCTCGAGTGCGACGTGGTGCGTTTCCAGAACAACAAGGAGAAATGGGTGGCGCTCGTCGGCCTGCTCGACGGCAATCCATACGAGATATTCACTGGCCTTCAGGACGATGAGGAAGGTATCATCCTGCCCAAGACGGTGACCCACGGCAAGATCATCAAGCAGGTGAATCCTGACGGCACGAAGCGCTACGATTTCCAGTTCGAGAACAAGCGCGGCTACAAGACGACGGTGGAGGGACTTTCCGAGAAGTTCAATCCCGAATACTGGAACTATGCCAAGCTGATCAGCGGTGTGCTGCGCTACAGGATGCCCCTCGAGCACGTCATCCGCCTCGTGGAGTCGCTCTCGCTCAAAGACGAGAGCATCAACACCTGGAAGGTGGGCGTGGAGCGTGCGCTGAAGAAATACATGCCTGGTGGTCATGATGATCAGGAAGGCGTTGACAACGACGAAACCGTCTGAACAGATATGAGGCTGACTGAGGGATACGTGTTTCTGAAGGATGCAGTGTTCTATGCCTTCCACGGGGTGATGCCTCAGGAACAGCAGGTAGGCGGCTGCTATAAGGTAAGCCTGCGCGTAGGCTATCCGCTGGCGCAGGCAATGGCAAGCGACGCCGTAGAAGATACGCTGAACTATGCCACCCTCTACGCCCTGGTGGAGCGGGAGATGCAACAGCCGTCGCGACTGTTGGAACATGTGGCGAAGCGCATCGCCGATGCCGTCAGCGAGACCTTTCCCAAGGCGACTTCCATCGATCTGACCCTGACGAAGCAGAATCCGCCGATGGGTGCCGATTGTGATGGGGCTGGCGTCGAGCTTCATTTGATAAAAGAATAAATTGAACTGAATGAGTAAGAAGATTGTATTATTGCTGATAACGCTGATAAGCTTCGCAGTGGCTGTCAAAGCTGCAAGCAAACCCTTTACGCTGGTAATCGATGCCGGACACGGCGGACATGATACGGGTGCCGTCGGCGCCATCTCCAAGGAGAAGAACCTGACGCTGAAGTTCGCCCTGGCCTTCGGGCGCATGGTAGAGAAGAACTGCCCTGGCGTGAAGGTGGTCTACACCCGCAAGACGGATCGCTTCGTCGAACTCTATCGCCGTGCGGAGATTGCCAACCAGAACAAGGCCGACTTGTTTATCTCCGTCCATATCAATGCCTTGCCAAAGGGTAGGGTGGCGCGCGGCTTCCAGACCTATACCCTCGGCACCAGCAAGCGCACGGGTAAGAAGACGGGTGTGATGCAGAACCTCGAAGTGGCCAAGCGCGAGAACTCGGTTATCTTCCTCGAGAAAGACTATAAGCAGACCTATCACGGCTACGATCCCAATTCGCCCGAGAGCGACATCATGTTTGAGTATATCCAGGACAAGAATATGGAGAACAGCGTCGAGCTGGCCAAATACATGCAGCGCTATGTGTGTCAGGCCACAGGGCGCCAGGATATGGGTGCCCAGCAGGACAACCTCGCCGTGCTCCGTCTCTCCTCCATGCCTGGCTGTCTGGTCGAACTGGGATTTATCTCTACCCGCGACGAGGAGCAGTACATGAACTCCAGCAGGGCAGAGGAGCAGTATGCGCGCGGCCTGTTCAACGCCTTCCTCGCCTATTGGAAGAAGCACGACAAGAGTGTGACCATACCCTTTCGTCCGGAGCCCAAGGGGCAGACAGTAGACATTCCGAAGATTGTGCCGCAGCAGGAAGCGAAGCCGGCACGCGCAGAGAATAGGAAGCGGCAGTCGAAGACCGAGGTTGCGCAACAGCCCGTAGCGGCAGAGCAGGCGAATCAGGATGTCGCCTCTGTCTCCGCCAGCGAACTCAGGGTGCCCGAGGCCATCAGGCGCCCCGATCTCGACGAGCAGCCCGAACTCCTCCAGAAACCTCAGCCTGTAGAGCAGCCTCAGCCCGCGCAGCAGCCTGAGCCTGAACCTCTGCCAGAGCCCGTGCAGCAGCCTGAACCTGTGCAGCAGCAGGCCCCTGTGCAGCAGTCGGAGCCGATACAGCAGCCACAGCCTGCAGAGCAGCCCGTGCAGCAGTTTGTTCAGCAGCCAGAGCCTGTGCAGCATCCGGCTCCAGCGCCTGTCGTCATCCTGCCGGTGTTCAAGGTGCAGATTCTCGCCAGTTCGTCGAAGGTGAAGCCTGGCGACGCCCGTCTGAAGGGTCATAAGGCCGATTATTATCGCGAGGGCGGCATGTATAAGTATACGGTGGGTGCCTCTGACAATTACTACGAGATCTACCGTCTCCGCAAGAGTCTTGCCTCTGCCTTCCCCGAGGCATTCATCATCGCCTTCAAGGATGGCAGCAGGATGGATGTCAACGAGGCCATCAGAGAGTTTAAGTCAAGAAGAGCAAATAAATAGTAAAACGACCAGATATATGAAGAAGTTTAGCAAGGAGATACAGATAGCCTTAGTCGCTGTCGTCGGAATCGTGGTATTGTATGCAGGACTGCAGTTCCTCAAGGGACGTACCATCTTTTCCTCCGATCGTAACTATTACGTGAAGTTCAAGGATATCAGCGGCCTCTCAGCCTCCAGCCCCATCTATACCAATGGCTATCGCGTAGGCGTGGTGGAGAGCATCATCTACGATTACGACCATCAGGATCAGATTGTGGCCGTCATTGGGCTCAACAACCAGATGCGGCTCCCCAAGGGCTCTACGGCCGAGATTGCCAGCGACCTGCTGGGCAACATCAAACTGGAACTCATACTAGGCCCCAATCCTGCCGACATCCTCTCGCCTGGCGATACCATCTCCGGCGGTCTGCAGCAAGGCACGATGAGTCAGGTCGGTGCGATGATTCCCCAGATTCAGGCCATGCTCCCCAAACTCGACTCCATCCTGATGAACGTGAATCTGCTGCTCTCGGATCCCGCACTGAAGAACTCGCTCCACCATATCGACCAGATTACGGGCAACCTCACCACCACCACCAACGAACTGAACGTGATGGCCTCTACGCTGAACAAGCAGATGCCCAGTCTGGTGAAGAATGCCGACGAGATGCTGGGCAATGCCAACAGTCTGACGCGCAACCTCAACGATCTGAACCTCGCAGCCACGATGGCCAAGGTCAACAATACCCTTGAGAATGTGGAGCAGATGACGGCCAAGCTCAATAGCAATGAAGGCACCCTCGGACTCCTGATGCGCGACCCGGAATTGTATAATAATCTGAATGCCACCATGATGCATGCAGACTCTTTGATGATTGATTTGAAGAGCCACCCGAAACGTTACGTACATTTTTCGGTTTTTGGGCGCAAGGATAAGTAATTTAAATTTTGTCTAAATAAGAAATCGGCCCTCATAATTTAGGTCAAAATGACGCGTAACCCCTGTAAATGAGCGTGTTTCGCCGCGTTTCAGCAAGATTGCGGCGAATTCTTAAAATCCGTGAAATGCCCGATTTTAGCCGAATTTCAGCGAAAATGACATATGCAAGAGCACTATTTTGGTTATTTTTCCGTGAAACGCTCTAACTATCGTCAAGCTAGCGAGTTACGAATCTTGTACACACAAGTGCGATTTTGCCCGATTTGCAGATTTCAAAAAAAATAGCGAACTTTGCACCGCAATTATAAATCGCGACAAGCCTAAGTCTTGCAATAAAGTGTTAATTCATAAACAATCGCCCAATGGATAATAGTCACAAGGCGCTCTGGGACAACTGCCTCCAACTGATCAAGGCAAACGTTACCGAGCAGCAATACAAAACGTGGTTCGCACCAATCGTCTTCGAGTCCTACTCTGAGACGGAGCAGACGCTTCTGGTGCAGCTTCCCAGCAGATACGTCTTTGAGTATCTGGAGCAGCACTACGTGTCTCTATTATCTAAGGTACTCGCGCGAGTGTTTGGAGCTAACGTCCGTCTCAGCTATCGTATCGTAGAGGTAAGAGGCTCGCATCACGACGTGGTGACAGAGGTGGAGAGTGAGGGTCCCAGTGCCATTGAGGAGCCCCAGCCTTCAGCCCGCGTCAACAAGTCACCCTCCGTGCTCGATGCCGCCATGCCCCAGCAACTGAACCCGCAGCTCGATCCCAAGAAGACTTTCCAGAACTATATCGAGGGCGACTCCAACAAGTTGCCGCGCACGGTGGGACTCTCTATCGCAGAGCATCCGGGCAAGACCACCTTCAACCCCTTCTTCATATACGGTCCCTCCGGCTGCGGTAAGACCCATCTGATCAACGCCATTGGCGTGCGCTGCAAGGAGACCTATCATCAGAAGCGTGTGCTCTATGTCTCAGCCCGTCTGTTCCAGGTACAGTTCACCGACTCTGTGCGCCACAACACAACCAACGATTTCATCAATTTCTATCAGTCCATCGATGTGCTGATAGTCGATGATATCCAGGAGTGGATGAACTCCCCGAAGACGCTCGACACGTTCTTCCACATCTTCAACCACCTTTTCCGCTGTGGCAAGCAGATTATCCTTGCCAGCGACCGTCCGCCAGTCGATCTGGAGGGCATGAAGGATCGCCTGCTCACGCGTTTCGCCTGCGGCCTGATTGCAGAGCTCGAGAAGCCCAACGTGCAGCTGTGCGTCGACATCCTCAATGCCAAGTGTCGCCGCGACGGCTTGAAGATTCCTGCCGAAGTCATCCAGTTTATTGCCGAGACAGCCAATGGCAGCGTGCGCGATCTGGAAGGCGTGGTCAATTCGCTGATGGCCTATTCGATTGTGTACAACTCGAATATCGACATGCGTTTGGCCGAGCGCATCATCAAGCGAGCCGTGAAGATCGACAACCATCCGCTCACCATCGACGAGATTATGGAGAAGGTGTGCAACCACTACGGCGTTAGCCAGCAGTCAGCATTCGGCAAGAGCCGCAAGCGCAACTATGTGCAGGTGCGTCAGGTATCCATGTATCTGGCTCAGAAGCACACCAAGATGCCCGCCTCGCGCATCGGCCAGCTGATTGGCGGCCGCGACCACTCCACGGTGATCCACTCCTGCAACACGATAGAGCAGCGTCTCAAGGTCGACAAAGCCTTCCTCGACGAGATCTCCAGCATCGAAAACTCCTTCAAACTGAAGAAATAACCCCGCCTCGCCTCGCACTGGGGTCTGGCACTGACGTAAAGTCGCGAGCGACTTTCTCGTCAGGTCCTGACCCTAGCGCGAGGCCCCGCCTCAAATGCCCCGCCTCAAATGCCCCGCCTCAAATGCCCCGCCTCAAATGAATACTAACTCTGCAAAAACGCAACCTTGAACTTCGTTCGAGCTTGCTAAGGCTCGGTAGATTGATCAAGATCATCTACCCTCGCAAAAACGCAACCTTCCTCCTATTCCCCTCCGCCCTAACCGCGAAATGCACCCAATACGTACCCTTCTTCGAGCGCTCAATCAGCAATTCATCAAACTCCTGATCCGAATCATCCGCATAATTCAGCAGAATCACCGCATACCTCAAAGCCTGCTCGATCCCATACACCCGGATATCCGCCGCACACCCCGTCAGATGATTTGAATTTGGCGCACCGCCAACCTTCCTATTCACCTCCTCCGAGCGATACCCGCTATTAATCACAATCGGATGCGACCCGTCATCATACAGCAGATTATATTGCGCCCTTAGATGCTCCAGCCAAACACACACCCGCTTCAGGTTCTCGATAGCCTCTTGTGGAGGTACATTATCAACACCCTTAACACTCGTCACCGTCAACTCCCCGAGCGTCATGTGCTCGGAGAGTTTCATCTTTTCTGTTGATTTCATACTTGATTTTAATTTGGAACTATGGAACTATGGAACTTTATCATATCATACGTTTACCCGTCTTGCGATAGACCGTCATGCTAGAATCGGTATTCCTACTGTCACTGACCTTACTCACAAGACCGTCACTGATCAATCGGAACATCTTACTTTTCACCGCACCAATGCTTGCAAGGTTAAAGCAGCGCATCACGTCTTCTTGTCCGAAGAGTGCTGGCAGACGGTTGAAGGCCTCGACGGTCTTCGACTGGCGACGGACATTTACACAGGCCTCCCGATTCTTATTGTCGAAATATGCCTCGGCCATCGCGCCGAAGTAATGACGCTGGCAAGCATATTGGATGTTGACGATCAACTCTGCGAGTCGCCAGTCCGTCTCGTCTGTCTCGAACTCACCGCACCAGTACTGCCCGTCCTGATGCAGCTGTTCCCAGTGGCGCATCACGATGAATGGAGCCGAGAAATTCAGGCCATGGTAAGCACAGCGTTTCAGCAGCATCTCGTCTGCCTTCGAATTGTTGTCTTTGGCGTCAGCCATACGGCGCGCCGTCCAGTCGTAGAGCTCGTCCACCAGTTTCTGAAGGGTGAGTTCACCCTTTGTCTTGTCGAGTTTGGCGGCCCATTCCTTCAAGCGTTCATCGCTCTCATAGTCCACCTTCTTATCGCGCTCCATCATCTCGAAGTTGGTGGCGGGCAGGGGGATGCAAGAGAGGCGCGTTGCCAATCCGCTTCCGAAATTCTGCTCGTTCACCTTCTTCTTCAGCGCATTAGGCGTGCCCGTGTAGATGAAGTTCCAGGTCACCACAAAGTCCTGCAGGATCGAGTCATTGTTCGAATACGCCTGACCATCTTCCTCATTGTGGAAAGCCTTCAGTTCCAACGACTGCTTATCAATCCAACTACCACCCTTCTGAACAGTCACCGTGTTATCCAGCTCGGTATCAAACGTCAGCATGTGCAGCTGCATCGGCTGATCATCGACCACCTCCACGGCATTCACCATGTCCTGGATGAACTGGGCGTTAGAAGTACGGGCTGGATGGATTCTCACCACTACTTTGGGCTTCTTAGGCTTCTCCTTGTTGGCGCCCTTCGTGCGCATCTGTTCACGATAGGCATTGATCGCATCCTTACCTATCTTATCAGCCTCTGCGATGGGGCCAGTAAGCAGCTTATAAAGACGGGTAGCAAACGATTTACCGCTGGCAGGGTCGCCAATCACGAGCGTCGAGTTATTGAGTCGGCGCAACTCCTCCGGCCGATGATAGAACCGATAAGTACAGCGCGTCATCAGCGTCATCAGGAAACCGCCTCCCACGAACAGAGCTGCCGGATACTGGTTGCGCTTCAAACCCTTACAGATGTCCTTCAACAATGGGAAATCCTCGAACAGCGCTTCTATCTGCTCGCCCCAGTCCCAGAGCCAGCGGGAGATATCATCCTCAGTGACCTCAATGGTCTGCGACGCACCCTTCAGGATCTCCTGATACGTCATTCCACAGAAAGCCTTCACCGCTTCCAACATGGCCTTCGATGGCAGCGACGAGGCATACTTCTTCTCCTTCTCAGCAATGCAGGAAGCAGCCGAATCTACCGTCTGACTGACGTTCTCATTCCGCTCGTCGATAATCTCCTGCACCCATGGCTGACTCTCCACAATCTGCTGCACCAGCTGCTTGTCCCCGTCGAGCATCAACAGCAGATCCGTAGCCAGTTTCAGCGACTCCGTATGCCGATTTGAATCCGCCGCACAAGGCATCTTCCCCGCATACCGCTGATCAATAATCCCCTGCACACGATACCCCCGCCATTCTAAATCTTGGCACGGATTTTCACTGCTTTCATTATCTCCGCCAGTGCACTGACTGCTTTCTGGGGTCTGGCCCAAAAGTGAAGTCGCCTGCGACTTTGCTTGGGGGCCTGACCCCAGCAAGCAGTCTCCGCCGCTCTTTTCACCGCTAGAAGGAAACTCATGATATAATGGTTGAGTCTTCTTCTCACGGTATAACTTCGTGTACTTGTTGTCAAATTCTTCATCATAATAGGTAAACAGTCTTTTTTCGTCAATAAACAGTATTTCCTCCTCCTTCGGAGCGAATGAATTACGAGTCGCATCGATGCAGCTCTGATCTGGCGCATACCCCAGTTGCGAGGCAAAATCGATTTGATTATCTGCCAGATTACCGACCTTCATATCAGCCGTAAAGATGATACGGATACCTCGACCAGAACTCGTGATATGCACCAATACCACGCGCTTCATCAGCTCTTCGTTCTGCTTCAGTTTTTCCCAGATCTCAAGCGGATTCTCCACATGGTCGATGTCGAGCATCACCAATCCGTTCACATGACAGCCCACCAACTGACGCCTTGCACCTTTCTTGGTCTTACCATCCTTGGTCTTCACCGTTGCCTCGTCAAACTGATAGCAGCTGAACTGGAAAGCCGTCAGCGACTTCTTCAGGTCATCCGCCCAGGCAAGCAACTTCTTGTCGAGCGGCTTTTTCTGCCACTTCTCCTTGCCAGACTTCGATTTCAGATTGCGCCCCGTCTTGAGTACAAATTTCTGATAGTCAGAGTGTTCGGCAATTCTCTTCATCTCAGCCTCGTCTTTGACATCGATGGCATGCAAGATTTCCCTGCGCGTATCGATATTAAAAGCGGTAGACGATTTCCGGATCTCTCTCCAGAATACCTTTTTGTCGCACTCGGCGACAAAAAGGCATTTAGTATCTTTCTGATATGTGAACATCGGCTACAGTGTTTGAAGGTCAGTGATATAGAACAGGTTCTCATGGCGATCCTGATTGTCGCCCCAGGTCTTCATCTTCCAGAAGCCCTTCACGATGTAAGGCAACCCCTGCTGGAATTGCGTGTCTCGGTTCTTCGAGGCCAGCTCGCCTGTCATCTCGCCGTAGATGATGTCTCCACCACGCTTCATCGTCACCCCACGGCTCTTGAAGTATTCAGTGCTGCCGTCCTGCTTATGATACTGGCGCTCAGCGTATGCGCCTACCGCTACGATTGTTACTATTGCTTCCATTTTTTAGTTGATTTTTTATAAGTTAAACACGGTTGATTAATTCTCTGTCGATAAGAGCCTCCTTAACCAACTTGTTCTCTTCGTCTAAGATGGCCAGTTGCTCAGCCAGGCTGATGTCACGCGGCACGCTCGAAAAACGCTTATGTCGTGTCAACGAGCTCTTCACCCAGCCCCATGGTGTCTTCTTCAGCAGCTCATCCTTTCTGCGCTTGCGTGGCTGACGGTTGTAGGCGTTGAATGATATAACACCCGTCCACTTGTCACGATGCAGTGAACCTTCCACGTACTTTCCTTCAACGAGGCGCACGAGTACCTCTTCTTCAATAGCAATATACTTTTTGCACGATGTGCGAAAATTCTCACGCTCGGCAGAGTTCAAACCTGTTTGACTCTGCTCTTTCTTAATCGAATTTTTCATTTCTTTGTCGAATTTGTGAGTGTCAGAAAAGCGGGGTTTTAGTTTGAGCTCAATTACATCTAGATACCTTTCCACCACTCATTCCTCCGACTCGGTTGATACTATACTCCTAAGATGTTATGATGTGATTTCCTACCACTGATAAAATGCGATAACTCCAACTCGATTCTGTCTTGACGGAGCCCCATCCAGAAATCACCCTTAAACAGATCCTTGTATTT
>Ga0256405_10010609_pt1 | contig 12084 bp, 16 predicted proteins | sample RumenRJG_02DNA_FD_189096 | JGI IMG/M metagenome (GOLD analysis project Ga0256405, IMG submission 189096) | Bovine rumen microbial communities from Lethbridge, Alberta, Canada - RJG_02 | ecosystem: Host-associated > Mammals > Digestive system > Stomach > Rumen | place: Canada: Alberta...
AGCATTGGTTCCTTGGTTTGGGTTATTATATAACCCTCTTATAAATAAATATCACGCTGTTTTAAAAAGTGACTTAAATTTTAAAAGTTTTTCATATTATTTCTTAGACTTTAAACGAACTGTTCATTACCCTCTTAAATCTTTCTTATTGTCCAGTATATCAAACTCACAAAGTTCCCTGTGAATTATCTCTTCCATATCTTTCATCACTTTGATTGCAATGAAGTATTTCCCTGGTGCCAGTTCTTTAGTGTCAACCAGGAAGAAATTCTCGTTATATCCGCGTTCCACTGGCGTCCACTCAATGACATCGACTTCAATGTCACTTGCTTTGCTGTACAGCCTGTATTCCAATCCGTCAACAGCATACTGCTGTTTGGTTGTGTAGGCAATCTTGCAGTTGACATTGATTTTTCTCACATCACCCTGTTCAATCTGTTCCCTGTGGTTAATGCCACTAATTGAAGGGACAATAGTCTCCTGTTTTTTGGTTTCATAAGGCAAACCGAACGTGAAATAGGCTCTCGGTGCTTTGGTTGTAAAGTAGAGTTCGACATCTGGCAACTTAACCCCGTTATACTTCAGGTTGCTCCATGTGTCATAATACATAGTCTCTTCTTCAAACTCACTTGAGTTGAGATTCACCTCTATATAATATACCCCCTTTGTGGCTTGTTTTACGGGCACGTCGGTGCACGAAACACAACAGGTGGGCAGTTCATCCAGGTTGACCATTTTACCGCCTACATTGGCATAAAAATAAAGCCTGTTGTCTTTGTCCAGATAAAAGTTTGTCCTGTCGTCCGAGATATAGTCGTCATACCTTGTTTCGACATACGGATGGTAGAACGTGTGTGTGTGGTCAGTGAAGAAACCGACATAGTTGAGTGCTGGTGTTTCAATTTCATCAAGGTCATGGGAAAATGCAACACCAAATCCGTAATTGTCACGGGTTCCTGCCAAACACTCGTTGACGTATCCAGTAATGTCAATGTCGATATCCTCATTGCCGACATCGAAATGCTGCATGTACATCGCGTTGGCTTGGATGTATTCCCTGGTGAACACGCCGTCGTTAGCCCATTTTGTGTAGTCTTTGCATTGGTACCAGTTGGAGCCGTGTTCCGAGTATATTATGTTTACTGTGTCATAACCGTCTTTCAGGTAATCGAAACCGCCACCCATATCCCAATCTCTGTCAATTGTAAAAAACACCAAGTCAAACGATTTTGCACGTTCAGCTTCATTGTATTTGTTGAATCTATGCTGGTAGGGAGTCCGTAACCCAGCAACGTTTTTCATTTTCAGTCTATGATGAAGCTTCGTTATGTCTGGATATGTCTTGTCTTCCAGTTTTTTCTTGATGTTGTTTATGTCGAAATGGATTAACCCTCTTGACACTGGTATACCATAGTACAGTTCAAGTATCGGGTTCATGCCGATGTTCACGTTTTCACCTTCAATTATCGAATTGGTTTTATCTAAAAAAGTGTGTGTTACAATTGCCATGATATTGAAATATATATTATATAAATAGTTAACGCCACATAATTGTGGCGTTTTTTAGCTTATTCTCACGTTGTCGGAAAGCATTGCGTCCAGGTTTTGTTCGAAAACCCCCAAATCGCTTTTGTTGAATGATGGAGGACACATAGGGAACGGATGTGTGTGTGTCCGCAACACTTTGAGTATGTCTTTTAAAACCCCTACAATGTCATCGCCGTAAGCCAGTGGATGCGCTTTGTTGACAAACCTCAGCAGTTCATCGTCTGGTATTATGTTTTGCGGGTCATTAGTTTGGTAACCGTTATCTCTTGATATAAGGTTTATTCTGTCTGCGATTATATTGATAAAACTGCTGATATCCCTGCCTTTCTCATCCTTCATTTTCTTGTATTTCATTTGGATATATGCAGGGTCGATTTTGTTCAAATAAAGGCGTTCACTGACTAAGCCGTTAAATTTATTCTGGTGGCCGCATCTTAATCTTATTTCAGATTCTTTCAAGACAATATCAGCGTTGTCCCTGCCGACCAATGCAACGTCTTCTATTTCTGGCAGACTACCGTCGTTTTCTGGGCTTCTTGAAGGGTCTGGCATTGGGATAGTTGTCCTGTTCAAGAGCATGTTGAACGCGCTTATGTCATATAACTCATGCTTATAGAAATACGGCTGTGACAGAATTGGACCAATATAGAAGCGGTTACTTGTCGACGTTCCGCATCTTTCGAGTATGATAACCACCGCCTCGCCCACCTTGGGGGTAATGTGTATTAATTTGGGCATAAACGGAAAACAGTATGGCAAATCATTATCGTCCAATATTGAATTGTCCAAACCGTCAAGTCTGACCTTGATACGCATTCCGCCATATTCATCATCAATGCTGAGAACTTTCGATTCCCTCAATATATATTCATTTTCCATTTCTGTTGTTCAGGATTTCTTGTATCTTATTGTATTTTTCGGACAGTGCTGACATGTTTTCGTAGACTTCAGCGAACAAATGCTTGTATTCGTTGAAATTTTCCTCAAGACTTGCCAGTTCATTGCCAAGTTCCTCGTCAGTCATTTTTTCGTAATCCATAGTCATAGGCATTTAACGGATTATTGCATTGACTACACTAGCCAACGTATTTGTGCCTGTAACTGCAACTGGAGCAATACCAGCCGCAACGCCTGTGCCAGTTATGTTAATGCTTCCAGGCTGTATTGCACCGTTAACGACAGCATGTGTCTGGAATTCTTTGATTATCTCTTCGCATAAAATCCTTGTGTACTGTGCTATCATATTTGCAGTTCCGTCTGGATTGACGTCTGTCGGTATGCCAGCTTCTGGCAGTCTTGATATTACGGATGATGTCAACGCAATCGCCGACAACCCTGGTCTGTCCATGATTTCACACAACAGCATTATAGGCGGAATCGGAATGACTGGGGGGCGCAGTGATTTCAAAGTCGTGTTTATTGAATTAACTATGTTATCAATCCATTTCATATTAGCATTCTTGGTTTACTTCCTGATTAAGTTCAGTGATGTCTGCATAATTGACATCTGCTTGCTCCCAATCAAACTCATTGCCATGGAGTTTAAAGCAATCTGTGCAATGGGTTAAAAGGGTTATATAATATTGGTATTGCTCCAGTGTAAGTTTCACCGCCAGACTTTTGGTCAGCTTGCTTAATATGTCCATCATTTCATTCTTGAAATATTCAAGGATATTGTCCCTGACGGTTTTTATTATGTCTGAAATCAAATCAGCAAACTGGCTGAAAAATTTGGTCAAATCGAAATTCGGCTCACCACCCAAAAATTTAAGGTTAGACATTAGCAGCACATATATTTTCGGTTGCAGTATCACATTTACAATAGCAAACACCAACATTTCAAGAAGCATGTCTATAATTGACATGTTTGCATTGAAATTAACTTCCAATGACGGTTTAAATTTCTGGGGCACATTCGCTGGGGTGCTGCAGGCAACCGCAGAAAATAACGAACCACTTACAGCACTGGTCAATTCTTCTTTTGTCGCTTCATCGCTTAACGTGTTCAGTGAATCCATCACTTCATCTGCTGACGGTATGACATTGACAGTCTGACTATTTGTTGTGTGCAGGTTGGCTCTGTTCAGTTCAACTTCATTGAGCATTGCATTGTATGAATCATTGGTAAATGAGAAAAAACAGTCACTGACCGAGCCTTCATCGGTTTCAATAACCTTTTGAATCATTTCCTTTAGCTGCTCTTGGAGAAACTGGTTTTGGAATGAGATGGAAGCCTCCACATGACTTGAAAGACATCCTGTTATAGCATCTATCAGCAAGGAAGCAACAACCTTTTCGTCAAAAAGTTTCATTGACATCACAAAATCCGTGTTCCATTCAAACAACGGATGCCTGTAATAGTAGTTTGATTTTGGGTCTGGATATGCAACGGTTTTGGCGGCGTCTTCTTCAAGCAAGTTGACTTTTTTCGCTTTCAACTGCATTCTGTTGGTTTCGCGCAACTTTTCTGGTATTGTTATTGTTTCGTGCAAAGTCTGTATTACAAAACTGGTGCCACCAAGAATATTTTCAATCGCCGTTTCGGTTGATGACGGATTATCGGTATTAACACCGTCAATTGCATGTTTAATTCTGTTAATCAAAGCCAAATCTTCTTTGGATACTCTTTGTATACGGTTTAATTCTTCTGCGGTAGCATTATCCAGATTATTTATTTCAGTTTGTTTCCCTTTCCTGATTTTTGACTTGTATTCCTCGATTTCGTCATAAAAATCGTTAAACATCGATATCAATTTTGTGCAATCGTCAATTTCTTCGGTTTTTGCACCTGTTTGTTCTGGGGCACAATGACCGATAAACACATGTATACAGTTTTCAATAGGTTCCTGTACATACATTTGACTGCCGTCGGCTTTGCTTAATCCAGATGACCTTCCGTTGTATTGGATTGTGGCAATACCGTTACTTTTAACCTGTTTCGCCCAAAGGTATAACTGATTACCCTGGGCACCTTGGATTGGTCGTTTTGATATGTTGTATGGCTTGCCGACATCCCCTTTGCGCCTCCACACAACCCTTTCACCTGGGGCGTTTTTTGTATACCATAAAACAGCATTAAAATCGCGCGAATATTTCAAATCAGTAAAATCATTAATACCTTCTTTTGGAGTACATCCAAAATACAGATATTTTCCTGGATTGTCTTTTTTCCTGTTGAGAGGGGAATATTTGAACATATTGAACAAATCGGTTCTGTTGAGGTTAAAGACAACTCCTTCCTGAATCATCTGTTCTGTTATCAAAGGGTTTGTCGAACAGCTCAATATTGTCCTTATGTTTGTCAAGAGTATGGTTTTTACAGACAGTTCAAGAACGGGAAGACCGACTGCAATGAATTTGGATATGGCAGTAATCAGCCAGTCATAACCTTTGGTGGTCTTGAAAAAATCAACCAGCAAATCCATGGGGTTTGTTGAATTTGAATATGAAAACAACGTGTTGGTTGTATTCAGGTCTGGGTACTGGTTCAACGCCGCCATAACCCCGTTGATTTTCGACATTGCTTCTTGTTTTGTCTGCTGTGCGGTTGCCATTACTTAAGTGTATATTCTATAGGACCATTATTATTGCTGTTGCCGCTGTCAGGCGAGTTTACGACAAAGTCGTCCCAGTTTCCAGGAACATCACCCTCCGTAAAAGCCTGTTGCACATTACCGTTGAATTTGATTATCTCACTCAAAAGCTTGGCGATTTCGAATTTCCTTGCAATGGCTTTGTCTTTGGTTGCTATGAAGTCGTTGATAGCCTTGGCATATTTTGCCTTGCCGTCAATAATCTCTGTGCTGAGGTCAGTCGAATTTGTTATCTTGTTGATTTCATTCTGTGCCTCTTCAATGTTTTTGCAGGCTTCGCTGTATATTTCCTGTAAAAGCTCCTCGATTTTCTCTTTTGAATCGAGCTTCAGTTTATATCGTTTTAACTGTCTCATATCTATAATTACTCCTTTTCCAACATTTGTTTCTTAAGCTTGAAATATATATCTGAAAATTTTTTTTTGGAGTCTCTGACTTGTTTTGTTGACAGTAACGTTGTTTCTTTTATGTATGAATCGACTTCACTTTTGTTGTACTTCCTCGAATCGAGCTTCATGAATATCTCATCCCAATTTGTCAGGAGGTTGACCAGTGCCATACCGACTTTAACATCTGATTCATTAAGGTTGTATTTGTGGGGGTCTTCAATCATCTTTTTTATCTCTTTGGATGATTGAACCATGACATTTACTGTGAAATTTTCATCACCGAATGCAGCCTCATTGGTAGTTCTCATATCAGGATGAGTGTCATTGTACACAATGTCATATGAAACATATTTTTGAAGGTCGTCCTGTGTTTTCTGGCGTTTATGCAAAGCATAGTTCTTGCATATGGTACCGCAATATGAAAATGCTTTCTTGTTTTTGTCTGGATTGAAACACTTGACTTTTGATATCAAATGCGCCATTGTGTCATTGAATGTATCCTGGAAATCTTCTCCTGGTGTAAACAATGTATAACGGCGAATTATAGATTCAACCATTTTAGTGAAAGCTGGATACAGTACTTCGTTAAACACCTTATTCCTGAACTCCTCATCCTCGCTGGTACAATACCGCCTGAATATTTCTTCCTCATAATCGGAAAAATACATAGTCTTTTTGTTCGGATTCGGTTTTCGCCCCCTCTTCTTCGGTAAATTGGCAACAACAGGTGTTTCTTCAGCACCTGTTGTTTCTATGTTTTTGGTTTCATTATCATTAGCCATTACTTTTCATCACTCTTCCTTTTTATATCATCAATGCCCTGGTTGCGGTCTTCGTCGAAAGTGTATTCGGATTTAGCCAAATCGAACCATTTTGCATTGTCTTCGTCACTGATGTTGTTGATGTAGTATTCAGACAAACTCCCGTCTTTGAAAAGTTCGTGATGGTAACCCTCTTTCGGTATAACAAAAACCTTTTGACCCTTGTCAGTTGCCCGCAAAAGATATTCGTAGTTGAAGGCTACCGATATCGACGGTTTGTAACCTAGCCAGTCGCTCGTCTTGAATATACCACCAGTCAAGTTGAATGAAGCTGTTGATTGAAGACAGTCAAAATCAATGTATCCAATTGAATTGGCAAAACCGCTTGACCAAATAATATCGTTCACAAACTCTCTTTCATCTGTTTTTACATTATGAAGCACGTTTATGGGCAAAAACACACTTACATCTTCATTTGTGTTCAAATAGTTTGTAAACATGTTGAACCACTTCTTGTTGTAATAGTCATCGTATTCAAGGATTGAAAAATATTCGGTATCTACGTGTTTTACACCAAAATTAATTTGTGAACAATAGTCATATTTACCGCTTTTGTTTACAATATATTTAAAAGGGATGCCGTTGAATTGTGTATAATCAAAACCATTTTCAACTTTTTCAACAACAATAAGCACTTTTAACTTACCATCAGTATAAAATTCTTGGCAATCTCTTACACTTTTGACAGCATTTGTCAACTCATCCGAATCAAGCTGTTTATCAAGAACTGGAATTATAACAGTAATGTCTTTCATTCTTCGTTGTCGTTTTTAGGGTTATTGATGTAGTTTTCCTTGAACGTTTCAAATTCAGTCAGCCTGGTTTCAACCATTTTGTGGGCAAATTCTTCAATATTCTTGTCCCAAGCCTTCTTTGTGTATCTGGTATTTGTCTTAGCCATTTCATCGTACAGCACTTGCGGGATTTCATCCTGCATCCAGGAACCGACAACGTCAGCAAGAATGTCAGGCAAATCCGTCATCTTGTCAAACCAAATGACATTGTCACACAGGTCATCGTTCTCGTCAACCATCCATTCCTGGGTGTTTTCGGTCAGTTTACCGATAACCACATTGTCACATCTCATTGCTTCCAATGCACCGAAGCCGAACGGGGTATCCCTGTCAATCCAGACTGTAATGGCACCCTCTTTAAGCATGTCAGCGTAATGTTCCCTGGTCATACCCCTCAAGTCCTTGAACGATACAAACTTGTATACTGGATATTTCCAATAAAAGGTTTTCATGAGTTTTTTGACATCACTTTGGCGTTTTGAAATTACATTGACAATCAGTTTTTTTGGTGTCACTGGTTTGCGGAAATATTCTGGTATGTAAGGGTTGATGACAGTTGTACGGACATACGGCATCACATCCTGGATAAGTTTCGCCTGCAAATCCGTCGTGGCTATGCAATCCCTGATACCGAAGTTAATCCATCCAGAACCGAACGGTATCATATCAGTCACATAATCAAAATTGTACAGCAAGACATAACGTTGGCATGAAACCTTGTAAATGTAAGTCTGTGACATAAGGCTTGCAAAAGCTTCAGGAATGAACAGGAAATCTGAAGGTGATACTGACCATGCGTTCTTTTTGGCAATGTTAAGGTGAGGAAGGTCGGCATATTCCTGACCCATCCAGTCACCGACACCACAGAACACATTCTCGTCCATTGGGTTATAAGTACCCTTTTCAATCAGTTTCTGTTTCTGTTTCGGGTTCATCTCGTTTTCCAACTGATACAGCATTGTCACGTTGTACCCAAGTTTTTTGAATGACAACGCCAGTTCGTATGAATACACAACGCTGCCGCTGGGCACGTTTTTACTGTCAACGGTAAAGAAAAACAGAGTGAAATCCTTGTTTTTCAGTTTAGCAATTTCATTTTCAATTCTACCAATAATTTCTTCTTTCGTTGCCATGTTTAATCGTTGTTTTCAATTTCGTAGATTATTCCCATCTCGAACAGGGTGTTGAAAGAGATAACCTGTCCAAGATGCAGTGTTTTCAAACTTTCAGTCATGATAACATTACCATTGCCGTCAGAAAGCGGAGCCAGGATAATGTTAAGCAGGTATGTCAGCAAAGAATATCTCAAATTGGACATGGTTTCGCTCACATGTTCTTTCTGTTCGGACACTTCCTTGCTAATCAGTTTAAATTCATCATTGAGTGAACCGTTCTGTGTAAGCGGTATGCCGTAATTCTGGCTTATGGTCTGAACCGAACCTTCGTCTTCGGAGATAAACTCAATGACTTTATCCATGTTTATGGCATAATACTTGCCTTCAATTTCCAGATAATTCGAATTCATTATTCTTCTGTCTTGTTTTCGATTATTTTAATCAAAGTGCGGTCTGGGTCGTTGATGATGTCCATCATTGAACCGAATGAATATTTCGTCTCAATGTTTTTGTTGTACGGTTTCACCACCTTAATGACCGTCTTGTTTTCGGGGCAGTTTTCAATCAGGCTGGGCTGGGCTGTGATTACAACATCAGCACGGTCGTAGATTGTCATACTGTCAATTGGGAAATATATTTCCCTGGCTCTTATGGTTCTGGCTGACAAGAACGAAAACGTGGACTGTATCGTCAACCCAATCTCGAAAGGAGAAAACAATATCACGTTAGGAACTTCATCCAAATCTTTCAGGGTTTTTTCCAGATAGTCGTTTAATGCAAACGAGAGCATTTTGTCGCATGTCTCGGCACGTCCATACAATTCAAACGGATAGTCGATGTACTTGAATTTGTTCAATTCATCGTTTGTCTCAAATGGATAATGGTCAAGCATGTTGTATGTGTCTATGTCATTCAGGTCGATATCAAAACTGCCGTCAACATACTTTTGGTATATGTACCTGAACTGATACATGTTGTCCCTGATTACATCATTGATATCAATTGCGATTGTCATATTCTAATTAGTTTGAGAAATTATTTATAACCAACGCAACAGCTTTTGGACCCCATTGACATGGATTGTTGTTTTCATCAACATAATAATACAGTCTTGTTACACCATTATCTTCCATTGTTACATGATAAATCTGGAAATAGTCTTCGGGGTTTTCTACTGCGTGACGGTATTCTTCCAACAACAAATCTGGGTATTCTTTGGCGTGTTTCAGGAACTCTATATATCCTTTAGAAAAATTTGCCATGTTTTTAAAATTTTCCATTGTCATATTCTAATTAGTTTTGTTTTTATTTTGCATAGGCTTCGATTTGCGTACCGTCGTCAGTAACAAAGACAACGCGCGGGTATGAATATTCCAAATCACCTTTCCATCCACATTCGCATTTATATGGGCAATGTTTCTCGAAACTGAATGGGTTATACATTACAGGGGCATGACTAATAATCTCCTTGCCACATTCAGGACAATAGGCTTTTTTAACCATTGGTGTAACTTTCACATAATTGGTTTTCAAATCCTCCTCCTTATATTTATCAAGTGGTTTTATACTATTGTTCCAGTCTTTTCCACAATCGTCATTGTTGTTTATCTCGTCACGCATTTCATTAAGCCTCTTTTCATATACTTTCATTTCCTCCTCGGTCATTTCAACACCATCGACTGGAGCATCGTTGTTAAGGTTTTTTTCATCTTCTTTGACCATTTTCTGGTATTCATCTAAAAGTCCCATTTTGTTTTCGGTTTTATTTTATTATTTAATTCTAATATAACTTAGAATGTTAAAAAAACAAAAAAAGAGAAAACAAATAAAAAAAAAATAAAGCCTGATATTTAATCAGACTTTATTTCAAAAAACAGTATGGTATCAAAATTCCTTAAACACCAGTGTGCCCAAAGCCACCAGTGCCTCTTTCAGTGTCAATGTTTATTTCTGGTACATACATTACATTAACAAGCCCCTCATGGTGTACTGGACATAACACCATCTGTGCGATTTTCTCACCGTCCTTGATTATGATGGATTCATTTGACAGGTTCACCGCTATGACACAAATTTCACCTCTGTAACTCTGGTCAACCGTTCCAGGTGAGTTAAGCACACTCAATCCGTGTTTAAGAGCCTGTCCGCTTTTCGGTCTCACCTGCACTTCATACCCAGTCGGTATCTCAAGATAAGTTCCAGTGTGGATTAACCGTCTTTCCAGTGGTTTTAGTTCAATACCGTAAACTGGCGGGTTTATACCGTCACATTCCCCGCTGGAAGGATTGTCATCCGCTGTTATCCACGCCCTCAAATCCATGCCACTGTCCCCTGATTTTGCAAACGACGGCGCCTCATGTGGTGATTTGTTGCATATTTTCAATTCTGGATTCATAGAATTAATTTGATTTTGAATTATTATATTTCCATAGTTTCGGTTTTGGTTTCTGACAACTGCTTCTGCCTCAATTCAACTAAAGTGAACATTTTGGCAGCCTTCACCATTGTATACAAAGGAGACTGGAAGCGTTCTCCGCTGTCATCGGCATTGTCTATCGTCAGGAACGATTCATATTCTTCCTCCTCAAGCTGGATACCGTATTTTTGGCACAGATAAAGGCTTCTGGCACCCAGTTTCATTTTGGTTTTGAAATCCGCGAATTCATACAGCTTTCCAAGATTTTTCCTGTGCCACTCGTTTTTGTTCGGGACAAACATCTCGGCTTTGGCTATGTTCAGCAACAGCAATACACGCATGAGCATGTTGTTGTTGACAGCCAGTAACGGATGTGCTATTTTTTCACCGCCGTTTGCCCCCATTGCGTTATTGTTGATTTGTGCACCGATTTTGCACAGTATGTTCAGTGTTACATCAATCATAGCACCGTCATATGCACCACCCATGTCACGCTCCATCGAATACGGAGCCAGTTTGATTTTCTCACCGATTTCCTTCATCATCTCTTCCGAATAACAGTTGTATTTCTGAAGATAATTGATGAATTTGAGATAGTTTGCATTAAGTTTTTCTTCTGTTAACATAACGATTATATCTTGATTTTGTTATTCTCGCATTTCTTTTTGTCCTCGTATTTGTTTATGCAGCCATTCTGAAGGTCGTTGCTGAATATCGACGCAAGCTGTCCAGCCAGCGATTTGGTTGTTTTTGTCTTAACCTGATTTTGTGTTTTTATTTCATAGGCTATTGGCGATTCAAGACTTATTCCAGTGTGCGCCAGCTGTTTTTCAGTTGCTCCATGGCGTACACTTTTTGGATTCTTGTTGTATCTGGCATACAAACCATCGAGTTCATCGAATATGTATTTTCTGTAAATTTCCATATATTTGCCCCATATTTCCTGCCTGTTGTAACCAGCTTTTACGATACGGTAGCAAGTGTCGTTCCAATCTAAGTCACACACCCTGTAAAGAGGTATTATTTTTCCATTGTTGTCCCTTTCAAACGTCTCTTCAAACTCGTATTTTTCATTGACCGCGTGTCTCAAACGTTTAAGTAACTTTGTTTTCATATATGATTACATTATTATACAATTAATATACAACATTTTTCCGAATAATGGAAAATATAAAATGAAAAAAGCGGACAATATTGTCCGCTTAATCCATATATCCAGTATGTTTGACTACTGCGATATGAAGATGGTAGTTTGAGTGTTATACCGTTGCGTTTTGAGTTGTCCATCCTGAAGGTATACCGTTGACTCCAGTTGTCCAATTTGACATATATGAGTATTTGACAAAAGTACCTGTACTAAATCTAGATTAAGTTATTATTTTGTTATTACATATAAATATTTCAAAAA
>Ga0256405_10010610_pt1 | contig 12084 bp, 13 predicted proteins | sample RumenRJG_02DNA_FD_189096 | JGI IMG/M metagenome (GOLD analysis project Ga0256405, IMG submission 189096) | Bovine rumen microbial communities from Lethbridge, Alberta, Canada - RJG_02 | ecosystem: Host-associated > Mammals > Digestive system > Stomach > Rumen | place: Canada: Alberta...
TGTGTGTTTGTATTCGTTCTTCATATCTTACATTATAGTATATTTGTAGATGTTTGTTAAGATTATATACACACATTTTTGGGGCTATCATCCCACGGTTAAAACCGTGGGCTTTCTCGCCCTTGGTCTGTAAGTTTTAAGCCCCGCTTGCCTAAGCCGAAATACTCGGCAATTCTTCTGTCAATACGACGTTTCTGCAGCTGTTTATTCTCACCGCCTGACTTAAGATATTCATCCACCATAAATTCAATCAAAAGCATCTCCTCAGCACTAACCAAAGGTACCGGCACCTCCTCGAGAAAAGAACGCAGTATTTTGATAGTATGAAATTTTTTTTCAAAATAAAAACGTACTGCACTAGAATTGAGAACCGCACAAAGATAGGCCGCCGAAAAAGGAGAGGCTGGATTGAGAATGAGAATATTACAGCTGTTGAGGGTTAAAAACCCTTGTGTATCGATAGCCACAATCGGATATTTTGCGATAAAACGGTAAACCAGTTTCGGACTTTTACGATAGTAATCTTCCTTTGCTACCTGCTGCAGGCTGTTCTTGTCAAACAGAATGTAGGATTGCGGACAGTTTACGACAAATGGCTCAATATCAGGTCCCATAAGAACTGGCTCATAGTTTTTTTTAGTAAAAGCAGGATCATTCTTTTTGATGAGAAGTTCCTGATTTTTACCGCTAACAATTCCCATGGCAAAATAGACCTGACTTTTTAATCTCACACAGCGTTCACTATGCTCCATGGTTTTTAGAATTTTATCTTCCTGATCAGTATACTGAAAATTAAAATCAAGGGCATCGCGCTTGCGTCTGACAATATAGGAACTATAAGGCGTATTGACAATAACATCACCCAAGGCTCCGCTAAATTTCGTTTTCTCTAATGAAAGGACAATGCTCTGGCACTGTACAGCATGGAAAACCTCTCCAAGATACCTTACTGCCTTCACACGAGCCATCTCAAAGATACATTGTCTCACCTCTCGATGCGATGCCACATGCAGCAGTGACTCGGGCAAAATAAACTGCAGCATGCCGTTCTCATCTAAATGCTGCAGGGCACGTTCCACAAAGAGATCGGCAAGACAAGGATGTTTTCTCCTGGCACAGGATAGATTTTCTGCATAATGTGCAGTTTGCTCCTCATCATAAAAAAGTGAAAACGGAGGATTTCCGACTATCACATCCACCTTGGGCAGTTTTGTTTGTAAAAGTGAATCTCCTATAAAAAAATGCTCACATAAAAACTGGTAATCAAGTGGGGTTCTGCTTGAGAGCAGCACATTCATACGGGCAAGATGCACTACCGTCTCATCTAAATCGCAACCATAAAGATTTTCGGTCTTCGCACCACGACGCATAAGACGTAAAAGAAAAATTCCAGAACCACACATCGGATCAAAAAAACGGCGTTCGCTGGTAACCAAAAGGGTCTCAAGCACGGTATCAGTAAGGCTCTCAGAAGTATAGTAACTATCTTCGTGTGTATCTTCATGAAGTTCTAAAAGAGCCTCGTACATAAATCCTAAAGTATCCTCAAAAGGAACATAATGGACACAAAAGTCAGGCATAGCATTTGCCGAACCTAACAGTGACTCTCTTGAGAATCGCCCTATCAGATCAGAAAGTAAATTTTCATAAGGTGCAATCTCAAGTTTTTGTTCCAAATAGGCTTTAAAAAAACGCTGTTTTATATGACATTCAATCTTTCTGGAGGCAACTAGCAACTGCAAAAAAGCCTCACCAAGCAAGGCGCAGACATCAGTTGAATTAAAATTACCAAGGCTTGAAATAAAATTTAGCGAAAAATAGTTTGGTGAATTCTTATGGAGATAGTCTCTATAAGATTTAACATTTTGCTTATGCTTTTTACTTCGCATCGTTATTCACCACCATCATCACAAAAAATTACAGCAAAGACTGTCACGTAAGGTTCTTGTGCGTTTACTGACAAATAATCTTCATTTACAGTTAAAATTCATTGTGTTACATAAACCTTAAGCAATTATGAATGTTAATATTTTAAAATAATCACAGCAAAATTATCTGTAATTCTTCCACATAAAACATACTCTTTTACAAGAAAAGCCATCATCTCATAGATTTTCCCCAAAGTTTTTTGTATGATGAGGAGCCCCAAATTAGAAGTTTATTTTCAGTTTTATTTTTTAGCTTATGAACAGCGTTGAAGAGAATCATCTAAAAAAACGAACCTTAAGCCATATGGCACGCTCTTTATATGTGCTTTTTCTGCGTGATCTGGGGGTAAGACAGATAAACACCATTGATTTAGTGGCCATAACTGATTATCTTTACACGGCATCTTATGATTTTCCCACTAAACCCAATTATCAAATAGCCGAGCTGTGTCTAAATGAACTGGAAAAAGAGGGACTTATCAAAAGAAACGGAGAGGATTACTGGCATGGCGCCACCTTTACTCTTCCTTATCTTGACAGAGACATCAACATTCCTCCCACAAAACCTTTTATCATGCACAAAGGCTGGGAGCCCGTATCCGCCTTTAAAGAAGTGGCTCTACAGTGCGGTCTTGAAGATGCCACTTTTGAAACACAGCAATTAAAGGATTTTGTCTCCTACTGGATGTCCAAACCGGAATCTCGCAGTCAGTTAGGATGGGAACGCGCCTTTGCCAGAAGACTTCTTACCTTAAAAGAGAAAAAAATCCCCAAAAAGAGTGAACAGCCTAATAGCCAAGACCTGCCCCCTAAAGAAAATGTTCATCCCGTATTAAAAACCAAAGGAACAGAAAAAAATGAGAGTGACAGTAAGGCAAAATCTTATGCAGAACAGATTAAGGATGCAGCATTTTTAGAAGAGCTCTTCAAATAAAACAGCCGCTTGCGCGTGCTATAATCACTCACCGTTTTTTGTCAGAGGTACACTATGCAGCTTACATTCAAGGATCGGCTCCTTAATTTAGATACTCCCAAAATCATGGGCATTCTCAATGTCACTCCTGACTCTTTTTCAGATGGCGGAAAATATTATTTAAAAGAAAAGGCACTGCGTCAGGCGCTTACAATGGTTGAGGAGGGAGCTGATATTATTGATGTCGGTGGCGAATCAACACGACCTTTTTCACAAGCCATTTCCTTTGAAGAAGAATGTGAACGCATAGTGGAAGTGATAGAAATGATCCACCAAGAATGCGATGTGATCATCTCCTGCGACACCAAAAAGCCAGAGGTGATGGCAGAAGCCTACTCCTGTGGAGCCAGTCTGTGGAACGATATCATGGGGCTGACCGAAGAAGGCGGTCTTTTGATGGCGAAAAAACTTGATATTCCAGTGGTACTCATGCATATGCAGGGAGATCCTCAAAGCATGCAAAAGGCACCTCATTATGAAAATGTAGTGCAGGAAGTCTTAAGTTATCTTGAGAACCTTGTACACCGGGCGATAAACGCTGGTATCCGTAAGGAGCATCTTATTGTCGATGTGGGTTTCGGCTTTGGGAAAACAACTTCCCATAACTATACCCTGTTGCAGCATTTTGACAAATTTACGTCCTTAGGGCTGCCGCTTTTAGGAGCCCTTTCACGAAAATCCATGCTCGGGGCGGTAACTTCTGAACCAGATCCTAAAAAAAGAACCTTAGCCTCAGTATGTGCCGCCATGATCCTTTTACAAAAGGGAGCCAACCTTCTGAGAGTCCATGATGTCAAAGAAACCAAAACTGCCATAGAGATTTTTAATGCCTGCACGGAGGCCACAAGATGTTCTACATTATCATAGCCTGTATACTGCCATCTCTATGCTCAGCACTCATCTGTAGCATCATCGGTTCCAAAATTCTCATGACTTACTCAAAGCCGCTCACCCTTGTGGCGGTAGGCTTTCTTATCACGATTTCCGTAACGCACATTATTCCTGAGGCCATGCAAAGGCATAATCCTCATCAGCTAGGAGTTACCATGCTTATTGGATTTTTGCTGATGATTCTCATTGAAATGTTTACTACAAATACCCTCAAGAATAAGTATGCGGTGTTAAAAAGCGGAGTCATGGGGATCTTATCCGGCTCGTATTTACACACTCTGTGTGATGGCTTTGTCATTGCCAGTGCCTTTATCATTTCCGATAATCTTGGGCTCGCTGTAGCCTTGGCCATTTTAAGCCACGAGGTCGCTCATGAACTTGGGGATTACGCCATTATGCTTGAATGCAATCTTTCCCTAAAACAGGCTTATATCGTCAATATTGTGGCCTTTTTAGGCTGTATGAGCGGCGGAATCATAGGCTATTTTGTCTTAAGCACTGCAAAAGATCTTATTCCCTATGCGTTGGTGCTTTCAGGAACCACCTTTATTTATGTTTCGCTCTCCGATCTGTTACCAAGACTCTTGCACTCGAGCCATGGAAAAAAAATGTATCTGCGCTATTTATACATCGTATTAGGAGTTATGCTCTCGCTTATCATTGCCAGTCACGACTGAGTCTAAATTACAGATTTTTTCAAAATCAAAAAGCTCCTTATCCAGAAGGTGTGAAGGGGCCACATTTTTTAAAGATTTAAAGGCAATATCAACCCTTTTAGGATAATTCTTGTCCCATTCTCTTAACATTTTTACCATGGCGGCCCGCTGTTCGTTTTCCCCAAAACCACATAAGCCTTTTGGTAACACTGGATAATTTTTGATCTTTGAGAGGGTATAGAGATCTTTTTCCCGACAGTAGATTAAAGGCCTAATCACCGTTAAATCATCCTTGTCATTACGCAGGATCGGCGGCATTGCCTTAATCATACCGGCATAAAACAGATTGAGGAAGAACGTCGCCAGACAATCGTCCTTGTGATGACCCAAAGCCAGTTTATTAGCACCAATTTCCCTGGCAAAACTGTAAAGATAGCCGCGTCTTAAACGTGAACACAAAGAGCAGTAGGATTGACCGTCTGCAATTTTTTCCTCACATAGCTCTTTTATCGGCTTTTTAAGAATGTGGTAGGTAAGGCCAACCTTCTGCAAATGTTCTTCTATAAGTTTGACATACTCACCATTAAACCCCGAATCCACATGCACCGGAATCAGGGTAAAATTAAAGGGAGCCGAACGTTTTAATGATAAAAGCATATCCAAAAGCACATAGGAATCTTTGCCCCCGGATAAACCCACCAAAATTCTGTCATGCTCTTTTATCATGCCATAGTCTCCTATGGCATGCCCAACTTTGCGTCTTAATCTTTTATACAGCTTGTCAGCCTGATATTTCTCTTTCTTTTCAGAAAGTGAATAATAAGGACTGACATGTTTGCCATAGTCTTGAGAAGTACAATTTAAGTCACGATCGTTTTGCATAACTGACTACTAGTAAAGGCTTTTAGATGGATAAGGAGTAGGCAGATTGCGGAACACGGTTTTAGGCGTCAGCACCAGCACATCACAGTTTGATGAGGCTAAAATCCGTTCACAAAGATTGCCTAAAAACGCAGAGGATAGTCCGCGTCTGGCTGCCGTACCTAAAATTAAAAAGGAGGGATTTTCTTTTTTTATGGTATCTAAAAGCTCATAAAAAATTGAACCTTCAAGAAAGATACAGTCCTCATCCTTGATTTTATGGCTGCGTGCAAATTCACGGATATTGTTAATATCCTCCTCAACATCATCATGGTAAATATCATCAGTATTATAGACTGGCGGCACAATCGGAGCCTCGATGTGCACCACTTTCAAACCCACGCGGCAGAAAGTGGCCAGCCATTTTCCTTCTCTAAGCAGTCTCTCCCTCATGTTTGTGGAAAGTTCGCTGTCATTAAAAGTATTAAGTCCCACCAGTACCGGACCTGTTAAGGATTCCATATTCTTGGAGGTCAGAAGTATCGGTACTGCAGTATTGCGCAAAAGCTGTAAATCAAGAGGTGATTCCATCACATCATCAAACAAGGTATGTTTTTCTTTTGCCTTCACTATAAGAGTAACACACTGCTCCTTAGAATATGCGACCACAGCCTTTCCCACTTCTTTTTTATATAGTGCAGCCGTCTTTACAGGAAGATCTGGAAGATGGGTTTTAACGTAATCTAAAAGCCATTTATGCAGCAAATTCTGTCGTTCGTCGGCAAATCTGTCCTGATCTAGAACAAAAAGTGTGGTCATACTGACCGGATCATGTGACTGAGCCACCATCAGAGTGAGATCTACGGCATTTTTGTCTTTTGCCGTAAGATATTTGTAAAGAACTAACGCCTTTTTTAAGGCACTTTGTTCTTCCTGATTATAATCAAGCAATACCAGAATATGTGAATACACTTTGTTACCTCACCCTTAACGTTCCTTACAGGTTGATTTAATTTTGCGAGTAAGCATCAGCCAGGCATTTTTGACCTTCTGAACATAACGGTTGTGAATAGTACTGTTTACTGAGTAATGGTAATGATAATTGCCAACTCCCGTCCAGATCCTTCCGTCGGCCTTTTCAATTTCACGTCTTAAAAGATAACCCATGGCCCATACATTATGACATGGCTTGCTCTTGATATCATCCTTTGAAAGTTTAAATTTCTTTAACTCCTGCATTCTTACGTCATTAATCTGTGCCGGTCCACAGTCCTGGGTACCGTTGGTGTTAACCCGGCATCTCCCGTTCACAGGACCACGCTCCACGTATAAAATGGCGTACAGCAACTCCTCTGGAAGTTCAAATTGAAAGGCGGTCCAGGCCACACAGTTTTTGACTTCAGCATACTGTCCCATAATACTGTCATTGTAGGCCAGATCACGCCAGTGCTCAGCATTACCCACACACTGCATATTGGCAGCATATACAAGTTTACAGCATAACAGCAGAAACACAAGAAAACTACTCTTCACTGCCAAGCCCTCTTACGGCTTCAAGCATAGTCTCCTCCACATTCTTAAAATCAGTATGATCAAACTTTATAGGACTGGCCTTGGGATTAGGTTGTGGGAACTCCACATGATGAGGATACACATAACCTTCAGCATTCGCGTAATTCTGAATATTTATGGTATCGATAAGTGTGGTCACTTCCACACCATCACTTTTAAGACGTATGGGACTTAAATTAAAAATCAGCACTTTTTTGAGATTTTCAAGAGTAACCTTCATTTTCGTGGAAGAGGCACCGCCATTCTGCTTAATCACCAGTTCTGATGGTGAGGCGGTATTCTCCACTAAAAAGCCCTGCTTTTCGCAGTCAAAATTCTCGACCGCATAGGGGACTCCCTGCAAATCATAAAACCTTAAGACAGTAATACCATAGTATGGCACCCCAATATTCAGAGCAGGTCGATATTCAAAGGAGTTACGTAAAATACCGGCCTGTGCATCTCCGGGCACAAAAGGGATCTTAGGGGCGCTAATTTCTTCTATTTCCTGAATCTTATCATTATCGAGGCGGGAAGTGACATTCAACTGCTCTTTGGTTCTGTAGTCAGTCAAGGTCTCACTAAGTTCAGGTGGAGGTGCAGGCATCACAATAGCCCGCGCAGAACAGGATAAAAGTGCAAGACAAGCAAGAAAAGTCAACCTAATTAAACGCATAATAACCTCATCTGTTTCACAATTATAGCAGATAAGCAGGCATGATTAAGGCTTTTTGACAGAGTTTACAGAAAAAATAAGTAAAACTAGACGCGGCTTAGCATTCCCTGTCCCTTAGTCAAAGCCATAAAGGCAAGGTTAAAGTCATGAGTCAGAGGCAGAGGAACTGAAATTTCAAGATTAACCCTATCCAAAAACACAATTTTCTCGATACTGACTTCCATTTTGGCGCCTAAGGCCTTAAAGGAGCCCAAAAGGCTAGGTTCAATAACCACCATATAACGAATCATCTCCTTTTTTTCGCATACGGGCAGGGAATTGAGCGCACCTTTGATACTATCCTGATAAGCCTTGACAAGTCCTCCGGTGCCAAGCAGAATACCGCCAAAATAGCGGGTAACCACACAGGTTATCTCTCCTAGATCAGAATGCAGAAGAATATTAAGCATAGGCTGTCCTGCAGTACCATGCGGCTCCCCGTCATCAGAACAGCCGCAGTAGGCTGAAGAACCGGCCTCATAGGCATTATAGGCAAAGCAGTTATGCCTGGCATCCGCAAATTCTTCGGTTATTTTTAGAATAAAAGCCTTCGCCTCCTCTACTGACGAAGTCCGCGCAACTGAAGTAATAAAACGGCTTTTCTTGACAATAAGACTGGTACGGTGACATGTATCTTTTTTTAAAAAAGGAACCTTATATACTTTATTCACAGCATTTCTCCCCTCACACCAAGGCATTGTAACATAATTGCAGGGAGCAAAAAAAAAAGACCATCCTAAGACAGTCTTTTCACATATAAGTCAACCTAGAAAAGTTTGCCCACAGCAACCCTGGTGGCAAGTTTTGCCGCAAACAGCAGTCCATCTCCTATCTTATCGAGAATAGACCAATCCTCTTCCTGCGGGGTCTCATTTAGAACCTCAAAGTTCTTGCTTGATGGGTTCTCATTAAGTACCGCAAACTTTTCTCTTAGCGCATCAAGTTTTGGTGTAGGCTCTTGGCTCTGAACTGCCGCAAGTTCATCAGCAAACTCAGACTGAGCGCCACTGTCATAAGAGTTTAGAGGGAGGTAACGCCTAACGTCATTTTGCACATTGCCAGAGGCTCCCTGCTGCAAAACCTTTAAGGCATCGGCAAATTCATTTTTGGAGGTTCTGCCAGTATTGCCGTAGGCACTGCCGGCATGCCCCCCTGTAGTGATATTTGAGAGCGCGCCCCTCTTAAGCGAACTGTCATGATGAAATAAAGTTAATGTGGACATCTAAATACCCTCCGTCACCGGCAATCCTTGCCGTTATACTTTAGATATCTAAGATTATGCACGATATATGCCAAAGTTAATTTGTAATCTGATATTTATTGCTCTGCAGGCGTTCAAAAACCACTTCCTCATAACCATTCACATGATCTTTAGGCTCGTTATCCGAGAATTTATAGTTGATTTTGACCCAGACTTTTTTAGGTTCAACCTTGTCATTAGCCGTGACCTTAGTGCAGTCGTTGTAAATGTATACATTATGCACATCATTAACATCATGCAGGATAATCGGTGCTTCTTCACCTGAAGCAAAGACATACCAGCCCTGAGTAAGCCACTTGGTTTTATCGGTACGGGCATGAATGGCCAAAGAACAGTCTTCGGACGTATCATTGCGCACATCAATCATCACATCGGCAAAACTTAAGTTACAGACACAAAAAAGGCCCAACAACAATGGCAATTTTTTCATGTAATTCTCCATTCAAAAAAGGCTCAAGTAACCTTAAGCCTTAAACTTATCAAAATTCCTTTAACATCTAGTTATCAGTACTGTTCTGCTGATTAACCAAATTGATGGCATCCTCGTGATAGATGACCTTACTGATGTCTCTTGCTGCAAGATAAAGAATAGAACGAATTTTATCCACTTTAAACTGAACCAGCTGACTTTGCATAAATTTCTCGTAACCTTCCTTACTCTCCTCATTGACACTCTCCTTTTTGAGAACTGCAAGGGTTGGTTTGCCTTTATTTGACGAAATGATACTTTGATTTTCGGCATTAACAATAGCGAAGACATCATACACAAAAGCCGGATCATACTTGGTATCGCCACGCACCATCAGAACATCCTTGGTAACCTCAGCGCCGCCTAAATCAGGAGTCTTGCCGTTTTTGACATCATTGCTGATGGCTGCAAGAGTGGTGTTGGCTTTAACTTTGGCCATCTCTGTCTTCGTGGCGATGGTAGCCACATTCATAACCTTAGAAAGTTCTAACTGCTGTGCCTCCTGATAAGAAGTTACATTGATAACTGCACAGGCATCATTACCTAAAGAAATTACAGGAGAATTCTGCATGGAGGTACGATTTTCCTCAGAAAAGGCGGCTTTCTGCACTTCCGGAGTATTTAACGGCCATTCTGCCGCATTGTCACCATAGGCAAGATTGCCTGAGGACTTGATACTCTGTCCCACGGCCTTGGCAGCAGTATCAAGAGAATCAGGATTCTCATAAGCCACATCCGTCAGAGTGGCACTTTTCTCGGTGTAAATTTCAAAAGCCTTAGCCTCAAGGTACTTCTCCTTAACCTCTGACTTAATCTCGGCAAAAGCAGGCACATGAGCATCTTTGATACTGTCAAGACGCAGAATGTGGGCACCATAAGCATCCACCACGACCTCAGAATAATCTCCAACCTTAGGAATGGCATATAAGGCTTTATCAAGCGCAGCACTAAGATCCCCCTCTGCGACCAAACCTAAAGACATGCTATCCTTGAAATTTTCTCCGGCATATTTCTTAGCGACAGCATCAAAGGATGCTCCTTTCTTCAACTCGGAGAGCGCCTCGGATGCTTTATTTTCAAAATTCTCGACACTGCTCTTAATCAGGATTTGAGAACATTCACGTTTGGTTGGAATCTTAAAATCAGCAGAGTTCATATTGTAGTAATCTTCAACATCGTTATCTTTAGCCTCGATCGTCTTTTTAATGTCGGCTGTCGAAAGCACAATATAGTTGAAATTGACTTCAGCAGGTTTTACAAACTCATTCTTGTGACCTTCATAGTATTTTTTGATGTCATCCTCGCTGACAGAGATCTCCTTTTGCAGTTTAGCAAGATCGATGCTATAGAGATCAACTGTGCGCTCTTTGGCAAAAAGCTCGGCAAACATGCTTATTTCATATGGATACGGAATAGCCGCAACCTTCACCAGAGGCTCAATTAGAGTATCCTGAGCCATTCTTAGGCGCATCTGTTCAGCAAAGTAATCAGGTGTGGAGCCAATATTACGCATCGTGGCATTGAACAGCTCCTGATTGAACTTGCCATCCTTCTGGAAGGCAGGTTCTTTACGGATGGCGGCCTTAACCTCATCATCCCCGATCCTAATGCCTTCCTCATAAGTTACCGACGAGATGGCGGCACTATCAATAATGCGCTCTAACACCTGCATCCTTAAGGCTCTGACATATTGTGGCTGTTCAAGAAGATCATTCACCTGCGGACCATAATTCTGCTGCATGGATCTAACCTGATCCTGATAGGACTGATTCCACTGATTGGCGGTAACCTTAATCTTGCCAATTTCCACAGGATCAGTATCCAGTTTTGGAATTAAATAATTACCTACTCCGGCAAATACAAAAGAGAGGATAATGATCCAGAATAAAATCTTAAATACCTTACCATGCGCACCCTCACGCAGTTTATCAGTCAACATGTCAAAAACTCCGTAGCATTGACTACCTAATATTATGGTGAACTTATAACTATAACAATCATACAGAAAAATTGCCAAAGCAACCTGTAAATTAACTTTGTATTATACCTTGCAATATCTCTAATGACAAAGACAAATAGGCAATTTAAAAAACTGCTATAATAGGAGGTCAGTCTTGAGGATTTTATAAGCAATATGCGAGGCACCACTTGTTAAAACCAGTTGATAACATCATAAATTTTCTTTTACGATTTAAAATATGCAATACCCCATTTATAAAACAGTTTATAAAATTTGGGATAGTCGGTCTCTCCAACACCACAATTTCCTATCTCATTATGGTGAGCTGTCTTTTAGCCTTATCCCCTCTTCACTACCGTTATGACTATTTTATTGCCAACATTATCGCCTTTATTATTTCAGTGATTTGGTCTTTTTACTGGAATCAGCGCTTTGTCTTCAGGGTGGAAAATGAAAATCGCAATGTGATTATAAAAAGGCTGGTCAAAACTTATATAGCCTATTTTATGTCAGGTATCATCGTGGCAAATTACGCGCTGTGGTTCTTTATAGAAATATGTGATGTCAATAAGTACTTTGCCCCGATCCTCACCCTGCTTATTACCGTACCCATGAATTTTTTAGTAATTAAATTCTGGGCTATGCAATAGAAAAAACCGCATCATAATGCGGGAGACTGCCTTATTTTTTTGGTTCAATAAATATTCTTGTGGGATCATCTTCTAGATTCATCCATAATCTTTAGAAATAGGTAATCATCATCAGGAATACCAAAATGTCTTCTTCTTAATGTTTTAATCATGTTATTGGTGCCTTCTA